>Ga0114933_10006299_pt1 | contig 10542 bp, 17 predicted proteins | sample 4SBtaG_FD_89691 | JGI IMG/M metagenome (GOLD analysis project Ga0114933, IMG submission 89691) | Deep subsurface microbial communities from Kolumbo volcano to uncover new lineages of life (NeLLi) - 4SBTROV12_W25 metaG | ecosystem: Environmental > Aquatic > Marine > Volcanic | place: Kolumbo... | reverse complement strand
CACGACCAGTATGGTCTGAGTGATGAAATTGTAAACTCTATGAGTTTTGGTTTAGGCCCAAGGGTGTCTGCCGCAAGTATGACTGCCGCAGATGTTTTTGGTGATGTGGTTTCTGGAAAAGGAATGCCTGATATATCCGACACCTACGACAAAAGAGTGGGGCAAAGATTTGAGCAAAGAGATAAGTATAGGAAAGAGCATCCCTACCTATCTACGATTGGCGGTATTGTTGGTGCTTTTGGGAACCCACTCGCAAAGCCAGTTGACGCATGGATGCGGGGCGGTAAGTTCTTTGGTACTCAAACACCGAAGCTAACAAAGATGGGAACGCCAAAGCCAGTAGGTTATACGAAACCGATAAAACCAACATACCCAAAAGTACCTTTAAAAGATCAAGTGGGGAAAGGCGCAATCACTGGTGCGGGCTTTGCTGGCACGCAAGGCTTTAATGAAGCCGAAGGCGATCTAATGGATCGTGCGGTAGCTGGTAGTAAGGGTGGAGGTATTGGCGCAACATTTGGTGGGGGGTTGCCCCCATTGGTTAAGGGCGGTGCATGGGCCTTGCAAAAATTTGCGGGTGCTTTGTCAAAACTTCCGAAGGGCGTAGAAACTGCGGGGCGTTTACCTTTCTCAGATGGTATGCAAGATACATTGGCTTGGAGAAAATTAGCAGAGGCACTAGAGCGTGATAATTACAAATCTTTAGATGAAGCTGCAAAAAGATTAGATGAACTTGGGCCAGCAGCAGTTGTCGCTGATCTGGGCGATAACACTCGCTCACTTGCTTACTCTGTTTATTCAAAACCAAGTAAAGGTTCAACGATGGTTTTTAATAAAGCAGAGTCAAGGCAGAAAGGTGTTTTCCCAGACGATGATCCCTCTGGGACATTGTCGGGTGGACAACGAAATAGAATGAACGAAAAAGCTGATGAATTATTTCCAGAGAAATTTGAAGCACCAAAAAACCAAGGCGAAATCGATAACCTTTATAGCAATGCCTATGCTAAAAATATGGATGTTGGCTCTGATGAATTAGATTTTTTCTTAGGAACTGAAACAGGGCAGAAGGCGATGAAAAGAGCCATAGGTATTATGAAGGATTCAAGGAAACTTGCTGGCAAGCCTGACCCCGCCCTGACTGCGGCTTGGCGTGAGGTTGAAGAGGGTGCGACTCCTAGCGGGATGGGTATCTCTAGAGGATTTAAAATGGAGACTTGGGATTATATTAAAGAGGGGCTAGATGAGGTCATAGATAGATTAGACCCCGTGAAGGATAAGCGTGCGTTAAAAAGAATGACGATAATGAAAAAGAACTTACTTAAAGAGTTGGATGCCTTGGATGCAACTGGCGATGGTGTTTCTGGGGATTATGCCAAGGGAAGAAGTTTGGCGAGTACCAACTTCCAAAACCAAGATGCGTTTGATCTTGGGCAGAAATTTATGAGAAAGGATGTTCGCCTAGATGATCTCTCAGCAAAACTAGCTGACATGGGCGAAGAGCAACTTCATAATTATCGAATCGGAGCGATCAGGCAATTAAAAAATAACATCGGAGATATGACGGCTGGCGCAAACAAGGCGCAAAAAATTCTCGATGATGAGGCTTTGCAAAGAAAAATAAAAGAGGTTTTCGGAGACAATAATAAGTTTGGCGAATACCTGACGCTTTTGAAGAACGAAGCTGAAATGACAAAGCTAAGAACAACGCTGGGCGGTTCAAAGACCGCAAAGAATCTAGCCGCCAACGAGGACGCAACCATTGACCCAAAAGCAATATTAGGTGGGCTTACGAAAATAGCGGCTAAAAACTGGGTTGGCGGTACGATTGATATTTTAAGATCACTTGGTAATCAAGCGTTCATGCGAGAGAAAACTGCCAACACTCTGGGCAAGGTTTTAACGAGTAAAGATCTTTCTGGCATCACGAGAAAGTATACGCCCAAGAAGGCAACGCCTCAAAGTCGAAGCAACCTAGCAAGCAAGTTAACGATAGGTGCTTCACCACTCATAGGTAGGAAGAGAAAACCTGATATTGTTTTAAGAAAGTCAATCCTTGACGCTAGGTGATCTCCACAAACTCCGACAGGATGACGGCACACAAACACGCACCGACTACCACGGCAAGGACAGGCGGTAAAAAGGGTAACGCACTTGCTACCAACAACCACCGTACTATTTTAAACCAACTCCACCAGCTCATATATCAATAGCTCTGCATCACCCATTTCAGCTTGCCTAGCACAAACTTTTTCGGCATATCCTCGTGCCTGAGTATCATATCCTCAAACTGGGAATTGTCTGAAACTATCCTGATTCCATTCGGCTCGGCATAGAGCCTCTTGGCTACGGCTCCCTCGTGTTCGATCCAGATTGCGTACATTTCGCCTGAGACTATTTGCGTGTCCTGAACGTCCACACCAATCACAGCCCCGTCCATGATGGTCGGTTCCATAGATCGCCCTCGTATCAAAACCCCTCTAATCGTTGGAGTTATCCACCTTTTAGGCACATTCACGACCTTGATCGGCTCATGCTCAAATAACTCGATAGCGTCACCAGCCCCTGCAAACGCAAATATTCCGATTTTAACGGACTTTTCTGTAGACCCACCCCCATGTATACCCTGATCTGTAATCGTGGATTCTGTGGCCTCTGAGGCGTTCTCTAGCAATGAAATCTCCCATGCGTCCTCGGTGGATGGCATTCTGACAATATTATGCAGTTTTCCGACATCTGGATTGTTTTTATGGCAGACTCGTGCAAATTGTTCAACCATGCCTGTTTTGGGTATTCTTTCACCTCCCTCCCAAGCGGCAACTGTTCTGACCCCCACGCCAAGTTGTTCTGCCAGTTCAGCCTGACTCAGCCCTGCGAGATTCCGCATTTGTGCCAGATTATAGGCCAGTTGGGATTTGTGAGATTTCGGCATAAAATAAGTTGACAGGTTATATGCTGTTATGGCATGATTATCATAGAGTTTATAAATTGACTTAGGTGGTACATGAAAAAACTCAACAAAAAAATACAAACTGTGGACGGGAAACCTCTACAGAGACTTGCCTTGCAACCTACCTTTCCGCCTAAGTCAGGGAACTCGCAGGGCAGGTCGCCTTATATTCAACGCCCAGCTTCTTCATTGGAAACGGCACAGGGCTTGTCGATAGAGTGCGAGGGGTAAGCTGGGTGGCTACCTCCTACCTCAATCTCATGCCCATTAAATTTTATGAATTACAACAGACTAAGCCTAACAGGGAGAAGAAGTCAATGACAAAAGACGATCTAGCACGAGGTGTTGCACGAACCCTCGACACAACGGTAACAGAAGGCCACCGAGTAACAGACGCAGTTTTCGGGGCTATGAAAGACACACTGAGGAATGGGGAGCCTATCTCGATCCGAAAGTTCGGGTCATGGTTTGTAAGACCACGGTCTGAACGCTTGGCACGGAATCCGAAAACGGGTGAGCCAGCGATGATCCCAGCAGGTAAGAAGATCATGTTTAAAGCCTCAAAAATCTTCAAGAGCGAAGTTGATAGATGAAAAACGAGGTTCGCATTTATGACGGGCAGGGTCGTTTGAAGGCTGTAATCCAACCTGAACTGGTGCTTAACAATATCAGGAAGTTTGACCCTCATATTTGTCGTAGCCCAAAGTGCAACGAGACCACGACAAACCGTCATTACTGTGGAGAAAAATGTAGGGCGGCTCACCGATACAAGCAAAAGAAATTAAAACTGGCAGAGAAGCAACGGTTGGAAGAGGCAAGACCGAAGCGACACTGCACCAACAAGGGCTGTGACAAGGTGTTGGCCCCAAGGCGAGTGAAGTTCTGCTCGAAGGTTTGTTGCAACGAGTCAGTCCGAAGGCGATTAAAAAAGCGTGAGCTTGATAACAGGAAGTTACTTAAACAAATAAAAGCAGGGAGAAAAAAAGGAGCAATACGATGACCACCAAAGAAAAGACAAAGCAGTACAAGATTACGGTGACGCAACACTACTGGGTGAAAAAAGAATCAGTTAATTTTGTTGAGGGTGAAAACATAGACACCGCTATGAAGCAGGTTGAGCAAGGTTACGATGAGGAAGTTTTAAGCTGGGACACCGTTTCCAAGCACCACGAGGGAGTGGACTGGGCTATAGAAACACTAGACGAGGACGAGTCAACTGATGAGTGACGAGGCTATGGTCTGGTTCTTTATCGGATGTGGAGTTTGGACAGTAATGGTCGGGGTTACGATCATTAGTTGTGTGATTGACGATTTATAAATTTGTAAACAGGGAGAAACCAAAATGGAAATGCAAAGCGACAAGCTGGACAAGATTACACCAGCCTTGATCGGTGCTAGGAAGGAGATTTACGGTGCGGTCAAGAAGGGCAAGGGTAACTGGGGTGCTTACGCTTCCCTTGAAGATATTATCGAGGCGATTAACGAGCCTCTTTTAAACCACGATATTTTTGTTTCACAGGCAGGGTGTTCCGAGTCAGGGGTGCAGTACATATTGACGCAAGCCACTCATGTATCGGGCCAGTTCATGCGGTCTTACACGAAGGTGGAGTTGCAACAAGCTGGCAACCCACAGAAGGCTCTGGCTTCACAGACGTACACACGAAGGGCAGGTATGGAAGCGTTATTCAATATCCCAAGGGTAGATGATGATGGGGAGCATGGTAACGGGGGTAATGGGAAACAGGAAAAAATGATAGATGAGTTTGCCAACGAGGTTGAACAAAAACTCAGCACCGAGCAACAAAACGAGTTGGTCGAGGTTGCGGTTGCCTTAGACATTCCATTCACGGATGTCACCCAACTCATTACCGAACACGGGTACAAAAAAGCAAAAGAGATTCCTGTTAGTAAGCTGGATTTTTTCAAAGACAAACTGAAACAGTTGGCAGAACAGGGGGTGGAAAATGTTAGTTGAAAAACAAACGATTGAGCAAACGCTTGCTAAGCGATCTGTTTCCCATATTGCTTTTTGTAACGGGCTGGCGGTCACTGACGATAGCAGTTACGCAGAGGCGGATCGCAAGGTGAGCGAGTCTGCGGCCCTAGAGAAAGGGGTAAAGGAGTATTGGGCAGAGGCGAAAAAGTCAACCTATGTGGCATGGAAATCAATCTGTACCAAAGAGAACCAGATGCTCGACCCTATTATAAAAGGGGGAAACATATTGGTGGTCAAAATGGCTCACTACCGTTCCGAGCGTGAAGCCGTTGAGCGAAAAAAACGTGAAGAGGAACAGGCCCGTATCAAGGCTGAAACGCAACTGAAAGCGTTTGAATTGGCGGAGGAGGGTGTGCCTCAAGAGGCGGTGGATGCGGTTATGGAGATGGCTGAGGAGTCTGTATCTATTGCTCCCAAGAACGAGTTGCGTGGCAAGACCTCGTTCAGCGTTGACTACGAGGTGAGGGTTGTGAAAGGAAAAGAACATTTAATACCGAGGGAAATTTTAGAACCCACCACACCGTTGATGGTCAAGGCTTTGGAGGCGAAGGTAAAAGCCATAGCCAAACTGAATGGTGGCAAACAGATCGAGGGAATGGAAATTATCCAAACACAGAAAGCTAGAAGGAGGGCAACCGCATGAAGTTTGGAAATCTAGCCGATCAGGTTGGGGTAATAGAGGCGAATGGGAAAAGTTTACAAGAAATCAGGAGGGAGATGGATGTTGCTTTTGCAGAGGGGAAAGAGGTTCTTGATAATTACAACGAATCCGTCTATCGCATCCACGTCTATCAGACGGAACTTTCCAACGACATAAAGATGATTGAGAAAAAGCTCAAAAATCATGGTGTCAAGACTCCGTATAAATTGGACTTTTGGAATAACGGTGAGGAGGTGTTGGAGTGGAAGTTTTTCAAGCCAGATGGGGCAAAGTTGGGGAGATTCCGCTTGTGCTACAACGGCACACCTCTTCTTGAGAAACCCTTTGAGTATAGGGCGTATGTACACCCATACTTCCCTGCTTTTTATCGTGGGTTGATTGGGCGACTAAGACAAGACATTCAACAAGTAACTGAGGAGGACAAATAAATGCCAAACGAAAAAAATGAGTTATTAAAGCTAGGTGGTTTGTGGAAGCACGAGGACAAGAATGGGAATGATTATTTCAGCGGAAACTTCACCTACGGGACGAAGCTGTTGATTATGAAGAACACGTTCAAGGAGAAAAACAACGAGCCTGACTACATAGTCTATATCTCCAAACAAGAGAAAAAGGGAGAAGCTAAAGCTGACAATTCTGATGTTCCAATTTAAGAGGGCGATATGATTTTTTTCAAAGTGGCAAACCTAGAGAAATACCAACACTACACAGACAGATGCCCACCGTGGATAAAGTTACATAGAAGCATTTTCGATGACTATGAATTTTCCTGTCTAACGGACTCAAGTAAGTTGCAACTGATGCTCATTTGGCTCCTAGCGAGCCAGATGGACAACAAATTGCCGAAGGACGAGGCATGGATCAAGAGAAAGATTGGTGTAAGTACACCAGTAAACCTTAAACCCTTATTTGATAACGGGTTCCTTAAACATGAAGGGGGTGATAGCAAGTTGCTAGCAAGTTGCTCCAATGATACACACCCCCATGGTGGTACAGAGACAGAGACATATAAACCTACAGAGACAGAAAAACATATAGCGTGTGAGAAAGAATTTGAAGAGGATTGGGCTTTATATCCTCGCAAGGCAGGTAACAAGAAAAAAGCGTTTGCCTGTTACCAAAAAACCGTAGGTTCCAACCTTGAGGGCAACCGTCCCAAGTTCCAAACAAAAATGCGTGAGTACGTGGCCTCGGTGGATGACCACGGCTATCTCTATTACGGTGAAACATTTTTCCGGAATTGGGAGGGGCTTGAGGTGAGTAATATCAGACCTATTAAGCAAGAGAGTTTTGACGAAAAACATGAACGAGAGATGGCTGAGATGAGGGAGAGACTAAGTGCCAATAGAAATTGAACAATTCGAGACTCAGTTTTTAAAATTACAGGCTTCATTCGGGACAGTCAAGCCAGCAAAGATTATCGAGGAGTGGTTCAAGGAGTTTGAGGACGAGGATTACTTCACGTTCGTTAAGGCGATCAAGAAGTGCCAGTACGGAGACAGGTTTCCTAATTGGGCAGTGTTCAAGGCCGAACTCAGGAACGCCCAAGGCATGACAGGACAAGAGGCGTTTAAAGGGTGCGGTGAGTGTCATGGTGGTGTTGTTCTTTTTAGGGACGTGAATAAAAACAATGAGGTGACGGATCAGGCCGCTAATTGTGCAGAGTGTTCGCTCAACAAGACACTGGGTATGGCAAATGTTTTTCCTAAAAAATTACACAAGGACGACTTTGACATATTGCGTACCAGACGGGCTTTGGAGAAAGACGTTGAGAAAGGGGCGAGGATTGCAAACCCCAAACAAGTCCAACCTCAAAATCCTATAGTGATTGCCAAAAAAGTGTTTGGTGCTGACGATCCAGAGAACGAGAAAAAAAGGTACGGAAGTTTGAAACGTGAAGAAATGCGAGAGGCATTGCTTTGAGGGACAGGAGATACATAGACGACCCACAGCCCAACCTGCCTTTGTTTAGGAACAGTGGTGTTGCTGACACCAGTGCTATTGCTTATCGAGAGCTTGTTGAGTCTGGTCGGCACGGGACGCAAGTTAGGCAAATACTCGACCTACTTGACGGGAGTGATCCTATGACGTTGCGAGAGATACAGAAAAAAACAGGCATGGACATCAATGCGGTATCGGGCAGAGTGAACGACCTAAAGAAGCAAGGCTTATTGTTTGAGTGGCACAAGCGAAAGTGCAGTGTGACGGGAAGGCTTGTAACGCCAGTGGGGTGTTTGTGATGCCCTCGGCAGAGTAAATTCAACTTGAATTAAAAGGGAGAAACATGAGCAATCTAAAAACATTGGTTAGGGGTGCTTACGACATCCAGAAGCTAAGAATACAGATGGGGAACAGAATTGTTGGCAACTTCAAGGCAAAGCTGGGGCAAGAGCCAAGCAAGCCAGAGGAAGAGATGGATGCCAAGGGTAAGATGTTGCTCAACCAGATCAGGGCATCTTACAAAAAAATAACAGACGGGGTTAAAACTTTTCCGAGACGAGCCAGCTTCAAGGGCGATGGCGTGATCGATGACTACACTGAATTGTGTTTGATCTCCTCGTATGTCGGGTTGGAGAAGGAAGAGGCACAGCATTTTAGTTTTTTAAAAAACGTGTTAGCTGATTACCCAATACATAAAAACTTCTTGTTGCACGTCAAGGGCGTTGGCCCAGCTATGGCAGGTGTGATTGTCAGTGAGATAGATATTACCAAGGCCAAGTATCCGTCAAGTTTGTGGAAGTATGCTGGGCTTGATGTTGGGGCAGATGGGGCTGGACGGTCACGCAAGAAAGAACACTTGGTAGAGACAGAATATGTCTCGAAGGATGGTGAGATCAAGACGAAGAACGGGATCACGTTCAACCCGTTTCTAAAAACAAAACTGGTGGGTGTTTTAGGTTCATCGTTCTTGAAGGTGGCAGAGAGTCCGTACAAGGATGCTTACTACGGGTACAAGACAAGACTGGAAAACCATCCTAATCACAAGGAGAAGAGCAAGGGGCATCGTCACAACATGGCAATGCGGTACATTGTCAAATTATTTTTAATTGATTTGCACAGGGAATGGAGAACGCTAGAGGGTTTGTCGGTAAGTGTCCCCTACTGCGAAGGCAAGTTAGGAATGAAGCATGGAAGTTAGTCACATGGAACAAGCAAACCATGTTCAAGGAGCGAGTCAGTGAAGGAGAGAAAACCAGAATGACCAAGCGAGTCATTGATTCTAAGAAAACCAGAGAGCAGGAGCGAGTCATTTAAATTGAGAAAACCATTCGATGTAAGCGAGTCAATGCGAATTAGAAAACCATGAAAAAGAAGCGAGCCATATCCATAAAGAAAACCAGAGTAGACAAGCGAGTCAAGCGATACTAGGAACCCGTATAGAATAAGCGAGTCAATGAAGGATAGAAAACCAATAAAAATGAGCGAGTCATTATGAACCAGAAAACCATCCCCCATAAGCGATCAGAACACACAGAACAAGTAGCACTATTCAACTGGGCGAAGCGTATGGATTCACGCCACCCCCAGTTGGCACTTATGTTCAGCATACCTAATGGTGGCAAGCGTCATATAGGCACAGCCACAAAACTCAAGGCAAGCGGTGCTAAAGCTGGTGTGCCTGATATTTTTTTACCCGTGTCGCACGGAGAAAAGCATGGGCTGTGGATCGAGCTAAAGGTAGGAAAGAACAAGACTACCAAGGAGCAAAATATGTGGTTGTCGAACCTTGCAAGCGAGGGGTACGAGACAGCCGTGTGTTACGGGTTCGATGAGGCGAAGAATAAGATTGTTGAATATTTAGGGTTGGAACTTGCGTGAAATCAAACACTAAAAAAAGCATGGTACACTCCTGTAAAATCTCACAGGAGGGAGCTATGCCACTACACATGAAGTTGGTCAAGGGACGCTGGTATTCCAATGTCAGGCCCAAGGACAACTGGAAGAAAGTTGTATGTGTCTCGTTGGACGCTTACGAGCATCAAACACATAGAGCGTTGATAGCGTTGGGTTCTGTTTTGACGGACATCAAGAACGGGATTGATCCGGTATCGGCAAGGAAGCGAGTCGGATCGATCAAGCTCAAAAACTTATCTGAGCGAAGCGAGCAGATTATCAGGACACACCTCAAACCATTTTTCGGGGAGTACAAGCCGAGCGAGGTGGATCGGCAACTGATTGAGAATTACATCGAGCATAGGTGGGGCAGGGTAGACGGGCAGTTGCAAGCCATTGGCAATACCTGCAAGAAAGAGTTGACAGTCTTGCAGATGATGTTGAGGTCGGTGAATAAAAGCTACAGCTTGCCAGAGATAAAATACAAGCGGCTTGCGAGAAAGATACTTCCACCCCTCACGCTTGACCAGATCAAGTTGGCAGAGAAATATCTTTTAGAAAAATACAAACCGATATACTGGGTCATGGCTTACACAGCTATGGACATATCAGACGTGCTTGCTTTAGCACCAGAGCATATCGTGGACGGTTGGATTCACAAGACGAGGGGTAAGACGGGGAACGAGATTGCCGTGCCAGTGTGTTCCCAGTTGTCCAAGATTTTAAAATCCGTCCCACGGCCTCTAAAGCATACGGGGTTGTTGTTCCCGAACATTCACCCGAAGGCTGTTTCAAAGGATGTCAGGAAAGCGTTCAGACAGGCAGGGCTGGACGGATATGGTGCGAAGTATTTGCGTAGGTTTGTGGCCTCTGGGCTTATGGACTTGGGTTACAGTATGGACTGGATTGCCAAGGCACTGGCCCACAGCGATGGCAGTGCGTTGACAAAGAAGTACACAAAGGTTTATCGTGGGACTCTTGAGCAAGCGTTCAAGAGAATCGGAGAAAGGTAGCAACGTGGAAACTACGTGGAAACTTTATTGTCAAAAACTTTGTAAGGTGCTATTGTATAGTAGTTTAGGGTGTCGCTTCCTGACCTACGGT
>Ga0114933_10006297_pt1 | contig 10545 bp, 9 predicted proteins | sample 4SBtaG_FD_89691 | JGI IMG/M metagenome (GOLD analysis project Ga0114933, IMG submission 89691) | Deep subsurface microbial communities from Kolumbo volcano to uncover new lineages of life (NeLLi) - 4SBTROV12_W25 metaG | ecosystem: Environmental > Aquatic > Marine > Volcanic | place: Kolumbo... | reverse complement strand
GCATCCGGGCAGGTGGGGCCGGTGTCGCCGCGTTCTACACGCCCACGGGTGTCGGCACCCTGCGCGCGGAGGGCCGCGAGACCCGCGACTTCGACGGCAAGGCGTACCTGCTCGAGCACGCGCTCCGAGCCGACTTCGCCATCGTGAAGGCCTGGAAAGGCGACCTCCACGGAAACCTCGTCTACAAGGCGACCGCGCGGAACTTCAACCCGACCATGGCCACGGCCGCGCGGGTCACCATCGCGGAGGTCGAGGAGCTCGTCGAGCCGGGCGAGCTGCACCCCAACGAGATCCACACCGCAGGCATCTTCGTCCAGCGCATCGTGCGCGGCGCGCGCTACGAGAAGCGCATCGAACAGCGCACCACCCGGGAGGCCTGAGATGGCGCTGGATCGGAACGGCATCGTGAAGCGAGCGTCCATGGAGCTGCGCGACGGCTTCTACGTCAACCTCGGCATCGGCATCCCCACCCTGGTCTCGAACCACATCCCCGCGGGCATGACCATCACGCTCCACTCGGAGAACGGCCTGCTCGGCATGGGGCCCTTCCCCACCGAGGCCGAGGTCGACGCGGACCTCATCAACGCCGGAAAGCAGACCGTGACGGCGCTTCCGGGCTCGTCCTTCTTCTCGAGCTCGGACTCCTTCGCGATGGTGCGCGGCGGGCACGTCGACATCACCATCCTGGGCGCGATGCAGGTCTCCGCCACCGGCGACCTCGCGAACTGGATGATCCCAGGCAAGATGGTGAAGGGCATGGGCGGCGCCATGGACCTGGTGGCCGGCGCCAAGCGCGTGGTGGTCACCATGACCCACAACAGCAAGCGCGGCGAGCCCAAGCTGCTCGCGGAGTGCACGCTTCCGCTCACCGGCGTGGGTGTGGTGGACCTCTTGATCACCGACCGCGCCGTCTTCGGCTTCGAGGGGGGACTCACGCTCCTCGAGCTGGCCCCGGGCGAGACCGTGGCGAGCGTTCGCGAGCTCACCGGCTGCGACTTCGCCGTGGCCGACCCGCTCGGCGCGGTGTCGGTCTGACTGCTCAGTCCCGACGGTAGTTCGGGCTCTCCTGCACGATGGTCACGTCGTGCACGTGGCTCTCCGTGAGCCCCATCGCGCTCATGCGCACGAAGCGGGCGCGCTCCTTCATCTCGGCGATGCTCCTGCTGCCGGTGTAGCCCATCGCTGCGCGCAGACCGCCGACCAGCTGGTAGAGCACGTCACCCACCGGCCCCTTGTACGGCACGCGCCCGACGATGCCTTCCGGCACGAGCTTGCGCGTCTCCGCCTCGGGATCGCCGGCGTCTTCTGCCTGGAAGTAGCGATCCGCGCTGCCCGCCTTCATGGCCTCGATCGAGCCCATGCCGCGGTAGGTCTTGTAGCGGCGGCCGCGGAGCAGGATGACCTGCCCCGGGCTCTCGTCGGTCCCCGCCAGCATCGAGCCGATCATCACGCAGTCGGCACCAGCCGCGACGGCCTTGGCCACATCACCGCTGAACTTGATGCCGCCGTCGGCGATGACGGACACGCCGTGCTTCCGGGCCACAGCCGCGCAATCCGCCACCGCCGTGATCTGAGGAACGCCCACACCGGCCACCACGCGGGTGGTGCAGATCGATCCTGGACCGATCCCGACCTTGATCGCGCTGGCCCCCGCCTCGATGCACGCCAAGGCCGCCTCCGCGGTGGCGATGTTGCCGACCACGAGCTGCAGGTCCGGCCAGGTCGCGCGCGCTTCACGGGCCGCGTCCAGCACGCCCGCACTGTGTCCATGGGCCGTGTCGATGACGATGAGATCGCAGCCGGCGTCCACCAGGGCTTGAATCCGATCCGCTTGGCCTGGCCCCACCGCGGCGCCTACGCAGAGCCGCCCGCGCTCGTCGCGAACCGACAGCGGGAAGCGATCCGCGTTCTCGACGTCCTTGATGGTGATGAGTCCCGCGAGCTCACCGAGCTCGCCGACGACGAGGAGCTTCTCGATCTTGTGCTCCTGCATGAGCACCTTGGCCCGATCGAGGGACGTGCCCGGCGGTACGGTGACCAGGCCCTTGGTCATCACGTCGCGGACCGGCACGTACAGCCGGTTCTCGAAGCGCAGGTCGCGGTTGGTGAGGATGCCGACCGCCTTGCCGTCGACGGTCACGGGCAGCCCGCTGATCCCGTGCTGCACCATCAGGGCCCGAGCCTCGCCGACCGCCTGCCCAGGCGACACGGTCACGGGATCGGTGATCACCCCTGTGACCGCCTTCTTGACCCGAGCGACCTCGCGCGCCTGCGCGGGAACGGTGAGGTTCTTGTGCACGATACCGAGCCCACCGGCACGCGCCATGGCCATGGCCGTGTCGGCCTCGGTCACGGTGTCCATCGCGCTCGACAGCACAGGTATGTTGAGCCGGATGCGTTCGGTGAGCTGGGTGGAGACGTCGACCTCTCGCGGCAGCACGTCAGACGCGCCAGGCTGGAGCAGGACGTCGTCGAAGGTCAGGGCGAGACGGGGTTCCGCGTCGAGCACGTCGGCCTCCAACAGGGCCGCTGAGTAGCCCCCGTGGCGCCCTTGCGCAAGCCCTGGGTGGCGCATAGAGGGGCCCGTCGCCCGGCCCTTCCATGGGCCGCCTAGAACGTGGAGATTCCCGTGAAGCGCATCCTCTTCGCCAGCCTGGCGCTCAGCGTGAGCGTTGCCTGCCAGAACAAGCACCAGGGCACCTACGAGCTGGAGGCGGCGGCCTCCACCGGCTCCGATGCCAGCGCGGTGATCGCCGAAGCCGACGCGCTCTGGGAGCAGCGCGGTGACGCAGCACAGCTCGAAGCCGCCCTCGCCAAGTACGAGGAAGCCTGGAACCTCGACCCCAAGAACCGGCACGTGAGCCAGCGACTCACCCGGGGCTTCTACTTCCTGGGGGACGGTCACAAGACCGAGATGGCCGACAAGCTCGCGGCGTGGGACACCTCGATCACGTGGGGAAAGAAGTGCCTCGCGCTGAACGAAGAGTTCGTCGCCATCCTCGAGAAGGGTGACGAGGCGGAGGACATGGCGGTCCGCGTGGCCACCGCCGACGACGTGCCCTGCCTCTATTGGAGCGCGTCGGCGCTCGGCAAGTGGGCCAAGGCCTCCGGTCTGGGCAAGACCCTCAAGAACCTGCCGATCGTGAAGGCCTACCAGACGAAGGTGACCGAGCTGGACCCGGACTACTTCTACGGCGGCCCGGATCGCTACTGGGGGGCGTACTACGCGGCCATCCCGTCGTTCGCTGGCCAGGACCTCGGCAAGTCCAAGGAGCACCTGGATGCTTCGCTCGCCAGCCACAACGACTACCTGGGCACCCACGTGATCGTGGCGGAGTACTGGGCCGTCAAGAGCCAGGACGGCGAGACCTTCACCCGCGAGCTCGAGTGGGTGCTCGCTCAGAGCCCGGACATCATCCCGGAGCTCCGCCCCGAGCACGAGGCCGAGCAGCGCAAGGCCAAGGCCCTGCTCGAGCGCAAGGCCGAACTCATCCTGGAGGGATGATGACGACCCGCACCCTGTTCAGCGCGGTCCTCGCGGCCGGCGCCCTCGCCTTGGTTCCCCTGGACACCCCGTCGGCAGAGCCCCAGCACGTGCTGAACTTCGGCACGGCGGCGCCCGAGGGTACCCCCTGGGCCGATCAGCTCAACGGCATCGCCCAGCGGGTGAAGACCGAGACGAGCGGTGCGGTCCAGATCAACATCTTCCTGGGCAGCACGCTGGGCGGCGAGCTGGAGATGGCCCGCGACGTTCGCCGAGGCGAGCGCCTGCAGGGCGGCGGCTTCTCCACGAGCGCGGTGGCCACGGCGCTCGGCCTGCCCATCCTCGAGCTGCCCGAGCTGCCGTACCTGTTCCAGACCAACGAAGAGGCCGACGCCGTCCTCGACGACATTATCTGGGGCCCCACGTCCGACGCGCTCGCAGGCAAGGGCATGGTCCTGGCCGCGTGGGCCGAGAACGGTTGGCGCAGCTTCGCCACCAACGGCGGCGCGGCCACCACGCCGGCGGAGCTCGCGGCCTACAAGATGCGCGCCCAGGAGACCGACAGCCACCTCTGCATGTACGAGCAGCTGGGCGCCCAGGCGGTCACCAAGCCCGTCACGGAGGTGCTGCCGAGCCTGAACACGGGCATCGTGGACGGCTTCGACAACACCCCGCTGTTCTCGCTCGCTGCAGGCTGGATCGGCCCGGTCGACCACTACACCTTGAGCCGGCACATCTACCAGCCCGCCGCGGTGGTCTACAGCAAGCGTGCCTGGGACAAGCTCAGCCCCGACCTGCAGACCACGGTGCTGGGCGATGCGCGCGCCGAGAGCCAGGCAGGCCGGCAGGGCGTGCGCACCCTCGAAGCCGAGCTGCTGCAGACCATCCGGGACATGGGCAAGACCGTGGTCGAGCTCAGCGGGGATCAGCGCAACACCTTCGCGTCCAAGACCGCTTCCTGCCACCAGGACTACCTGAGCCGGAACCCGGACATGAAGAGCGTCTACGACCAGGTGCAGGCGAAGCTCGCCTCCATGCGGTAGCGCGTGTACAGCCTCGTCGCCGGCGGCTTCGACGCCCTCGATCGGGTGCTCACCGCCGTCGGTGATGCCTGGCGACAGCTCTGGAACGCGATCTGGAGCGGGCCCCTGGAGCGCCTGATCTTCGCGGTGATCGTGGGCCTCACCGGCTTCTCGATCCTGCTGTCGGGGGTGCTCCGACGGGTCGACAAGTTGATCGCGAGCTTCGAGCGTGTGCTGATCAGCGCGGCCATGCTCGGCATGACGGCGCTGTCGTTCCTCGACTACCTGACCCGGGAGTTCCGGTTCGCAGATCTGGAGGTCGCCGGCGGGCCCAACATGGCGATGGTGCTCATGGTGTGGGTCGGATTCCTCGGCGCGTCGCTCGCAACCCGCCGTGGGAAGCACCTCGCCGTCGACGCCACCGACCGCGTGCTCAGCCCCGGAGCTGCCAGGAACGTCCAGCGCTTCACGGCGCTCGTGGCCGCCGGGCTGTGCTGGAAGCTGATGAAGGTGAGCTGGCTCGTCACCGCGGAGGGTCTGGAGTTCGAAGACAGCCTGGGAGGCCTGCAGGTCTGGTCGTGGCTCGCCGGCCCCCTGAATGCGGTGGTCGACGTGATGCCCGGACAGGAACCGGACTGGCACCGCTTCGCCACCGCGGGGGCCCTCGCTGGGATCGGGCTCTGGGCTGCGGAGCGGGTCGCTGGGCGGACCCGCCTGCTCGACAACTACGTGGCGCCGATCCTCGAGGCCCTCGCGTCCATTGCAGCGGTCGTCGCCATCCTCGCCGTCGTCCCGGTGGTGTGGACCCCCACGCTGGAGTTCGGCGACCCGGTCGTCTGGCCGGTGGTCGAAGCCGAACGGGGCTTCCCGATCTGGATCGCGCAGTTCGTGCTGCCGGTCTCGTTTGCGGTCATGGCCGTTCGTTTCGTGGTCGCCGCCTTCTTCGGCAGCTTCTGGGAGCCTCCCGCAGACGACGAGCTGGCCAACATCACGGAGAGTCCTCTCCCGCCCAAGCAGAAGGTGAAGACCCGGACGCTGGGCGACAGCATCCTCGGCGGCCTCTTTCCGGGGCTCTTGCTCGGCCTGGGCGCCACGCTGTACTTCGGTCCCGCAGCGCTCATCTTGATCGGCTGTGTGCTGTTGGTGTTCACCGGCGCCCCGCTGTTCGTGGCCATCGGGGTCGCCGCGGTCGGCTGCGTCACGCTCATCGCCGACATCGGTCCCGTGAGCGTGGCGACCGACATGTTCGAGGCCACGAAGAAGCAGGAGCTGCTGGCCATTCCGTTCTTCGTGCTGGCCGGCAACATCATGACCCACGGAGCCCTGGCGGATCGGCTCATCGGTGTGGCGCGGGCAGTGATGGGGCGCCTTCCGGGCGGTCTCGGCCTCGCCACGGTGTTCGCCTGCGTGATCTTCGCAGCCATCAGCGGCAGCTCGCCGGTCACGGTCATCGCCATCGGCACCATCCTCTTCCCGATGCTGGTGCGCGAAGGCTACCCGGAGAGCTACAGCCTGGGCGTGCTCACGTCCGCGGGCTCCCTGGGCATCATCATCCCGCCCTCGGTCCCGATGATCGTCTACGCCATCATGGTGTCGACCCCGCAGGCCGTCATCTCGCCGAACGACCTGTTCCTGGCAGGCGTGCTCCCCGGCATGTTCATCGCGGCGACACTGGTCGTGTACACGCTCTACAGGACCCGTCCAGGCGCGCCGGGCACGAGCGATCTGAGCCTCCCGGAGCTTCCCGGTGGGTACTGGAAGAACCTGTTCGTGCAGACCCGACGCGGCGCGTTGGCGTTGGTGCTTCCGCTGCTCATCCTCGGCGGCATCTACGGCCTGCTCGGCCCGCTCCGCTTCACCGTCACCGAAGCCGCTGCGGTGGCGGTGGTCTACGCGCTCGCGGTCGAGCTGTTCATCCACCGCGAGCTGAAGGTGCACGAGCTACCGCGCATCCTCTCGGACTCGGGCGTGATGATGGGTGGCCTGTTCCTCATCATCGTCTTGGCCATCGCCTTCAACAAGTTCCTCACCTTCCAGCAGGTGCCCCAGGAAGCGGCAGCGTGGCTCGCGGGCCACGTCAACGAGCCCTGGCAGTTCATCATCCTGGTGAACATCTTCTTGCTGTTGCTCGGCTGCGTGATGGAGATCCTCTCTGCGATCCTCATCGTCGCCCCCCTGCTGGCACCGATCGCCGCCAACTACGGCATGGACCCGATCCACTTCGGGATCATGTTCATCGTGAACCTCGAGCTCGGGTACCTCACGCCGCCGATGGGCATCAACCTCTTCGTCGCGTCCACCGTGTTCGAGCGGCCGATCGTGCAGGTCATTCGAGGCGCCCTGCCCTTCCTGCTCCTGATGCTCTTCTGCCTGATCGTGATCGCGTGGTTCCCGAGCCTCTCCCTCGTTCTGTTGGACCGCTGACATGCCCACCATCGAGAGCCGCGACGGCACACGCCTGAACCTCCGCACCTGGAAGCCCGAGGGCCGAACGCGTGGTCGCGTGCTGCTGGTGCATGGGCTGGCGGAACACATGGGCCGCTACGAGCACGTGGCGCGGGCCCTGAACGACGCTGAGTTCGCCGTCTGGGGCGTGGAGCTCCGTGGGCACGGCGACAGCGACGGCCGGCCTGGACACACCGACCGGTGGCGGGACTACGTCGACGATGTGCGGGCAGCGGCACACGTCATCGGACAGCCGTACTACCTGGTGGGGCACTCGATGGGTGGCTGCGTAGCCCTCGACCTGGCGCGCGGAGCGACCAAGCCTCAGCTGCTCGGCGTGGCGCTCTCGAACCCGCTGCTCGGCGTCGCGGTCGAGCCTCCGGCCTGGAAGACGGCGGCGGGCCGGCTCATGTCCAACATCTGGCCCACCCTGTCGCTGGACAACGAGATCGACCCCAGCTGGATCTCGCGGGATCTGGCCGTGGTGAGCGCCTACCGGACCGACCCGAAGGTCTTCTCGGTGGTCTCGGCGCGTTGGTACACGGAGCTGATCGCCGCGATGGAGCGCATCCATGGCCACGCCGGCCGCTACCGGACGCCGTTCTTCCTGATGGTGGGCACCTCGGACCGTCTGGTCGACCCGGACGCAAGCCAGGCGCTCTTCGAGAAGTACGGCGGCAACGACAAGGACATGGTCGTGTACGAGGGGCTGTACCATGAGCTCTTCAACGAGCCGGAGAAGGACAAGGTCTTCACGGACTTGTGCACCTGGCTCCGTCGCGAGACCACGCTGCAGCCGGAGCTGTCGTGAGAGAACGCCTGATCGCTCTGCTGCGTGAGCTGAGCGTCCGCACCGGGCGCTTCACGCTCGCTTCGGGCCGCGAGAGCGACTTCTACGTCGACGCGCGCCAGACCACCCTCAACGCCGAGGGCGCCCACCTCGTCGGCCGCATGGTGGTGGATCGCCTGCACCCCGACGCGGTCGCGGTCGGCGGCATGACCATGGGTGCAGACCCCATCGTCACCGCGGCGAGCCTGGCCGCGTTCTCGGAAGGCCGCCACCTGCACGCCTTCCTGATCCGCAAGAACCAGAAGGACCACGGCACCGGCCGCTGGTTGGAGGGGCGCGCCTCGGTGCCCGATGGCGCGGCCGTGTGCATCGTCGAGGACACCACCACCACCGGCGGCAGCCTCCTGAAGGCCGTCGAGCGTGCCGAAGACGCCGGCCTGCGCGTCGTCCAGACCCTGACGGTGGTGGACCGCGAGGAAGGGGCCAGCGCCAGGCTCGCCGACGCCGGCTACACCCTGGAGGCCCTCGTCACGCGCTCCGAGCTGCTCGCGTGATCGTGGCGCTCGCCCTCGCGTGTGCCCGTCCTGACGGCGGCCTGGCCCCGCCCACGCGCGGGGTCGAGTACGCCAAGGTGCACCGGGCATGGACACAAGAGCTCATGCTCGACCACGACTTCGAGCTCGACCTGGTGGTCCGCGCGAGCCTGCTGAGCGACGACCTGCGACGGGCACAGGCCGACGCGCTGGCCGACGCGAGGCTCGAGTCAGAGACCGCGCGCCTGGCCCGCCACGAAGCCTGGCAGGCCGACCGGGGCGCCTGGGTCGTCGTCTTCGCGGCGCACTCGCCGCACGAAGACGCCCGACGCTTCGGCCTCGACGACGACGACCCGTGGCAGCTTCGCCTGCTGGCGGACGGGCAGGTCGTCGAAGGCGTGGGCGTCGACCGCGTTCGGAAGCCGAGCGCCGACCAGGTGGTCATGTACCCCCAGCTCGACCGCTGGAGCACGCTCTGGGAGGCCCGCTTCGTCCGGGCGGCCGCAACCGAGCTCAGCTTGCAGGTGGTCGGGCCCCACGGGCGAGGAGAGCTAACATGGGACCTCTGAGCCTGGACCCGGACGTCTTCGCACGTCGGCGCGCAGCGGTGCTGGAGCGCGTGAAGCAGCCCATCGTCTTGGTCGGTGTCGGCACCCGTTGCCGGAACCTCCCGATGAACAAGGTCCCGTTCCGCCAGGACTCGAGCATGCTGTGGCTGACGGGCTGCTCACGCCCCGACGCCGCGGCGCTGATCACGGAGCAGGGTTGTCAGCTCTTCCTGCCTCTCCCGGCCGACGACGACGCGCTCTGGCACGGAGCCGAGCCGGGGCCGGAGGAGCTCCGGGCGATGTACGGGGTGCAGGCCGTTCGCCCGCGGATCGAGCTGAGCAGAGCCGTGGCGGAGTGCGGCCCGGTCGCCACGCTGGCAAGCCCCGACAGAAGCGCGACGGCCGAGGCTGCGCGGCTCTCCGGCCTCGAGCTTTGCTACGGGCACGTCGACGGCACGCCTGCACTCATCGACGCACTCATCGCGCTGCGACGCTGCAAGGGACCCGAGGAGATCGCCGAACACCGCGCGGCGGCCGCTGCCAACGCGCTGGCCTTCGATCTCGTCCTGGCCGCCACGCGTCCCGGGACCCACGAACGGGAGCTCGAGGCCCTGTTCCGGGCAGCGCTCGCCGCACGCGGCTGCACGGTCGGGTACGAGCCCATCCTCACCGTGCGCGGCGAGGTGTTGCACAACTTCCACTACGTCAACATCCTGCAGGATGGCCAGCTCCTCCTGTTGGATGGTGGTGCGGAGCGGCGCAGCGGCTACAGCGTGGACGTCACGCGCACCTGGCCGGTCAACGGACGTTTCTCCACCCGCCAGCGTTCAGCCTACGAGGCGGTCCTGGCCGCCCAGGCGGAGAGCATCGCCCTCTGCCGCGCCGGCGTGCGGTACCGAGAGGTGCACGACGCGAGCTCGCGCGTCATCGCGCGGTTCCTCGCCGACGAGGGCCTGGTCACCTGTCAACCCGACGCCGCCGTGGAGAGCGGCGCACACGCGCTGTTCTTCCCACACGGGGTCGGCCACCTGCTCGGACTGGATGTGCACGACCTCGAGCAGTTCGGAGATCGCGCGGCGTACGCCACCGGACGTGCGCGCAGCACGCAGTTCGGCACAGCGTACCTGCGCATGGACCTCGACCTCGCTCCCGGCATGCTGGTGACCGTCGAGCCAGGCTTCTACGTCGTGCCAGCCATCCTGGACGATCCGACACTCCGCACGCGCTTCGCGGGACAGGTGGACTTCGCTCGTGCCGCCGAGTGGATCGGCTTCGGCGGCATCCGCATCGAGGACGACGTGCTGGTCACCGAAGGAGATCCAGACACCCTCACGGCCGCGATTCCCCGCCAGGTCCCGGACCTCGAGGCACGGATCGGCCGCGGACCCGACGCGCTGTCCCGGCTCACCGCCGGCTGATTCAGCGACGGCGCCTCACGAAGGTGTCGCGAATCCAGCGATCGTCGGCCTCGGCGAAGTCCCGGTTGAAGTGCAGCCCGCGACTCTCACGGCGCTGGAGGGCGCAGGTCACGACGAGGTCCGCCACGGTGGCCAGGTTGCGCAGCTCGACGAGGTCCCCGGTGAGCCGGAAGTCCCAGTAGTAGTTCCGGATCTCCTCCTGCACGAGCTCCACGCGGTGGCGGGCGCGCTTCAAGCGTCGGGTGGTGCGCACGATGCCGACGTAGTTCCACAGGAAGCGTCGGATCTCCTGCCACGTGTGGTGC
>Ga0114933_10006296_pt1 | contig 10547 bp, 10 predicted proteins | sample 4SBtaG_FD_89691 | JGI IMG/M metagenome (GOLD analysis project Ga0114933, IMG submission 89691) | Deep subsurface microbial communities from Kolumbo volcano to uncover new lineages of life (NeLLi) - 4SBTROV12_W25 metaG | ecosystem: Environmental > Aquatic > Marine > Volcanic | place: Kolumbo... | reverse complement strand
TGGTTTTAGTCTTTTCTCTACAGGAATTGTCCTTCAAATGCATGTTATTGGAATGTTCTTACCATCCTTAATAACTGGAGACTTAATAAAAATTTTTGGACATAAAAAAATGATTTATTCTGGTATAATTATATTGTTAATCACTATTATTATTCATTTTAATTTTGAAACCTATTATGGTTACATGATAGGTTTGGTATTACTTGGTATTGGTTGGAATTTTTTATTTGTATCTGGAACAAGTCTTTTAGTTGTATCGTATAACAAAGAGGACAAATTTTTAGCTCAGGGAGTTAATGATTTCGTTGTTTTTTCATCACAAGCTTTAGGCTCTTTATCTGCTGGGATAATATTATTTTCTACAAGTTGGCAGACTCTTAATTTAATATGTTTACCGCTGTTAATTATTCTTTTATTATTTTCTTTATTTAATAAAAACAAATTAAAAAATGAGCAATAAAAAGGTAGGTTTTATAGGCGCTGGTTATATGGGGTATGGTATGGCTAAAAATCTTATAAAAGATTTTGATGTATTTATAACTGCTCACAAAAATCGAGAACCAATTGATAAACTTATAAAAGAAGGTGCGACAGAAGTTTTTACTTATAAAGAATTGTTAAATCTAAATCTTGATTGTTTAATGATGTGTGTAACAAACACACCTATTGCTATTAATATTGCTGAAGAATTAGTTTCTTTAATTAATAATAGATTACTTATCATTGATTTAACAACGCACAATAAAAATGGCACAACAGAAATGAAAAATATTTTTAATTCTTCAAATATTAAATACACCGTTAACCCAGTAATGGGCGGCCCAGTTCAAAGTGAAGAAGGTGTACTTGGTGGCATTTGGGGAGGAGATATCAAAGATTTTAATAACTCAAAAATATTTCTTAAATCATTTTGTAAAAATGTTTTTAATTTTGGTTCAGTTGAAAAAGCTGCACAAGCGAAATTATTATCTAATTTCTTATCACTACTAACTACAACAACTGTAATAGAGTTTTTTCGATCTGCCAAAATGCTTGATATAGATATTAATCTTTTATGTGATGTAGCTAAATTAGGTTCTGGTAATTCTGGTGCTCTAAACAGAATTGCTGATAAAGCTCTTCAAGGTGATTATAAAGGTTATGTGTTTTCAGTAAATAATACTCTTAAGGACTTAACTTATATCAATGACTTAATGAAAGATTCAAATAACGCAGAAGAATTATCAAAACTAGCAATGAATTTTTATCAATCTGCAAAAGATAAAGGAATGGGCGATCTCCTTGTGAGTGAACTTATTGAAAAAGAATTCTAAATTATATTTATGAGTAAATTAATTCCTATTATATACATGATTGGTGTACTTTTATTAGTTCTTCCAAGTTTTATTAAATCTAATCAAAATTTAAAAACGTTTTTAACAAACCTTAGTATATGGGTTGCAATAATATTAATAATATTTTCATTATATTATTTTTTTAAATTAATTGCTTAACATATAAATTATGAACAAGATTATTCAAAATACACTTTTTTACGTTGTTGTATTTTGTGTTACCTATTTTATCTATATTTATCCAATTGAGATTCTTAACGAACTTTTATTTAATGAAAAAGCAAATAGAAGAAGTTCATTTTATTTTACAATTATTATTTCAATTCTAATTATTTTTTATTTTCGATCTTATACATCCTTAAAACCACTTAAAATATTTATCTATGAAGGAATGGGTATTGGATTTATAAGTTTTTGGGTAGTTACAGCCGCTATACTTATTAAAGGAATTTTTAATTTTAATTCATATTACTTAGGATTATTGAGTTTATTGTTTATTTTAATATTATCTTTAATCTCTTTTTATTTTGGATCTAAAATTTATATAAAAAATATAAATATTAAGTCAAATAAAATTAAATCTGATGTTTCATTTATTTTCCTTAGCGATGTCCATATGGGATCAAATAATATTAAGCATTTAAATAAAATAATTTTACTATTAAAAAATAAGTCATATGATTTTCTTTTAATAGGAGGTGATTTAATTGATTCTTCATCATTTGATTTATCATCTTTAAAAATTATTAAAGAAAATATTAGTTGTCCTATTTATTTTGTAACTGGTAATCATGAATACTATTTAAAAAACTCAAATACAAAAATAAAAGAAATTAATAATTATGGAATACATCATATTTGTAACAATAATATAGAAATTAATAATGTTAACCTTATTGGCATTGATGATAATCTACTCAAAAACAAACAAATAGAAATAATAAAAGATAAATCTTCAAAGGAAAAATTGAACTTAATTTTAATCCATAAACCATCAATTTGGGATCAAGTATATAATGAGTGTGATTTAATGTTATCCGGACATACTCATAATGGACAAATTTTCCCTTTTAATTTTTTTGTCAGAATGCAATTTAAATTTAAGTACGGACTATATACTTTTAATAATTCAAAATTATATGTTTCTTCTGGATCCGGCACTTGGGGACCTAAAATGAGATTAGGCACAGTTAATGAAATTATTTTTTTTCATTTGAGTAATTAATTTAATGCAATTAGAAAATAAAAATTATTTAGGAATATTTCTAGGTTTTTTAGGTTATGTTATTTTTGTTTTATTAGATTCTATTATTAAAAAATATCTTGTTAATTATTATCCTGTAATTGAAATTAATTTTTTTATTTGTCTTTTTAGTCTTATCCCAATATCAATTGCTTTGCATTTTATTAGTGGTTGGAAAGTATTAATTAATAATAAAATACATATTCAATTGTTAAGAGGTGTTTTAGGTCTTATTTGTGCAGCTATAATAATTAACTCTTTTAAAAATCATGCCTTTAGTGAAATATATCCTATACTTTTTAGCGCACCTTTAATTATTACTGCTCTTTCATTTTTTATATTAAAAGAAAAAATTGGCCCAAAAAGATTATTAGCAGTATTAATTGGTTTTGTCGGAGTGTTGATAGTTGCTAGACCAGGAACTATTCATTTTACGTTTAGTTTATTTTTACTTTTTCTAGGAGCAATTATTTTGGCAGTTAATGTTATTTTAATAAGAAGGTATGCAAGTAATCAATCTTCAATAGCTTTTGCTTTTTATGGATTTTTAGTAGGACTCCTTATTAGTGCTATTATAACAACACAGATTTATGTTCCTATATCTGATGGTGACATATATGTATTTGTTTTATGTGGAATTATTGCTGGTACAGGCGGATTATGTATTAGTGCAGCATCTAAGATGCTTGAATCAAGTTTATTTGCACCTTTGCAATATTTTCAATTAATAGCAGGTTTTGTATTTGGATATCTTTTTTTTGGCGATGTGCCAGATTATTATGAGGTTATAGGATCATTAGTTATTTCTATCAGTGGTCTATTTATTATTTATAGAGATTATCAGACAGGTATCAGGTCTTTCACTAGTAAAATTAAGGGATCTAGTGATATTATTAATAGAGATCATTAAATTATAAATATTATCAATTAAGATACTTTTTTTCTTTCATGAGGAATTAAAAATCTTTTCCTAAGTCTTAAATTTTTTGGAGTTACTTCTAATAGTTCATCTTCTTTTATATAAGCAATCATTTGTTCTAATGATAATTTTCTGGGAGGCATAAGAGTTACAGCTTCATCAGTGCCAGAGGCTCTTACATTGGTTAGTTGTTTACCTTTAAGTACATTAACATCCAAATCATTTTCTCTAGTATGTTCTCCAATAATCATTCCTTGATAGACCTTAGTTTGTGGATCAATAAACATTGGTCCACGATCTTGTAATTTCCATAAAGCAAATGCAACTGATATTCCTGTATCTGTTGCTATTAATACACCTGTTCTTCGACCAGCGAATTGACCTTTATGAAGATCATAAGAGTGAAAAATTCTATTTAAAACACCAGTTCCTTTTGTTTGTGTTAAAAAAGTACTTTGATAACCAATTAAACCTCTTGAAGGAACACGAAATAATATTCTAGTTTTATCAGAACTAGTATTTTTCATATTGATCATTTCCGCTTTTCTTTTATTCATACTATCAATTACGGAGCTTGAAAACTCTTCATCTACATCAATAGTTACATCTTCCATTGGCTCAAGTTTATTACCTTGATTATCTTTTTTATATATTACACGCGGTCTTGATACTGACATTTCAAATCCTTCTCTGCGCATAGTTTCAATTAGAACACCTAATTGTAATTCGCCTCTACCCCCAATTTCAAAAGAATCTTTATTACTATTTTCCATAAAAGTAATAGCAACATTTGATTCTGCTTCATCCATTAATCTTTGTCGTATCATAGTTGAGGTAACTTTAGTTCCATCTAGACCAGCTAGTGGAGATGTATTGACAGTAATAGTAATAGACATAGTAGGAGGGTCAATTGGAGTTGACAAAAGAGGTGATAAAACCATAGGATCACTGATTGTATCTGATACAGAAGCATTTTTTAATCCAGCTACACATATAATATCACCAGCTTCAACTTTCTCTACAGGAATTTTTTTATTACTTTCAAATCTAAAAAGTTTTGTCATTCTACCTTTTTCAATAATTTTCTTTTCTAAATTAACAACATGGACATTAGAGTTAACATAAGCACTACCTTGTTCAACTCTTCCAACTAGACAACGACCAAGAAAAGGATCAGAGTCAAGTAGTGTAGCAAGCATGGCAAAAGGCTTGTCTAGATCAACTTTTGGTGGCAATACGTACTCAAGAACCAAATCAAGTAGTGGATGTAAATTTTCTCTTGGTTTATCTAATTCTTTTGCACACCAGCCATCTCTTCCTGAAGCATAAAGAATTGGAAAATCTAATTGTTCATCATTTGCTTCTAGTGCTACAAATAGATCAAATACCTCATTAACTACTTCCTCAGGCCTTCCATCACTTCTATCAATTTTATTAATTACTACTATAGGTTTCAATCCTTGTTTAAGTGCTTTTCCTAGAACAAATTTTGTTTGAGGCATAGGTCCTTCTGCTGCATCAGTAAGTAATATTACACCATCAGCCATTCCTAATACTCTCTCTACTTCACCACCGAAATCAGCATGACCAGGCGTATCAATGATATTAATTCTTGTATTTTGCCATGTTATAGAAGTAGGTTTGGCTAAAATAGTAATGCCTCGCTCTTTTTCTAAATCGCCAGAGTCCATTAATCTCTCATCAATAGATTGGTTTTCTCTAAAACTACCACTTTGTTTCATGATATTATCTATTAAGGTAGTTTTGCCGTGATCAACGTGTGCGATGATTGCTATATTTCTGATATTTTCAGTCATTTATTATGAATGAGGCCAATAGATTAAATATTAACAAATCGCTACCATTAACTTTAAATTAATTAACTAGTTAATCTGTAATGTCATATTCAATACCTTTTGTTATAGTACATAATGCAATAAAGGATATTCCAAAAACTACATGAGGATGACCTGCTGCTGCAAATATTTCTTCATAATTAGATAAATTTTTATCTATTAATATAGATTTAGGAGAATTTGTATGAGCAACTGGAGAGACTCCTCCAATACTGAAACCTGTAAATTTTTTACATTCATCAGCACTGGCTTTTTTAGTTTGAGAATTATATATTTTCGATATCTTTTCTAGAGAAACAAATTTGTCTCCTGATACTAAACAAAGATGAAAATTATTTTCAGAGTCTTTAAATAAAAGACTTTTTACAATAGATCCAACTTCTGTATTAAGAGATTGGGCAGCATTAATAGCTGTTCTAGCAGTTTCATCTAATGCAATTAATTTAATATTATGATCATATTTTTTAAGAAATGACTCAACTTTTTTTACATTTTTTTTTTCTAATAAATTATTCATTATTATTGTCTTATAATTTTTCACAAATCAAAAAATCATCTTCAAGCCAATGATTTTTTAAATAAGAATTATTTTTTTTATAATTTTGTAAATAAATTTGTATAAAAAATTTAATAGAAGATTTAAATTCTTCAATATGATTTTTATAAGATTCTTCTTCATTTGTATTATAAATTTTGATATCTTCGAGAACAGCTGATTGTAAAAAAATTTTATATCTATTTTCATATTCTTTACTATTTATATCTGATGGATTGATAAAATATAATGCTCCATATATTGCAGCACATCTATTCATAGTAATTAAAGAATTTATATCAGATGAATGATTTTCATTTAATATTTCATTCAAAGGTTTCAATTCGTTCGCATTGATATTTTTAAAACATAACAATATTAATAAAAAAATTATTAGATTAATTAATTTGTTATTATGATTAAATAATAATTTTATCATTAATGTTTATTATACCATTTTCTAAAGGTTTTAAATAAACTCCCATATCTGAATGTTTATAAATTTTGTTAATTGCTAAAGGAAGATTAATAGTGTTTCTATCTGTTTGTGGTTTTAAATTTGTCGCACTACATCTTGGTATATGCATATCTACTTTAAATTTAATATCATTAATAGATATTATTTTACCTACCCACTTCCTTTCTTCCCATGGGTCAATATTATCAATATATATATTTCCTCTAAATCTCTGAAATTCAATTTCAGTACTTATTTTATCCGAAAATTCTTTAATGCTGTTTAAATTTATTAAAGATATTGTATTATGTGTTTCTTTTGAGTGTGTTGTATCAAAAAAAGGAAACTCTTTATTTTGCAAAAGAAATGTGGGTTCTTTTATTGAATTTTCAAGCTCTATTAATCTCTTACATAATAGATCATGTTCATTTTTATTATCTAAATTTATTGTTAAAATTTTAGAATCTTTTGAAGATAGGATCAGTTTTCTTCCATCTAAATCAAATGAATATTTATTTAATGATACTGTGTTTTTTAATGACAAAAAATCTTTATGATTTCTTGAATCAGAATTTTGTTCTAATATTTTTGCAGTTTTTAAATCTGCATTTCTTGTAAAAGCTATTAATCTATCATTTTTTATTCCAACATTTTTTATGATTTCACATTCGCTAGTATTTTGAAAAGAGAGAGATTTAACAGGACTAAAAAATAATTTTTTAATAATAGCCATATAAATATCTTTAACGTAATGCTGCCTGGATATTACCTCCGTCGACCGTCATAATATCTCCTGTTGTTTTTTTAGCTAACGAAAGAAACAAAAAAGCTTTAGCAACATCTTCTGCTAAAACTTCTTCTTTCAATAGATTTCCTGACATATATTCTTTTTCTGAGACATTTCTTGCTTTGGCTCTAGAAGAGATCATATTTTTAGTCAGAAGCCCTGATCTAATTCTATCAGCATTTACTCCATTTGATCTGATTCCAAATTTCCCATACTCTATAGTATAATGTCTCATCAGTGACAAAGTTGCTGCTTTTGGTATACCGTAAGGGCCAAAATTATTTCCTGGATTAATAGCTTGTTTAGAAATATTAAATAAAAGAACTCCACCTGTATTTTGTTTTAACATTATATTAATACATGATTGAGAGAGATACTGATGAGCATAAAAATTTAAATCAAAACTTTCTTTTAAAACTTTATTACTAACTTTTGCCATTTCTCCTTGCCAAGCTGCACCAGCACTAGAAATCATAATATCTATCCCACCATACATGTTAACAACTGTAGCAATTGCATTCTTTACATCACTTTTATTTGTAACATCGCATTTTATAATTGATGCTAATTTAGCTATATCTTGAGGAGTTTTATTTATATTATTAATATTATTTTCTAAAAGAACAACTTCTGAACCATGTTTAAGAAATTCTCTTGCAATTGATAAACCAATCGCACCACAACCACCACTTATTACTGTAACATTACCAGTTAAAATAGCTCTTGTAGCATTTTTTAGCTTAGCTTGTTCTAACGGCCAGTACTCAACTTTAAAAATTTCTTTATCAGGTATGGATGTAAACTTTCCTAATGATTCAGCCTTTGAAATAATCTCAACTGTTGCTTCTGCTAAGTCACCAGCTATTATAGCTTCTTTTTTTGAGCGACCAATTGCAACAATGCCAAATTTTGGAATATAAATTAATCTAGGATTTCCATCAAGTTCAATAGTATTTTTAACAAATTTTTTATTTTTTAAATAATATTTTTTGTAATTAATTTTATATTTTTTTATTTCTTTATTTATAAAATTATCAAGATTTCTTTCCTCCATATTTTTAATTTTAAGTATAAGAGGTTTTGCTTTAGTTCTTATAACATGATCTGGAGTAACAGTTCCTTTACTTGTAAATATTTTAAGATTTGAATGATCTAAATAATTTAATATCTTTTGATTAACTCGTATATCAAATATCCATTTTGTATATGTACCGTCCGAATTCTTTGTAGACAAGTTTTTTCTAATTAATGGTAAAATAATTTCATGATTAAAATTATTATTTTTTTTAATATTTTTTTTTCTATTTATTATATTATTTTTATATTTACTTAGTTTTTTTTCAGCAATTGTTACATATTTTATCATACGATCATAGCTTTCTTTTGCTGTATTACCAAAGGTAAATATACCGTGATTTAGTAAAATTAGACCTTCGACCTTTTCATTCTTTTTAAAAATTTTATATGCTAATTTTGCTAAATCAAATCCAGGAATAACATATGGAACAATTCCCATTTTATTGCCAAATATTTTTTTACAAATTTCAATATCATTAGGTTGATCAATTAAACTTAGAATTGCATTAGCGTGAGTATGGTCAATAAACTTAAATGGAAGAAATGCATGAAGTAATGTTTCAACTGAAGGGTTTGGTGATTTAGAGTCTAAAAGATATTTTCTTTGAAGGTTGACCATATCAAAATCATTTAACTTAGATAATTTTTTTGTTTTTAATAATGGCTCTAATTCAACTGCTGGCAAACCTGGAGAGTCAATTGATCCCATATCCCATCCACTGCCTTTAACATGCATAATATTAATTCTTTCATTAAAAATATTATTTGTTGTTGTTTTTAATGATGTATTTCCACCACCATGGAGAACAAGTTTATTATTTTTACCTAGGAGTTGTGTAGTATAAATTCTTAATGCTAAATCTTTTGAAATATTTTTTTGTTTATATTTTCTGATATAATTATTTGCTTCAATATTGTTCCAGTCATTTTTCATAATGTTTTAGTTATATTATTTTTTAATAAAAAAACTAATAAATTATTTTTATATTTATAAAAAATTAATTTTTAATTTTAAAACTATTCATCTTATCTATACAATCATCAAAATTTATAATGCCTGCATCAGAACCTAATCCAGTTGCAACTAGACCTGATGTAATTGTTGCAAATTTAAGAGAAGTTTCGATATCCATTTCTTTAATCAATGCAACTATCATTCCTGCATCAAATGCATCACCACAGCCTGTCGTATCAACTACTTTAATATCAAAAGCTGGTGTAATTATTTTGTTTTCTTCATTCATAAATAAGGATCCTTCACCACCCATAGTAAGTACACAATTTTTAACACCTCTATCTAGGTAATATTTTGCAATATCTTCAGGATTATCCAATCCACACATTATACTTGCTTCTTCAATACTTGGCATAAAATAATCTATGTGGGGAAGAAGCGGTTCAACAATAGTTGCAGTTTCCTCAGTTGCTCCAATTAAATCCCACGTAGTAATACAATTTCTGTTTTGAGCTTCTTTTAATATATCTACTGAAATTGGACCATCAAGTTTTTTGAGTAAACCAGTACCACCAAGATGAAAAACTTTACAATCATAAATATCTACTTTTTCTTTTTCAGGTGGAAGAAAATAATCACAAGCTCCTCTTAAGTGTAAAGCTGGTCTTTCTCCGTTAGGTCTTATATTTAAAATTGTTGATGATGTTGGCACGCCTTTTAGTCTTTCAAAGCCAATAGTATCAACACCAAATTTCTCAAGTGTTGATAATACAAAATCTGCTTTTTCATCATCCCCAACTGCACCTACCCCTAAAGTAGAAACTCCAAGTTTAGCGCAGTCTATTACTGTACCTCCAGCTGTACCAGCAACAGTTAATCTTAATTCATCAATATAAGCTAGATTACCTCCATCGGGAATTTTTGAAACAGGTCTTCCTAATATATCTAAAACAACTAACCCTAAAACTGTTGTATCGTATTTCTTTTGCATATTAATTATTGAAGATCTTTCTCAATACTTTTTAAATGATTAATTGATTGTTCAGTGTAATTATCTTTGAATTCTTCAGCTCTCCCACCTCTAACGCAAGCAAAAGGATCAGATACTGGGGGGATAAGTTCCATCGTTATATAATTATTAAAATTTATATCTTTTAATGCTTGAAGAATTGGTTTGAAATCTGTGTGTCCAGTACCTGGTGCAGCACGATTAGAGTCAGCGATATGACAATGGTTTAATTTAGATCCAATTTTTCTATAAGCGTTTGCAATATTAACTTCTTCAATAGACATATGAAATGTATCACCATGAATACCTGCATTTGTTAACTCCAATGCATCCAAAATTTTTTCAGCCTGCTCTAATCTATTTATAAAATATGTT
>Ga0114933_10006294_pt1 | contig 10548 bp, 5 predicted proteins | sample 4SBtaG_FD_89691 | JGI IMG/M metagenome (GOLD analysis project Ga0114933, IMG submission 89691) | Deep subsurface microbial communities from Kolumbo volcano to uncover new lineages of life (NeLLi) - 4SBTROV12_W25 metaG | ecosystem: Environmental > Aquatic > Marine > Volcanic | place: Kolumbo... | reverse complement strand
TCTTGGAAGTAAATAGCAGGGCCGTTTGTTTGAAGGTACAAACCACCGTCACCATTGTCTTTTATAAAACTACTACCACCATGATAAATTTCTAGATCGCCACTATTACCAAACACAGCTTTTATAGTATCTGCATGTTTAGTGTCTTTATCGAATTGCGTCATTCCTGCCGAACCATCGATTCTGATGTATTGAGTTGTACCACCAGAACCATCGTCTGATTGGAAGATTATGTCTTTGTCGTCTGCTCCTTGAAGGAAGTACCAATCGCCTGTGTTGTTTTCAAAATAAGTAACACTTCCAGTGTGATACATCGAAGTATCAGCACCATTACCCAAAGACAATCTTGAGTTATCTGGGAATACTGTAAATGGGTTTCCTGACGAAAAGTCTCCTTCACAAGCAAAGTAAGTTTCGACAGAACCAGACCCGTCATCAGATGCAAAAATAATGTCTTTATCGTCTGCTAGATTACGAACATACAAGTCTCCCGTATAGTTTGAAATGAAACTATCAGCCCCATTGTGTTCTAAAATTAAATCATTGCCATTGCCAAAAGTTAATTTTGAATTATCGGGGAATACAGTAAATGGTGATCCTGTAGATTTAGATCCATCTAAATAGAAATAGGTTTCTGTTCCACCACTACCGTCGTCTGCTTTAAATATAATGTCTTTATCATCCGCAGCGTTTTCAATAATTAAATCATGTACGGTAGCTTTTATAATATTATTGCTACCATCATGCACAATCTGCATGTCAGCAGCATTTCCAAATTTTGCATAAGCCCCATCTGCGTGTTGAGTGGATTTTGAAAATACAGTGTGAAAAATTCCACCATCTAGGCGCATATACTCATGCAATCCACCGCTCCCGTCATCATTTTTAAAAACCATATCAGCCCCATCAACAGTCTGCTGAATGTATAAGTTACCAGTACCAGTTTGACTTATGTAACTGTGAGATCCGTCATGGTGAATATCTAAATCAAGGTCACTTCCAAACCTAACCCTCCGATTATCTGGAAATACTGTAAATGTGTTCGTACCATCAGCAAAAGAACCATCAAGATAAAAATACGTTGATACACCGCCAGAGCCATCATCTGATTGAAAATATATGTCAGCGTCATTAGCATTATTAGTTATGTATATTGGGCCAGTGTTATTTTCGATTCTGGAAGCACCAGCAGCAGCGTCGTGGTAAATACTAAAATCATCACTAGCTCCAAATTTAGCAGCTATATTATCATGGTGTCTTGTTTGCTTATAAAAATGGGTGCGGTGATCGCCTCCATCAATAACCATATAATTATCTACACCACCAGAACCATTATCACTTCTGAAAACCAAATCAGAATCATCGGCTGTGTTAGTTACATATAAATGACCTGTGTGGTTTTCAATATATGAATTATTAGAGGCGTGTTTAATGTCTAAATCTCCAGCAGATCCAGCTTGTAATTTTACATCATCTTGCGCTCTAAAGTTTTTGTATGCTCTAGTTAAAACTCCACCACCATCGCACTGTAAATAAGTTGTTACACCACCAGAGCCATCATCACAATAAAATCTTATATCAGCATCATTAGATGTATTTTTAATATCTAGATGTCCAGTGTTGTTTTCAATTATAGAACTTGATCCGTCGTGCCAAATCTGTAGGTCATGTCCTCCACCTAAAGCAACTTTAGCATTATCAATAAAATGCGCAGTTGTGGAAAAGTTTACATTATTAGCACTTCCGTCAATTCTTAGATATTCAATAATGCTGCCACTTCCATCATCATTATAGAAGCGGATCATTTTGTTATCTTGATACTGAATAAATCTTAGATCGCCATCTGTTATAGAAACTGTTCCATTTGTTCCATCGTGTCCTATTTTTAAATCTTCTCCTGTACCCAAGGATACATCTAAACCATCTATTAAATTTATACCTTGGTTAAAGTGCCATTTGTTAGTAGAGTTAGTCCAGTTAATAGTATAATCACTAGCACCTTTAAGAGTAATACCACCACCATCAGCTGTTGTGTCTGATGGACTAGATACATTTCCGATTATAATGTTCTTGTCCTCAACCGTCAGATTTGCCGTGTCTATGGTTGTCGTCGTACCACTTACTGTTAGGTTGCCGTTAACTGTAAGATCGTTGAATGTTTGGTTCGTACTACCTGAAACTGTTAGGTCACCAGTTATCGTTACACCAGCAGCAGTTGTCTCGAATTTCTTTACGTTGTCGTAGAATAATGAAACAGCTCCATCTCCAGTAGCAGTAATCATGTTCTCTCCAGAAGCAGATTTTAATGAAATGCCATTAGAAGAAATCATCAAATTCCTACCATTTAATGACTCTATGTAATTATTGTTGTCTGAACCAGAATGATATATCGCAAGATCAAACCCACCACCGAACCTAGCCCTTCCGTTATCAGGTAAATCTATATAGCCATTACCGTGAAGTGCGATTCCATCTGTGGTTGTCTCGAACTTCTTGGAGTTGTTGTGGTAAAGCTCTACGGAACCATCTGGCGTAAAAATCGCCATATTTTCTGTAGTGCCTTTTGTTAGCCTTATGCTGTCTCCGTTCGTCTCGATTGTTAGTCTGCCTGTGCCTGTGTCTGATATCCTGCTTTGACTTCCATCGTGGTAGATCTGTAGATCAGCACCATCTCCAAAAATAGCTTTAACGCCATCCACAAATTTTGTATCTTTCCAAAATTTATTTAAAACCGCACCGCCGTCTATAGAAAAATAAGCTGCTGTTCCGCCACTACCATCATCAGACTGGAATATAATATCCTTGTCATCTGTACTTTGCCTTATGTAAAGGTCACCATTGTTTTCTTGGATAAATGAATCAGTTCCATTGTTAATAATTTGTAAATTACCACTGTTACCAAATCTTAAAGATGAGTCATTAGGGAATAATGTTGTTGGGTAACCTGCCCCTCCAAAGCTGCCGTCGAGTCGGAAGTATGTAGCTACTCCACCACTGCCATCATCAGATTGAAATGCAATGTCCTTATCATCAGCATAATTAATAAAATTTAAATTACCTGTTAAATTTTCAACATAGGTATTTGTACCGTCGTGGACAATTTGCAAGTCACGACTTGTACCAAATGTAAGTCTTGAATTGTCAGGGAATGTTGTGTATGGATTACCAGATGAAACAGACCCATCTAAATGGAAGTAGGTTTCTTTACCCCCACTACCATCATCGCATTGGAAGATGATGTCGTTATCATCAGAGCCATTAGTTATGTAAAAATTACCAGTTCCGTTAGCTAGATATGAATCTGTGCCATTATGGTATATGTACAGGTCTGAACCATCACCCATTGAGATAAAATCATTATCTCCCCATTTAGTGTATGTATTCCCACCTCCAGCAGAACTACCATCTAAGAAGAAATAGGTTGTTACACCACCACTACCGTCGTCTGATTGAAAGATGATGTCGCTATTGTCGGCATAGTTTGTAATAAACAAATGGCCGTGTGTATTCTCGATGTAAGAATGATTACCATCATGTAAAAGGTGCATGAAGGTATTATCACCTGCGTTACCAAATGCTAACCTAGAATTATCTGGGAATACTGTGTATGGGTTAGAACCACCAACGCTGCCATCTAAAAAGAAATAGGTTTCTGTTCCGCCACTGCCATTATCACATTTAAAAACAATGTCTTTATCATCTGCATTTTGTACAAAAGTAAGATTTCCAGTATGGTTTTTTATAGATGAGTTAGTACCGTCGTGATTAAAGGCTAGATCACCTCCTGTGCCTAAAGCTAAATTTGAATTATCTGGAAAAACTGTGTTAGGCTCTCCACTTGACAATGATCCATCTAAATAGAAGTAGGTTTCTACTCCACCAGAACCATCGTCGCATTCAAATATGATGTCACCATCGTCAGCCCCATTTGTAATATTTAAGTTACCTGTGTTATTAGTTATTAATGAATTACTTCCATCGTGCCTAATATTTAAGTCCCCTGATGGGCCAAATGTTGCAGGAACATTATCATCAAAGTTTAAAGTTTTACTGACAAAAGTATAACCTAGTCCACCGTCTAAACGGAAGTATTCAGCCAAACCTCCAGAGCCGTCATCACATTGGAAAATAATGTCTTTATCGTCTGCAAGATTTTCTATGACAAGATCATTTGTACTATTTCTAATATAACTACTATTTGTATGTGGATCATGCCATATTCGTAAATCTCTAGCATCCCCCAAAGTAATTACGCCTCCATCATTCCATCTTGTGTATGAATATGATCCATCAGCATAACTACCATCTAAAAAGAAGTAGGTTTCTACACCACCACTACCATCATCACAACGGAAAAATATATCTCTGTCGTTAGCATTATTTTGAATATATAAATCATTAGTTGAATTAGCGATATATGTATTAGACGAATCATGGTAAATACTAAAATCATGGCTTGAACCAAAAGATAAAAAAGAATTATCTGGAAAATTTGTAACGGGATTTCCACCTGAAGCGGAACCATCTAAACGGAAATAAGTTTCTGTACCTCCACTGCCATCATCGCATTGGAAGATAATATCGTTGTCATCAGTTTGGTTTCTAATATATAAATGACCAACATCGTTAATCATGTAGGAGTGATCGCCATCATGATAAATATATAAATCATCCCCTGCCCCAAATCTTACTCTTTGGTTATCACCTAAATCTATATGTGAGCCTATTGTAGTAGCCCCACCGCCTGTGCCAGCAAGGGTAACTAAACCATCAGCAGCAAGCCTCATTTTTTCACTGCCAGATGTATTAGCAGGTTCTGCCCCCGTAGAGAAAACGAGAGTACCAGAAAGATTATACATAGCAAGCCCATGACTTGCTGTACCAGTAGAAAAGAATAGCCTATTTGAAATTGTACTAGATTCACCTTGAGATAAATCAATACCAGCAGCACCTGCACCTGAGCCTGAGACCTCAAGAATAGTTGATGGACTTGTTACTCCAATGCCAACCCGTGAATTTGAATCTATTACTAGCGTGTCATTGCCTGCACCTGATTGAACCTTAAAAGGATAAGATGAATTGGTTATATCTCTTATGTAAAAGTCCCCACCTAAACCAAATAAACTAAACTCTTGGTTACTTGAATCGGTTTCTCTAAAGACTATACTAGGTGCCGCTGTTGCAAGTCTAACAGAACCACCAACATCAAGCTTATAAGTTGACGATGGTGATGGTTGGTTTATTCCAAGACAACCAGACGAGTCAAACCTAGCAGCCTCGGTGCCGCCTGTGGTAAATGCTAATGTGTTGGCAGTCGGTCGAAATATTCCTGTGTCGGTATCTAAATTAAATCTAACACTTGGGGATGAAGCAGTTCCGTCACCATGATAAACAGTGTTAACTTTTAAATCACCTAACGTCCCATCAAAAGCTTCTGAGCTGTTAGTTGAGTTAGTTAAAAATGTAAAAGCGTTTTCTGAAGTGTCGAAACCAAAGAACCCAACTTTTGCAACTTCTCCTTGTCTAAAATATCTAAACTCAATACCTCGATCCTTATCATCATAAGATGAAGGAGCCGTGTCACCACCTATAGTGAATACAGGGTCGTCAATGGTAACCACGTCACTATTTAGCGTAGTCGTCGTTCCATCGACTTGCAGGTCTCCAACTGTTAACTTTCCTGTAATAGTTGCTCCTATGTTAGTAGTCTCAAATTTTTTGGAGTTGGCATAATAAAGATCAACTGATCCAAGAGAGTTGAAATTTGCGTAATTCTGACCACCTGCCGTTCTAAACCAAATGTCATCAGATCCATAAATAATTAAATCCCCTGTACCTGTGTCACCGATATAACTATTAGATCCATCATGGTAGATCTGTAGATCATCGCCGCCCCCCAATAACAGTTTAGAGCTATCTGTTAAACTAACATTACCATCAACACTAATTTTTTCGGTAGGATTTAAAGTGCCTACACCTAATTTACCTAAAAGGGCTACATTGCCCCCAAAATATTGTCCTTCTGCTGCCATTATATTAAACGTCTAAATTTGAAAGTATAGTTACTAGATTGGGTTGCGTTGAAATTTGCTTTCATTTCGATCCGAACATTGTTCGTATCGGCTTCGGACCGCGTCCTTAAAAAAATATGTTTGCCATTATCTGACCCTCCAGAACGGTGCAAAGGTATCTCACTAGAAAAATCATCAGAACTTGTAGTTCCCCCATAAATAGAAACAGTAGCAGAATAATATGATTCTGCTGAACCTCCTCCTGCAACATCGTTAACATGTAAAAGCATTGCAAAGGTCCCTGTCGGAAGAGCACTCGATTGAGTTATATTAGTATCTTGGTAACTTGTGGTTACCTGCATGGCTACCACTGAATTATACACTTGGTCAATGGAAGTACCTGAAGTTAAACTCCCTAAACCTTGGTGAGTTATACTTCCTGTAAAAGTAGCCCCTGACAAGGAAGCTACCCCTGCTTCTAATAAAGTTCTGTTAAGCCATTTAGTAGATGAAGCGTCGTATTGAAGTAATTCCTTGTCTGCAATAGAAGAGACTAAAGTATCGCTTAACTGCCCAAAGGAATCTATCCCGGCATTAATATCTGTAATAGTTACATTATTAACTGATTGTGTAATTGAAACTGTTTCGTTAGCCATTATGCGGTAATTTCTGGGATTATATCAAATAGTAATCTTATAGAATAAACAACCTCGCTGCCTTGTGTTATTTTTACGTCACCGGCAACGGTTATTTCTTCATTAGGCAGTGCTGCAGATTGAGCGGTGTTCCAGAACAATTTAATGTTTGGAGCCGTTGCGTGTAGGGTAATTCTATTGTCTTTAGCAGAATCTGCTGGAGAAGAGTTTCCAAAACGTAGAACATCTATAAGCTGTCCGTCGTATAAGGACCCTCTTTTACGTCTTATAGCTAACTCGACGTCATAACTACTACCACTCAGGTCAACTGCGCTGGTTTGCCCTCCTAATTTATAGTCTATGTCTACTGAGGTGTCTTGACCGCGTTTTATTTGAATATTTGCCATAAAAAAGAAACTTTTGCTTGCCTAAAATTTAACACATATAAGAGGCTTTGTACAAAAATATACCCGCAACCCCTAGAGGTTGCGGGTATATGTGAACTTGCTGAGTTAGTCTAAAGCTAATTAAGCTTCAGCAGTAATGCTTCCAGTATCATTATCAGCGTTAGTAGGCAACTTACTAAATGAAGGCCTCTTAGAACGGATAATATATGCGTACTGAGATTTAACTGGCTTAGCTGCGTTAGCTAGAATACCTCTGAAGTAACCCCATGACCCATCTGGGTTAGTGGTCTTATCAAGAATATTCAAGAACTTGTAATCTCCACGGTAAGTGTTTGGGTTGAATGTAGTTCCAGATCCCGCAGAAGTAAGCGGTGTTGGGACAAGTGATTCCATAACATCTTGGTGGAAGATAACAGTATCTTCGTATGTAGCTGACTCGTAAGCTGGGTTAATGATGAACTTACCAGTAGAACCGTCTTCAACGTAAGGTTGAATTTCAGTCCATTTAGCGGGAACATTCGGTGAACCTGCGTCCTCAGTGTATGTAAAACGCTTCGGAAACGGATCTATAATATGGTAGAACCCTTTATGGGAACGTTCCACACCAAGAGGTTTAAGAAGCTCGTTTACCTTACCACTTTCTCTGTAATCAGTGCGTGTGCCGTCTTCTTTAAGAAGCTTTTCGGAATTTTCAGCACTCATAATTGCAGTAAACACTGGCCTTCCGTCGGATCTACCCATTGGGTTCATCCCACCACCATCACGAATCAACCGCATGTACGTCTGATTCATAATATTATTGGAAATAATACCAATATTAGCAGGAGTAAAATCCGCTGCAGGAGATGCGTCGTGCGTTAAGAAAGTTCCGGCAACATTACCTTCAATCAATACCCCGTTAGCGGCATCGTCAAAACCTGCGACAATGTTATGTTTACAGAGACCATAATATTGGTCACGGTAACGATCCTTCCAAGCCCATGAAACGTTATCAACGAGGTTATCATAGATAGCCCTCAACTGATCGCGGAACTTATACGCAAACCTGACATCGTTGACCAATATAGGTGCTGATTCGATGGCAGTGTGTGCAAGACCGAAAGTTTCAGTAGTTGTTGCAGGTGTTACTAAAGTGGCATCTGGAATTTGAAACTTATTAGCATCTGTATTCTTGATAGACTCCCACTTCTGTCCAGTAGTTGTGTCGGACGGTGAATAACCTGTTTTCTTTGCTAGAGCCCTGTCATAAGTCAGGACACTAAGAGTATCTCCCATTTCATTGGGCCAAGCAGATTGTTTTACGAGCTTGAGCCAAGGGGACGTGTCAATTGTACGACGATAAATATCGCCAGAAATACGACCAGCTTCCTATACCAAAATATTTGATAAAGCAGGAGAAACACTTCCTCCAAACTGACCAGTAGTTGCGCTTTGTGAACTTGCAGCCATTTTATTTAATAATGCCCTCCTCAGGGCGGTTAATTTATATAAGTGATGAACACATCAACCCATTTAGGTTTATGCGTCCTATTAACTCTCCCTGAGCCGAGGAGACGGTGGTAAACCACCTAGCTCAAAATATGTGTACAGAAATTGCGGAATCTGTGGTTCCACCAAAAGTATACTGCACAACCTATGGTTAAGCAAAATTATTTATATGGCTTTATTGATAGCTTCTAAAAACCCAAGTTCGGGGTTGTTAGTTGTGCCCGGTGTTACCTGCACTCCTCCCCCAGATTCGGCGGCTTTAGGTGTAGCTTTTTGGTACCCAGATAATTGCTGCTCTAAAGCGGTTATCTTGGCATCCCTTAAACGTATAGCTTTAACTAGTGGTGGTAAAACTGAACCAGCAGAAAGCGCATAAGCTTGGTGTTCTGCGCCTAGAGTAAGATAATCATCTTCTAAAGCTTTATCCCTTAGAGAACTTAATTCTGTCCCCTCTAAATCTGGCATAACGCTCTCTAACTTATCAAAAACTTTGTTTACTGCAGCTCTTGTCTCTAAAGCATGCTGTTGAAGAGCTTGTTGTTCCCACTCAGCATTCTTTTGATCAAGTTCAGCTGCCGCTTCTGCGGCATGTTCTTTTAATTGAGCATCTTTCTGAAAAAGAACAGCTGCGTCATCTACCATACGGTATAAAGCCATTTTATCTCTTTCAGCCATTTCCCCAGTAAGCTCTTCTAAAACCCTATTTTGCCTGTCTACATTATGAACCTCTGTAAGGGCGTCATACACCTGATTGACGTCCACGTCATTTCTTTGTGACAAGGACTCAGCCGCGTCCATTATAGCTTGTAAAGGCGCTGTAACGGTCTGTTTATACTCATTTGACTGCTCTACACGAGAAACAGCTATCTCCTGTTCATAGTCGTTAATCTTAGAATTTGCCTCCGATAGCTGTTTTTCTAGCTCTGAAGTTAAAGGTTTTGACGAAGATTCTCCAATTTGAGACTCTAACTCAGCGGCTTTTGCGCGAGCTTCTGAAAGCTCACTACGTAACTCACCCCACTTAGCGGTGGCTTTTTGGTCTAACGTGTTACTTAACGCATCTGCGTCCGGAAAATCGTCAACTAAATCATTAGAAGAATCTTGAGTAGAGTCTGTATCTACTTCCGGTTCTGGCTCTGGCTCCGGCTCTGGCTCTGGAGCGACATCTAGTTCTGGGGCAGACTCAGAAGAAAGTGCTTCATCTAACTGAGATCCTATATTATCTAAAAAATCACCTCCTTCCGGAGAATCGTCTAAAAAACTAGAAGCTTCTTCGACTCCTGAGGGTTCTGCTACAGGTAGATCTGTGGCACTTGGTTCTTCGCTTACTGCAACTTCTTCACTCATCTTTTTCTATTGGTTCTATGTGATCCCATTCGGGTAACTGATTTTGTATTTTTTTATAGTGCAAATCTGGTAACTTTTGTACAAGACGCAAAGCTGTATGAAACCCTGCTTGAAAAGACTGCCTTTTAGCGGTCTGTTCTTGGGGTTCTCCCATAACAATTATAGGGACTGCTTGAGACTCTAAGGCTCGTAAACCTGCCCTAAACTCATTAGTAGATAGAAACTCACCCCACGTAAATCGAGCGTGTTCATTTTGTTTCCATTTTTCAAGTTCTTCCTGCATTATATACACACATAATACAGATCCAAAAATCTTCAACCCTGATTATTCTACTTTAATTCAATAGGTTTTTAAGGTCAGAAGCCGACTTAGCATCAGACAGTTGTCTTTCCTGTTCTGCTTTTTGTAACTTTAACATCATCTCCATTTCATGTTTTTCCTGCATCATTTGGAGTTTTAACCGATGTTCTATAAGCTTTTCTTGTTGTTCGACGTCGTTTTGACGGTCATTTTCTAAAACCTCTCCATCTTCAGACATTTCAGCAGATTCCTGTTGCTCTCTCTGTATCTTGGCTAACTTACGTCGACCATTAAGGATTAACTCAGATAATTTTTGAAGTCGTTGGTTAAACTCAGCCACCCTATCCGCTATCGTTGGG
>Ga0114933_10006287_pt1 | contig 10558 bp, 8 predicted proteins | sample 4SBtaG_FD_89691 | JGI IMG/M metagenome (GOLD analysis project Ga0114933, IMG submission 89691) | Deep subsurface microbial communities from Kolumbo volcano to uncover new lineages of life (NeLLi) - 4SBTROV12_W25 metaG | ecosystem: Environmental > Aquatic > Marine > Volcanic | place: Kolumbo... | reverse complement strand
TGTGTGACTCAAATGTTCACGGTGTCTATACAAATGGAACAGCTGCGGAATGTCATAACCAAACTGAAGATGAGTTTGATAAATTATCAAATATAGTGGCATCTATAGCTAAAAAAAAAAATAAACAATTTCAATTAGGATTAAGTCATACAAATCCTCGAATTTGTCGGGAGAGAGCAAAAAGATTAATATCTTTAAACCCTAATGGTTTTCAAATTACTCTTCCTGATTGGTGGCCACCTACGTTTCAAGAATCTTCTAATTTTATTATGGGAATGCAGGAGGTTGTGGCAGATATATATCTAATTTTATACAACCCACCGCATGCAAAAGTGGTTCTTAGTCTTGAAGAAATTTCAAAACTCAATGATAAGGCACCAAATCTTGTAGGAATAAAATGCGCAGGAGGAGATGAAGCTTGGTACAAGAACAGAAGGTTTTTGTTAGAAAACTTTTCTGTCTTTGTTCCTGGGCATAGTGTTGTTTTTGGCAAACCGCTTGGAGCAAATGGATCATATTCAAATGTTGCATGTTTTAGTCCAAATGGAGCTGTAATGATATGGGATTTAATTGATACAGATTTTGAAAAAGCTAAACATATTGAACTTAGAGTTAATAATTTTATGAAAACACACATACTTCCACTAGCAACTAGGTTGTCTAATACAGGTCTGGATAAATTACTGGCTTGTGTAGGAGGTTGGGGTCCTATTTCTGAAAAAGTGCTATGGCCTTACGAGGGAGCAACATTAGATGAGGTAAATAAAATAAGAATGATTGCTAAACAAGAACTACCAGAATTAATGAATGACTAAAAAAATTTTTCTCTCTGGTATTTACCACGAAACACATACATTTTTAAGTCAACCAACAACATTAAATGATTTTCTGATTAATATAGGTGATGAGATTGTTAAAAAAAATACTGATAATGGATCGCCCACTGATGGTTTCATTGAATTTGCTTCCAAAAAAAATTGGGATATTATTCCAGGTATACAAATGGCTGCAAGACCTTCTGGAATAGTAGATTTAGATGCTGAGAATTTTTTTGATAAAAATTTTTTTGAAAAATTAGAGCAACACTGTGAAAATATTGATGCAATTTTTTTAATTCTTCATGGAGCAATGGTGAGTAAAAATCATGATGATTTTGAAGGTGATCTTTTAGAAAAAATTAATCATTTTTTAAAAAATAAAAAATTATCTATTCCTATTGTGGCTGTTTTAGATCTTCATGCAAATGTTTCTGATAAAATGATTGATAATAGTACCTGTGTCTATGCCTATAGAAAAAATCCTCATAGTGACTCAAGAGATGCTGCAATTAAAGCCGCTTTAATTTTAAGTGATATATTTACAAATCCAAACGTTAATCAAATTAACTATAAAACTAAATACATTTTACCACCAACAGGTGTGGGAACTGCTAATGACCCAATGAAGTCAATTTTATATGAAGCAAATAAAATAGAAAAAAATGACAAAGACATTATTTGTATCAATGTAATGGCTGGATATTCTTATGCAGATATTGCTGACTGTGGTTTTAGTTTAAACTGCTGTACTAAAGGGGATGTAAATGTTGCAAAAAATTATTTAGCCACTCTTACAAATGTTCTTAAGTCAAAAATAGACTTTGCATATCCTAAAGAGAATACCTTAGAGGAAGCATTAGAAAAAATTAAATCACTACCTAAACAAGACAAACCCATTTTACTTATTGAACCAGCAGATAATATTGGTGGTGGCACTCCAGGAGATGCAACAGATTTATTAAGCCGTTTATTACAATCTGACCATGAAGGAATTGTGGCAATAATTAACGATCCTGCAACTGTTAAAGAATGTTATCATCATCAAGTGGGTGAAGAAATCGAGTTAAACATCGGAGCAAAATTTGATGATTTTCATGGTTCTCCAATAAAATTAAAAGCAACAATTCAAAAATTATCAGATGGCAAATTTACTTTAGAAAATAAACAATCACATTTGGCATCAATGATGGGAATGAATATAGATATGGGACTATCCGCTGTAATAAAAAATAAACAACTAACATTATTATTAACATCAATTAAAACACCCCCCATGGATTTAGGACAATTAATTTCACAAGATATAGATCCTGCAAAAGCTAAGTTTATTGTTGTAAAAGCGGCCGTTTCTCATAAAGATGCCTATGATCCAATTGCATCTTATAGTTTTTACATTGATAGTCAGGGATTATGCACCAGCAATCTTAAAAGATTACCTTTCAAAAAAATTGGTAATAAAATTATTGCTTTAAATTAATTTAGCCTTTTAAAACCATTATGAGCGATGGGACCTTCTAGTAACTTCATAATATCTCTTCCTTCTTCACACTCTTTAATGGTTTTAAAAATAGGTTTTAAGTTTTCTAGATATGTTTTGATAATATCTGGTGTATGTGCAGTACATACATACACTACTGTTGCAGCTAAGTAACCTTTCTTTAACATTTCTTGTGTAATAAGAGTTTTATAGGCTAACGCATTATCACTCTTAAAAGTAAATGTTGTTAAAGCAGCAAGCCCACTAATAGTAATAGGTAATTCAAATTCTTGAGATAGTTTAAGCCATTCTTGATTAACACTTTCACCAGTTGAAGTAATTTTTTCCCATGATTTTTCTTTATCCATTGCTTTTAATGTAGCAAGAGCTGCACTAGAGCCAATTCTTTCTGTCCAAAAGGTACTACTAATAAAAGATTTCTCTGCTGCTTGCATAACTTCTCTTTTTCCTAAAACAGCTGTAACAGCATAACCGTTACCAAGCGCTTTCCCAAACATTGCAACATCTGGTTCAACATCATATAATTTATGAAGACCTCCATAGTTTTTTCTAAAACCAGAAGTGCATTCATCAAAAACTAAAACAATATTATGTTGATTAGCTAATTTTCTAACGCGATGAAGAAAATTATTTTCAGGTTCCTTATTGCGATATACTTCCATTTTAATTACACCGATATTTTTAGTTTTGACTAATTCCTCAAGTTTATCAAAATTGTTGTATTCAAATGGGTGCACACTATCTTTTAAATTTTTGGGAACACCATGTGGGTTTAAACCTGGAAGTAAATGACCATCTAGACCTTTTGTATCTGAGAGATTGGAGGCTAAGTACCAATCATGCCAACCATGATAACCACAAAAAGCTACATTATCTTTTCCTGATGCTGCTCTCGCTAATCTAATTGCAACAGAATTAGCTTCTCCACCAGATCTTGCAAATCTTGCCATATCTGCCCACGGATGTAACTCTACCAGTCTTTCTGTAAGCTCTACTTCTTCAGGAGCGTTCAAAGTTGACATGTTGCCACTGTTAATAGTATCTTTTACTGCTTCATCTATCTCTTCATAATTATAACCAAGGGAATTTGTTCCAGGCATCATTAATGTATCGATGTATTTATTGCCATCAAGATCCCACACTTCACAGCCTTTACTCTTTGAAAAATATGAAGGCCACTGTTCAGGTAAAAACATCTCAGGTCTTTTAGAGAGTAGCATGTTGCCACCAGCAACAATTTGCTTTGCCTTCGAGTATAATTTTTGACCTTTACCCATAATTTATAACTTTTCCAAAAACTTTATTCCTGACAAATCATTTTGATCAGTCAATTTTTTTAAATCCTTTTTAATTATATTTTCTATCTCCTTATCTACAAACGTAGTAAAGGGTTTTCTAACGTATCCAGAATCAACATCAAGCCAATTTAAACCCATTTTAATAAATGGATAGCCTGATTTACTCAAAGCATACATAATAATAATATTAATTTTTTCTTGTATTTTTTTTGCTTCATTTATATTTTCTTCTTTAATCTTAGCATAAATATCAACAAATAATTCTGGCATTAAATTATAAAACGAGCCAATTATTCCATCTGCTCCTGAAATAAGGCCTGATAAAGACATCTCATCCATACCAGAATATATTTTAAAACTATTCCCTATTTCTTTTTTGATTTTACTAAAATTAAAATGTGTTGGTGCAGTGTATTTTACACCTTTCACATTTTTAATAGAAGCCAATCTCTTAAGCATATCTAAGTCCATTAAATGTGCATGGCTAATATTGTAAACAGTAATTGGTAAATTAGTAGAATTTGAAATATCTTGATAATAATTAAATATTTCATCATTAGAAAAACCATAATAAAAAGGAGGGAGGGCAGATAAAGCATCAACACCAATTTTTTCAGCATATTGACCAAGTTCAGTTGTAATTTTTGTGCCAATAGAACCAATATGTGCAATTACGGGTACTCTTCCATTTACTTCTTCTACAATAATTTCAATTACTTGTTTTTTTTCTTCTTGAGACATTAAAAAAGTTTCACCTGTACTACCTGTTATGTATAGTCCATCTACTTTTGCAGAAATAAGATAGTTAACTGTCTTTCTTATGCCTTCTTTATTAATACTTTCATCTTTATTAAAAGAAGTAATCATAGCAGGAATAACTCCATTAATGTTGTTAGGATCAAATTGTTTCATTTAGTTTACTTCAGGTAAATCAATTAAATGACAAGATGCATAATGTTCATTTCCATTAGTTGTATATTTTTTTAAAGGTGGGACTTTTGATTTGCAAATATCTTGTGCCTTAGGACATCTTGGATGAAAAGGGCACCCAGAGGGAGGATTAACAGGACTTGGCACATCGCCTTCTAATACAATTCTTTTTGTTTTTTTATCAAGATCAGCAACGGGAATTGCTGAAATTAAAGCTTCAGAATAGGGATGAAGAGTATTTTGGTATAAATCTTCTGACCGACAAAGTTCAACAATTCTACCTAAATACATTACTGCAATTCTGTCACATAAATATTCAGTGACACTTAAATCATGGGTAATAAATAAGTATGTTAAATTTCTCTCTTTTCGCAATTTCATTAAAAGTTGTAATACTTGTGCTTGAATAGAGACATCAAGAGCACTTACTGCCTCATCACAAACTATTATTTCTGGACCAATGCAAAGTGCTCGTGCAATACCTATTCTCTGACGTTGTCCACCTGAAAACTCATGCGGATATCGATCCATATATTCACGACGCATATTTACAGCTTCTAATAAATCACCAATTATTTTACGTCTCTCATTTCTACTTTTAACACCATATTTTTTTAGGGGTTCTTCTAAAGAGCCAAAGATAGTGAAAGCTGGGTTTAATGATGAGTGAGGATCTTGAAAAACTATCTGCAGTTTTTTTCTAAAAGGATCCATTTCTTTTTTTGATAAAGAAGTAAGTTCAGTCATATCTTTATCTGGTGAAATATAAGAAACTTCTCCTTTAGTTGGTTCTACCAACCTTAAAATAGCTTTTCCCAATGTTGTTTTTCCACACCCACTCTCACCTGCTAATCCTAAAACTTCCCCACGGTAGATATCAACATCAACTCCATCGACTGCCTTAACATGTGCAACAGTTCTTTTGAATACACCGGCCTTGACAGGAAAATGAACTTCAACATCTCTTAATTGGAGAACAATGTCATTTTTATCAGTCAATATTGAAAAATCTCCTTATATTTATGACATCTCACATCATGTGATGAGCTTATATTTGTAATTTCTGGCATTACTTCACACGTGTTATCTGCAAAACTACAGCGAGGAGCAAACTGGCAGCCAACTGGCCTATCATAGGGGTCTGGCGTTGATCCTTTAATAGGTTGGATGTCTTGATTTCTACCTCTTCCGAGTACTGGAACTGAGTCAAGTAGAGCTTTTGTGTAAGGATGAGTTGGGCGTCGTAAAACATCATCAGCTGTTCCAGACTCTACAATATTTCCCATATACATTACAGCAACATTATCTGCCAGTTCAGCAACAACTCCCATATCATGTGTGATTAGCATTATTGCAGTGTTGTAGTTTTTTTTTAGATTATCCATTAACTCAAAAATCTGAGCCTGGATTGTTACATCAAGGGCAGTTGTTGGTTCATCAGCAATCAGTATTTTTGGATTACATGCCATCGCCATTGCAATCATTGCTCGTTGACGCATCCCTCCTGAATAACTATGAGGATATTCATCAACTCGTTGCTCAGGAAGGGGTATTCCCATGTCATCTAATAGTGAAATTGTTTTTTCACGAATTTCTTTTTTATTCATATTGGTATGATATTTTAAATTTTCAGCAATTTGGAACCCAACAGTAAAAACTGGATTTAACGCAGTCATTGGATCTTGGAATATCATTGCGATATCAGATCCTCTAATTTCTCTCATCTTTTGCCCATTACGTTCAAGCTTCTCAATATTTATTTTTTCATCATCTTTATAGAAAGTTATTTCTCCTTCTTCAATTCGAGAAAGAGTAGGAAGCAATTGCATGATAGTTGAGGCAGTTACACTTTTACCACATCCACTTTCACCGACTACACATAATGTTTTCCCTTTTTCAATATCAAAAGAAACACCATTAACGGCTTTGTTACATCTGTTGTTAGTATAAAAATATGTTTTTAAATCTTTTACGGAAAGTGCGATATTTTTATTATTTTCCATTTTAACCTTGCTGTGATGGATCAGTAGAATCTCTAAGACCATCTCCGATAAAATTAACAGCCAAAACAAACACAGAGATTACAATTCCAACTGGCGCCCACATCCACCAATAATTTTGAAGCACTACTATATCTGTTGCAACATTTAAAATATTACCCCATGTTGGAACGTTTAATGGAACCCCCAATCCAAGAAAACTTAAACCTGCCTCAGTTAAAATAAACATTGCAGTTGATAGCGTTATCATTACCATTACCGGACCAAGAGCATTTGGTAACATATGTTTATAACAAATCTTAAACGTAGAAATACCAAAACTTTCAAGTGCTTGTACATACTCCTCTTCTCTTAAGGAGAGCATTCTTGCTCTTGATAGGCGGTACATTCCCCCCCAGCCAGTTAATATAAAAATTACAAATAAATTAGTTAAACTCTGTCCAGTGATAGAAACTAAAAGCAAAACTAATATAATTTGAGGAAAAGACGTAAAGATTTCTGATATTCTCAGAGCTATTACATCGACCCATCCTCCTCTGTATCCACCATAACATCCAATAGCTAATCCTATTAAAGCAGCCATTAATGAGCTTCCTAATCCTACAAAAATTGATACTCTACCTCCATATAAGACTCGTGAAAAAACATCTCTTCCAGTATTATCAGTGCCAAACCAATGATCTAACGACGGAGGCTGTCTCATTGATCTTAAATCTACCTTAAGCGGATCATAAGGAGATAAGAGTGGAGCAAAAATTGTTGCAAGAATAATTATCGTAAATAATATCAAACCTAAAACAGCTAATTTATTATTTAAAAATTTATTTAATAATCTATTTTGATCTTTGGAAACTAGTTTATTATTTTCTTCTAGAAATCTTATTTTATCAAATTTTTTATTTAATGAATTCGTTTTCATCTTATTCTTTTCCTAGTCTGACTCTTGGATCAATGAGTGCCGTTAAAAGATCAATTAATAAACTTGCAGTTAAAACAACAAATACATACATTAAGGATATCATCATTACTAAAGGGTAATCAGAAGCTCTAACCGATCTGATAAACATATTACCTATACCTGGCCACTGGAATACTTGTTCAATAATTGTAGAGCCGCCTATTAATAAAGGTAACCTAAAGCCTATCAAAACAACTACTGGTGTAAGTGCAACTCTAAATCCGTGAAGTAAGTTTATTCTCCATTCAGGCAAACCTTTAGATCGTGCAGTTTTAATAAATTCACGAGATAAGACATCAAGCATAGAGGAGCGGGAATATCTCATAGCACCCGCAGTTAATGCTAGAGCTAGCACAAGTGATGGCATAACAATATTTGGAATTCGATCAAGAAAGTTTTCATAGTGCGGTAAAAGTCTTCCACCCACAGGTAGCCATTGAAAATGCATTCCAAAAATTAAGATAGCAACTAACGCAAAGAAAAATTCGGGTATTGATACACCGGCCATTCCAGCAACAGTAAGTCCACTATCTGTTGCAGATCCTTTTTTTAAAGCGCTTAAAATACCTAAAGAACAACCTAAGATGGTTGATATAATAAGAGCAACAATAGAAAGCTCAAGTGTAGCAGGAATTGTTTTGACCATAATATCCTTTATTGCTACTCCGCCTGCCATCGAATAACCAAAATCACCTTTCAAGCAACTTGTAAGCCATATCCAATATCTCTCTAAAAAAGTAGCATTTAAACCGTAAGCTTCTCTCATAGCTTCAAGTTTCTCTGCTGTAATAGTTGCTGCTAGTTCAGGACTAATCATATGTGAAACTGCATCACCCGGAGTAAGGTCTAGGCCAAAATAAACTAAAAAACTGATCACAAAGATCATTGGAATATAAATTATTATTCGTTGAATAAAATACGTGGACACTTTGTTTCTACACAGTCACTTTTATAAAGAAGATTTTAAGTACTGAGGCTTATGCCTCAGTACTTTTAAGAATTGTCTTACTTATGGTTTTGGATACTGCATAATCCATAGCATACGAGTATAAGGAATATCAACTGCCTTAGTCATCATATTAGCCATTGCATCTAGAGCACCAACATCTGCTACGTTTTTAGTAAAACCGTAATCCATTTTACCTGCAGCAGCATTTTTGATTAAGTTTCCATCACCATCATAACTTGGGTAAGCTAAAACGTCAAAATTTGCCACTCCACCATGATAATCTTCATTAGGAACAAATTTTGCAAAGTCATTCATTTTAACTTCATCAAGTTTAAATGCACCAGATCCAATTGGGAACTGCCAGAATGGATGCTGTTGTAATTGTGCTGGATCAATACCTGCTAAATGTTTTTCAGGAAGAATTGCAAATTGAGTAAATGTAGTAAGTACATTTGGATCAAGTTTTGCAAATTCTAGAGAAATCACTCTATCAGCAATGTTGTATTTAATACCAGAAACATCATCAGTTGAGCCATCAGCAAAAGCTTCAGCACCAACAATTGATGAAACAGTGTTTCCTACAAGTGCATGCATTTGTGGTGATTTCATTGCTAGTCTAAGACTGAAAGCAACATCTTTAACAGTTAAATCAGAGCCATCATGAAACTTCAGGCCAGGTTTAAGTTTAAAACTTAAATTTAAGCCATCAGCAGACATTTCATAGCTCTCTGCCATAGAAACACCTATGTCTGTTCCAATTGCTCCACCAGATACAAGTAATCTGTCAAATACAATTTTATTATGAATCCATAAACCTAAGTTATACCAAGGTTGTTCAAAGAATTCAGTCGGACCAGTGTTAGTTTGCATAGTGCCAGTTTTAACGTTCCAATCAGTTATACCCCAATTGTAATTGTACTGAGCATTACCGTAAGCACCACCATTTCTATCAACATTATCACTCTCGTAGATAAATAATTTTTGATAGTATAATGGACAAATGTTTACTTCATTCATTTGATACTCTTGAATTTCAAAGAAGTAAGGCTTTAAAACTTCAGGATCAGCACTTGAATTAATTTTTTCAATCATTGCATCCATTTTTGGATTACCAGGAGTTTGAGGGTTTAGGCCAGTTTTAAAAGTGTTATAATACTCTTGCATAACCATCGCACCTCTTGCACCATAACCTAGGTCATAGTCAACAGCAGCTGGACCATTTACTCCATCAGCAGGAACTGAGTTTAATTGAGCACCAACATCTCCTTGAAGAAGTCTGTAAGTCATTTGAACTCCAACATCCGCAAACATACCTTGAATGGCAGCCATAAGATCAGTAGTTAATTGGTCACCGTAATAAAATACTGTATCCAATACACGATCACTATCCCAATTAGCTTCAGCTAAAAGAGCTCTAGCTTTTTCTGGGTTGTAGCTGTAATCAGGTAAGTTAGGAGATTTCATAGGGCCATTTGGAAGAAGACTATCTGCAACAATTATTTGATCTTCAAATAAAGTTGACTTGATAAGCTCCATATCAATCGCCATACAAAGTGCCTGTCTAACTCTTGGGTCTGATAATTGGTTACTGTTAGTAGGTTGAGCAGAAACAGTTGATACAAACAACAGTTGAGCTAGTACTACTGAAATAACCATAATTAGTTTTTTCATATTTCCTCCAGTTAAATTAAAGTTCTTTTTATAAAACATATACTGATCACTGAAACAAGCCTATATTTAACTAAAAAATAACTAAAATGGCAGTTTTATTAGGTTTTATATATAATTAATAATTTTATATGTGAAATTATTATTAATTAGCACTAGAATTTTTAAACCTTTTTAACATTTTTTGATGAAGGTCATCAGATCCGTCATGATAGGTTCCAAACCACTGATCGAAGGGTATCATCAAGTTTCCATAATTTACTTCAAAATATTTGTGGTGAAGATAATGATTATAATTGCTGAGATCAATCGCATGCTTATCATTTAAAAGCATTTGCTTAAAACCAATATGGCCATTGGCTGAACCAAGTCCCGCATGAAACAGGTGATAAATGGCATGAAGTGGATGGGAAAGTATAATCCAATGAATTATGACTCC
>Ga0114933_10006286_pt1 | contig 10559 bp, 9 predicted proteins | sample 4SBtaG_FD_89691 | JGI IMG/M metagenome (GOLD analysis project Ga0114933, IMG submission 89691) | Deep subsurface microbial communities from Kolumbo volcano to uncover new lineages of life (NeLLi) - 4SBTROV12_W25 metaG | ecosystem: Environmental > Aquatic > Marine > Volcanic | place: Kolumbo... | reverse complement strand
GTAAAAAATACCCGTGCCGATGTGGTAAAAACCGTGGAGCAAACGCCAATTTATCCAAACTTAGAATCTGAAATCAAAGCCTGCTTATAAGAAAGTACGGGTATCAATCCTGAAGAAATAAATTTTGATAAATATTTTTACACACTATAAAGGGTTGGGCCTGTAATCGAAATCATACATAGGGTTATTTCTTCTTCTAATCGTTTTACTTGAAGATCTATCACTATCCATTCCCTGGAATTTTGAAAGATAATCCAAGATTATTTTTTTATCCCTTTTATTCAATTTACCCATTCCCCGCTCTTTTTGCATCAATGCTATCGTTACCTCCCAAGCTTTTCTGCTCATATGGTTTTGAAGAATAATGTCTGCAGAATGACAGGCAGTGCAACTCTCTAGCACAAGCATGATTCCCTCACCCGTTGGGAGACCCTGATAATTAGTTTCTTCTTGAGCTACAACGGTTATTGTCACAAGCATTAATATCGCCAAGAAGGTTATAAAAATTCTTAATTTCAACCTCGTTCTTGATTCAAACATTATCAGCTAACGGTAACCGCGATTCGGTGCATTGCGTTATTTATATATCCTGAGGGGTTCCATCCCGGAACAACCATAGGTTGCATGATTCCCTTATTATCTGTAGCTCTTACCCATACCTCATAATACCCTTTACGAGGAAATTTAATATTTGCATTCCAATTTTGCCAAGCATAGGGGTTCACGGGTTGTTTCAGATTTGCTTGTTGCCAAGTTTGCCCAAAATCTATAGATACATGAACCATCTGAACAAATCGATCACCCGCCCATGCATGACCTCTAATTTTGAGCTTTTTACCCTGTTTGATATTTATTCCTGTTTGTGGATTGGTAATTAAAGATTTTACGGGCATTGATTCGATGATATCCATATCTTCTAAAGGAACCGATGTTCCAGGTTTAACTGGATATTTAGGCACCCTATAGCGATCCATTTTCATGCCATCATGAATACGATCTCGAATCACAATTTTTTTCAACCATTTTGGAGAAGTTGAACCTGGCCAACCAGGACTTACAATTCTTAATGGGAAACCGTGTAAAACTGGAAGAGGTTTCCCATTCATTTCCCAGGCAATCAAGGTGTAGTCATCTAAAGCTTTAGAAATCGGGGTTCCTCGAGAAATAGATGCTATATCGGGATTTTTGGAAAGATGAAGATCAGCACCGTAATAGCCAGTATAAATAACGGAATCCTTAAGTTGTGCGGCTTTTAAAACGTCACCCAATCTGACCCCCTTATATTTAGAACAGGCCACCGCTCCAAACTTCCATTGATTGCCTTTTGCCGGCGGGTAATAGCCTGCCCTTCCATTTCCTCCGCATTCCATCTGCAATGCATAGATATGATGCTTAAACTTATTTTTCAAGTCTCCCAGACTAAACTGCATGGGTTTATGAACTTCTCCCTCAACGGAAAATGTCCATTTATTAGCATTATTTTCTTCTTTTGGGGGAAGACCGTTATTTCTTACGAAATGATTTACATTGGAAGTGAATTCTTCATCCAACAAATGGGCGGGGGGTTCAGCATTTATAGGTCGATCATTTAAAATAATCAAACCCTCTTTACCCTCAATAATTCTTTTTTGATCCGTTTCCGCCAGAGCCAGAGGGATAAATCCTCCTGGCATATTACGAAAAAAAGGTATTTGCGAACCAATAGCCAGAGCCATCGTGGCTAAACCGGTTTTTTTCAAAAACCCCCTTCTTGACAAAGGTTTTGGTTTCCTATCCCATATTTCAGCATCCGCCTTTTCAGGGTCTTTGGTATATAGCTCCCAAAGCCCTCGTTCTCTTTTACCTGCCATACACACACCTATATTTATTATTTAATAAAAAAATTAAATGGTTTTGGTCGGAACGTATCTTGCCTTATTAAATAAATCAACGAGGTATTATTTTGCTCGTTGATGTTAATTTTCAGAGCAGAGGCAGGTTTACTGATTTGGTAAGCAACAAGAACTATTATACAAAGTTTGAGTCGCTATCAAACAAAGTTCTTAGGTTCATGCCTTTATAAAAGACTGGATAAAAATAAATATCAAACCAGAAGTTTCAACTTTCTTCATAGAACACGCTAATTTCTAGCTTGCAAACTATTTTTGAACTGGCTAACTTCATTTAAAATTCCTGTTGGCACTTTTTCCTTGCTGCCATTTGCCCGCATCAAAACTTCTAGTCTTGGCGTTTGAGGATCTAGAAATACTTTCCTAGCTCTGGCAATAACGTCATTCTTCTTGACTTCTTTTACGGCTTGAATCAAATTCTTTTTGTAATTAAAATCGCCCTTCTCATCGACAGCAAAGGCATATAAATCACTTAAAACGGCACCAATACTATCTCCTTCTTTTTCCAAGTCAACAATCAGCGCCTGCCGATGACGTTCAAATTCTTGGTCATTTAATTTATCGAATAGTTTATCCGTACTTTTCAACCAAGCGTTGACTCTTTTACTCATCTCAAAAGGTCCATGAGTGGATGATTGAATTACCATTCGGAAAAATATTCTATCCTCCATTCTTTGTTGAAAACTCCAAACAATGTATCCCAATTGCTGATTGGTACGCATTTGTGTATAAAAATCGCTTTCTACTATCGAGGCCAGCATTGAAATCTGAGCTAAGAGGGCAGGATCTTTATCACCAACTTGAATCGCATAGGCTAAAGAATTATTATTATCCTTTACTTCGCGGGAAAAACGAAACCGTTTACCCTTAGGCATCTTCTCAACGATCTGCTCATATCGGTCTTCTTGAGCCAGGGGTTGGCTTTTCAGTGAATTGATAAGAATATTTGTATTTTCAATAGCCTTTTCATCATTATAGTTTCCATGAATCATTCCTGTTACGAAAACTTTTTCATAAAGTGTTTTGGCATATGCTTTAACATCATCCAATGACAAAGGAAGAAGAGCTTCAAGCTTCTGCTCTTCTGTGTATTGCTCATCCAATAGCATCAACCAATTATAATATCCACCGCGAGAATAGGCTTGTCCTAGCTTACGGTTCTTCAACCCACGTACCATAGCTTCTTTAATATTATTAAATTTTTGAGAATCTATTTTAATATCCATCAAGTTTTGAGTAACAAGCTTCAACAAATCAGTAATTCTTTCTGAGTAACCACCGATAGTTAAAACCACGCCTTTTTTACCTACTGAAAGCGAGTAGGACAATCCAGCCATTTGAATCGGATAAACCAGTTCGTTTAAACCTTCTTGAACAGCAGCCTCATATAATTTCGCCAACTGGAGATTTTTCGGACTTCGATAGGTATGAGGTGTTTCAATTTGGTAGGTCAAATAAACTTTAGGCTGCTTGAATCGATGATCGTATTTAAACCAAACTTTTGCTAAAGCGTCATTCCTGATCAAATGGGGATCTTCATCGATCAACTTCAGATGATATGGAATGAAGTCATTTTTTTTAGGATAAAACGTTCCCTTTAGTTTTGCAGGACTTACAAGCTTCTCGAATTTTTTTCCTTTTATTTTTCGTAAAGAATATTCCGCACCATAATAAGGAGCTTTCTGATCATAATCAGCTGAATTATGACTGAGAACCACCATAGAGTTTTCTGGCACAAGTGTTGCGAGAACCGCTTTGTATGCTTCCGGTTCATGTTTGGTCAATAAAAATGGCAATTTTTCAATTTCTGTAAGGGCATAATCATGCATCAAAGATGCCTTACTGGATATAAAGCCCATACCTTCATTTGGATTTTTCCAGTCAAAATTTATCTGCGCCATCGCCTGGGCTTGCTCAAAAGTATATTTTTCTATTCCATGTTTTCTAACCATTTGAATATAGGAAAAAACCATCTCTAAAATTCGCTCGTATTCTTTCAACCCCTTTTCTGTTAAAGAAATACTTATACCAAACGAATTAATATTAGGGTGGCTCGACCCTCCCCCGGCGCTCAAGCCTAAAACCAGTCCCTCCTCTTTTAATTTAGAAAGTAGAGAACCTTTGCCTTCATAACCTAGAACCGAACCGACAACCGAGGCAGGTTTGCTACCCTTATGATCTAATAATCGAATCGTGGGGAAATCGATTTCAAGTGAGCGAACATCTTTAATGGTTTTAATTTTTAAAAGTCTGTATTCGTTTTTCAATGATTTTCTAAAGGCTGCTGGTACCTCTGGAACCTTTACCGGACGATTTTCTATATCAGAAAAATATTTTTTAGCTTTCGCAGAAAGGGTTTCCAGTGGGGCACTAGAAATTAACGCAAGCTTCATATTCGATGACGCATAATATTTTTCATAGAACTTTAATAAATCTGGACGATTATCACCAGAAAGTGTGGTTTTATCACCCGTCCCAAATTGCTTTAGAGGATGACCAGGTTCGGACATTAGATTTGCGACAAAATTCCCACGCCACCCATCATTGAGCTTATTTTTCTCATGTTCGTTGTTAACAGCTTTTACTTCCCTAGCAGCATATTTTTTATCAAAAAGGGGTGCCTTAAAAAAATCGCTAAACCGGTCAAGAGCTTCGTTAAAACCATCATGTGATACCTGAAAAAAATAATTGGTTATATTTCCACTGGTATAGGCGTTACTAGCCCCAGAATGCTCATCGAGGTATTTTTTGTAAGAACCTACTTCAGGATATTTTTGTGTGCCAAGAAACAACATATGTTCAAGATAATGAGCCAGGCCTTGTTTTTCTTTAGGGTCATGTAAATGACCAACTCCCACAGCCAAAGCTGCAGCGCTTCGGTGCACATCAGGATCCGAAACTAGGAAAACATCCAAGCCATTTTTAAGAGTTAAAGTCTTTATTATTCTCTTATCCCCTTTAACCGCTTCAGCTATAGAAACAAATAAAATCAGGGAAATGATAAAAACCAAAATTGCTTTAAATATTTTTAATTTACAGACCACATCCACCTCCAATATCGGGGAATAAAATTTTTATCGCAGCAAATTATAAAAAACAATACCTAATTATAAAGGGAGATATCTTTAAAATTTAGTTAATTTTTTTTAATCTAATTTGCTAATTATGGAAATATTTTATTAAAGGTAGGAAAAATATAATTTTTATACCTATAGAGCCAAACCTAATATTTTCAATTCAAATATTAAGAAACTTAAAGCCCGATTAGAAAAACTCCTGTCAAGATCAGTCCCCCAGCAAACAAGCGTTGACGGCCAAAAGGTTCATCCAGTTTCCAGCAACCCCAGTAAACAACTATTAATACACTTACTTGCCTAAGCGAAACCACTGCACTTACAGATTCAAATTGCAGCACAACACAAATTAAACCGTATGATCCCAAAGTGGCGATGGCACCTAATAAGCCCTTAAACCATTCATCTTTCCAGAGATCAAGTATTTCATTCTTTGCATGGGTTAAAAACAAGTAAAAATTGTAAAGAATGAAACCAATTGATGCCTCCATAAAGAAAAAAGCCATTCCGTTAATGAAGGGCTGTTCAGGATAATACAAATGAAATAAATCCATACCCCTCTTATCAACAAGGCTGTAACTCACAACCATTGTCAAAGTGTAAAATGCCCAGCGAAGATCATTATGTAAAATAGCCTGCCACAAGTTTTTCAATCCTTGTATTAACTTTCCTTCAAAATGAAGCATATAGATAGCTAAAATAATTATTAAAATAGCAAGAATAGTCTGCGGTTGAGGTTTTTCATTTAAAAACAACCAGGCAAATACAGGTACAAATGCGGGCGCGGATCTGGCTATTGGGTATACATAAGAAATATCTTGGGTTTTATAAGCACGGGATAAACACAAGATATATATCCCGTGAATAATTCCCGATAGAATTCCCCAAAAAAGCAATTCACGATTCCATATGGAAAAACCTATCCAATTTAAGGTAATGGCGCCCATTAACAGGAGCCACAAACCCTTTAAACCAGAAAAGTATTGGGAATTTTTGCTAGTCTGGGTCAATATATTCCAGAAGGAATGGGAAATACTGGAAAAAAGAACCAGAATAATATTTTTAATAGTCACACATAAACTCAAAAATAATTTCAATGATTATCGCTTTTATATCTTATCCAGTAATAAATTTAGATAAGGCTGTGGAATTCTATCAAAAGGTAATAGGAATTGAACCTTTGTTTCATAGAAAGGACTGGGCGGAATTCAAAATGGAAGAACAGCGGTTTGCTCTGCAAAAAGTAGAAACAGAGCAATTAGGACAAAACGGTGCCGTGGCTTATTTCCTGGCAAAACCGATAGAGCACGATATAAATCGCCTTAAAGGCTTTGGAGTAAAAATTTTAGGATCGATTGAAATTCGATCCTATGGCAAATTTGCTAGGTTTCAGGACCCAGAGGGTAATATTTTCGGACTCTATGAACCTCCCGTTAAATGATGATTTTATTCAGATTACCGCATAACGGTTGCCCAAATTACTTTAGTTAATGTACAATTAAATCATAATGAATAATCCGTTGACCCATTTTAATGAAGAAGGCCGTGCTCGCATGGTTGATGTGTCTGAAAAAGGCATTACTTCCCGAAAAGCAGTCGCAACTGGAAAAATATATTTAGAACCCGAAACTCTTCGACTTATCAACGAAGGGCAGATAAAAAAAGGAGATGTTCTTGCTGTAGCCCAAGTTGCAGGAATCTTAGGTGCAAAAAAATCTCATGAAATAATACCTATGTGTCACCCATTGTTATTAACCGGAATTGATATAAATTTTGAGAAACATCAAGAACCTGATCCAAAAACAGGGCTCTGTTCAATAACTATAACGGGAACCGTTAAAGTAACTGGGCAAACAGGGGTAGAAATGGAAGCACTGACAGCAGTCTCTACAGCCGCACTGACCATTTATGATATGTGTAAGGCGGTCGATCGTGGTATGTACTTTGATAAAATTGGATTGATTCATAAATCCGGTGGAAAGTCCGGCACTTTTGAAAAAGAAGTTGTAGGCCAATGATCACTATAAAGTTTTTTGCCAGTCTAAAGACAATTGCGAAAATGGAGGAAAATTTTATTGAAGTTTCAAACTCCATCTCCATGGACCAACTCAGTGAAATTATTTCAAAAACATCCCCTAAAATGGGAGAGTTTATCCGAGAAAAAAAAGTAATGATCTCGGTCAACCAGGAAATGGCTGATTCTGAAACTATCATCCACGATGGTGATGAAGTGGCGTTTCTTCCTCCTTTTTCAGGTGGTTCTTAAAACAAAAAAGGTAATATTATGAGTACGACTACAGATTCTAAAATACGTATCCAATTAGAAGATTTTTCAGTGACCGATGAAATAGAGGCCATGAAAAAAGTGTCGCGTAATATTGGCGGCATCACCACTTTTCTTGGTACGGGAAGAGAATTATCAAAAGGTGAGAATATCACCCAACTGAACTTTGAACACTATCCTAAAATGGCTGAGAAAAAGTTGGAGGAAATTCGGGAAAAAGCCATTAAGGATTATGGCATTATTGACATGAGTATAATTCATAGGATAGGACCTATTGAAATTGGGGAAAATATTGTGTTGATTGTTGCCGTAGGAGAACATAGAAAAGAAACATTTGTAGCATGCGAATGGGCTATAGCTGAACTAAAACGTACTACCCCCATATGGAAACGGGAAACCACATCCACGGGAGAAGTTTGGGTTCAAGACACCCCCTGACACACTCTTCCTAACAATTCTATAGGATCGGTTTGATTTTTCTTTTAGTAGCCACATAGAACTACCAAGTTAAATACCCAATTATGGCTCCGACCAATAATTCTCTGGTTCTAACCGCCCACAGTCGGCTGGCTAGCTGGCTCTTACTAGATCATAATAGACAACAAAAACAAAAAAAAGTCTGGGAAACACCCAATATTCTCTCCCTTTCAGGTTGGCTAAAAAAAGTCTGGCTAGAGACTTGGCCCGAAAAATTCCTGCTCAGTAAAATTCAATCTGAAAACTTATGGAAAAAAATTATTAAGGATGATCTTTATTTAAAAGAGTTAACTATACTCCATAAGGAAGCCGCCGCAGACCAAGCAGTTAAAGCCTATGCTCTACTAAAACAATATAAAATACCCCTTGAAAAAAATAACTTCCACGAAACAGTAGAAACTCTTTCATTTTCTAAATGGGTTGAAAATTTCGAAAAACAATTACTGCAGTGGAACGCCATCGATGAATCCAAGCTAATGGACGAGGTAAGCAAATCTATTGATGCAAACAAAATAAATTTACCTTCAACCATTACTTTTAAGGGGTTTAAAAATAAAACACCTCAGTTCCAGCACCTATTGGATTCTCTAGAGAGAAAAAATGTGAAAACGTATCTCGATTTGCCAGATACGATAAATACTAAAATTAAAACTATTTACGAAAATACCAATATCTCTGTTCAAAATTACGAGGATAAAACTAAAGAGGTTACAACCTGCGCAAGATGGATAAGAAAAAATTATCAACCAGGCAAACGTTTTGGAATTATTGTTCCAGACCTCAAAAACTATCGCTCGCTTCTGCAAAGAGAATTAGCAGCGGAGCTATGTCCTGAATCCATTCATCCTGAAAAAAAATTGGAGCTCCCTTTCAATATATCTTTAGGTTTACCCCTTAGCGAAATTGCGTCCATCAACCTAATTCTTCAGATTCTAAGAACCCCTACCCCCGAAATTCCAGCGGGAAAATTCTATTCAATAATTAAAAATCCGGTTTTTCATTTAGAAAAAATAATGCCTCTTGAGATTGAGACCAAAATGCGAAAGCAAAGAAAATATTCCATCAATATTAATAAGTTTCCCTTAGATCTTTATAAAGAAAATTCACCTCAAATATTTAATTTCATAACCGCTTGGAAAAACTGGATATCGAAAAAAAATAGTTTTTTAGCAAGTAAATGGGCCGAGTCTATAACCGAGGTCTTGATAAACATGGATTGGCCAGGAGAAGAAATAAAACTCACCGAAAAAGAAAATCATATATTTGAATCCTGGAAAAAATGTTTGGATCAACTCACTTCTCTAAACTCTATATTAGGCCGCATACAAAAAATCGAGGCTGTGGAGCTTTTAATCTGTATTACTGAAAGATGTTTTTTTCCCGAAAAATCGAAGGATCATCTTATTCAGGTCATTAAATTAAGTGAGTCAAGGGGAATGAAATTTGACCATACATGGGTTGTCGGGTGCCATTTTGAATCTTTACCATCTACCCCCGAACCAAACACCCTCATACCATTGGAATACAGAAAAAAACATAACCTGCCGCACTCCAACGCAAAATGGGAGCTTGAGAATAGCGAACAACTTTTGGATAATATTTTGCACAATTCGCCTGATGTTGTCCTAAGTTATCCCTCACAAGATGGGGACACGATATTAGAACCCAGTCCTATAATCAAAATCTTTCCAAAAGCTAATGGTTATATTCTGCCTTCCTCAAGGATCAAAGATCAAATTACTAATACCGCAAAAATGGAGATCTTTAAGGAAATCTCCTATTTACCATTAATTGAAGAAGAAAAAACTCGTTTTGAAATGGGTCTAGGTAAAGGAGGCGCAAATTTATTAAAGTATCAAGCGGATTGCCCATTCCAATCCTTTGCAAGAATTCGTCTTCACGCTTTAAATCGTGAAATCCCCGATACCGATTTTGATTCCCTTCTCAGAGGCAAACTAATCCATCGAATTCTTGAAATATTCTGGAAAAAAGTTCGCACCCGAACAGAACTGGCTAATTTATATAAAACAGAAAAATTAAGTGCTTTATTAAGTCACACTATTCAGCATGCTATGAAAGAAATTTTTAAAGAAATACCCAACCAAACTAAATTTTTAGAATTAGAACAATCTAGAAATTTTAAATTATTATTTGAGTGGCTAACAAAATTCGAATTAGCCCGAGATGACTTTTCTGTTATGGAGCAGGAAAAAAAAATAGAGATCAAGCTAGATGGATTAAGTTTGTCTTTAAGGGTTGACCGCATAGATCATACAACAGACAACAAGCAAATTTTAATCGACTATAAAACCGGCAATGCAAATCCGGGCGAATGGTTTACTGAACGACTTTTATCACCCCAACTTCCTCTCTATTCAAATGTTATTTCACCTATGGGTGTTTATTTTGCCCAAACCAAAAAAGGTGAAATGGGAATGAAAGGAATCCAGTATTTGGAGAATGAAGATTCTTCCATCAAGTTTATAAAAATGAAAAAGCCTAACAAATTTTCAAAGATCATTGGAGACCCCACTTGGGAGAACCTCCTTGCCTATTGGAAAAATAAAACCATTTACCTCGCCAACGAATTCTTATCTGGACGATTGAGTATTAAACCCACATTGAAACAAAATACATGTAAAAACTGCGATTTAAAATCGTTTTGCAGGATATGGGAGTTGGAGCATGACAATGAAGGGAATATTTTATGATTCCATCAGACCTTAATATTCGAAAAGAGTCTTTGAATCCCGGGCAATCTTTTATTGTAGAAGCACCTGCGGGGTCAGGTAAAACAACAATTCTAATACAACGTTATTTAAAATTACTTGGAGG
>Ga0114933_10006285_pt1 | contig 10560 bp, 10 predicted proteins | sample 4SBtaG_FD_89691 | JGI IMG/M metagenome (GOLD analysis project Ga0114933, IMG submission 89691) | Deep subsurface microbial communities from Kolumbo volcano to uncover new lineages of life (NeLLi) - 4SBTROV12_W25 metaG | ecosystem: Environmental > Aquatic > Marine > Volcanic | place: Kolumbo... | reverse complement strand
TAGAATAGGGTGTTTTCTTATATTGAAGGGTCTTCATCAAGGTAAAAAAGCAAGAGAAGTAGGATTAATTCAAGAAGAAATAGATGGTCTAATGTCTAGACCAATAGGACTTCCACCTACAGGTTTATATGGCTTGGTAGATTTAATTGGTCTTGATGTCATGTATTCAGTAGGAAAGAACTTGGCAATAAATTTACCTAAGGATGATCAAGGTTTGATATATGTAAATTTACCAACAGAAGAGCAGAATATGTTTGATAGTGGTCAATTAGGCAGAAAAACAGGCGGTGGTTTTTACCGTATGCAAAAACTAGATAACGGAGAAAAGAAAAAAGAAGTTTTTGATTTAAGTAATTTAGAATGGAGAGATGCTAAAAAGATTTCTATTGATGGTGATTTGAATATGATGCTTGAAGATACAGAGCAAGGTAATTATTTATGGCAAGTAATGGGCTCTACACTTGCTTATGCTGCAGATTTAATACCTGAAATTGCTGATGATATACTTAACATAGATAGGGCAATGCGTTGGGGATTTGCTTGGTCAAAAGGCCCATTTGAAATGTTAGATGAAATAGGCCCTAATAATTTTATAAATAAATGTAAAGAAAATAATATTAGTATTCCAAAAATGTTACAAATCTTAGATGAAAGTGAAAATGACACCTTTTATAAGGATGGTAAATATTTAACTAAAGACGGTAATTATTTAGACATATAGCAGTAAAATATTTTTACTCTTCATATTTTTATAATATTTAGTATATAATTTGAAGCATGGTTAATTATATAGATAATATATCTAAATTAGTAGGCAATACTCCTTTAATAAAATTAAGACAAGTTTCTGAAGAAACTGGATGTAATATTTTAGGCAAAGCTGAATTTTTAAACCCAGGACAATCTGTAAAAGATAGAGCAGCTTTGTGGATTATAAAAGATGCAGAAAAAAAAGGTTTAATTGAAAAAGGTGGATTAATAGTAGAAGGTACAGCAGGTAATACAGGTATAGGGTTAACAGTTATAGGGCAAGCTTTGGGTTATAAAACCTTGATTGTAATGCCCGAAACGCAAAGTTTAGAAAAACAGTCTGCAATAAAAGACTTGGGTGGTGAATTATTACTAGTTCCTGCAAAGCCTTATTCTGATCCTGGAAATTATATAAGATATTCTGAAAAAGTTGCTTTAAATAAAAATGCATTTTGGTCAAATCAATTTGATAATACAGCGAATATGCTAGCTCATATTGAAAGTACTTCTTTAGAGCTTTGGAAACAAACAAATAACTCTATAGATGGATTTGTTGCAGCAGTTGGAACCGGTGGAACTCTTGCCGGAACTTCTATAGGTTTAAAGCAGAAAAATAAAGATATTAAAATTATTTGTGCGGACCCTTTAGGTTCTGGTATGTATTCGTGGATTAAAACTGGTAAAGCTAGTCCAGAAGGATCTTCAATAACTGAAGGAATTGGACAAAGTAGAATCACCGCTAATTTAAGTGAAGCAATAATAGATGACTCTTATCAAGTTGAAGATAATGAAGCACTAAAGATTATATTTAATCTGCTTAAAAACGAAGGTTTATCATTAGGTCCATCATCTGGTATCAATATTGCTGGAGCAGTAAAGCTTGCAAAATTGTTAGGTCCAGGGCACACTATTGCGACAATTTTATGTGATTATGGAACTAGATATTCTAGTAAAATTTATAATATTGATTTTTTAGAATCAAAAAATTTAGAAATACCAGATTGGTTAAATAGAAAGGGTTAAATTATGGACTTAGGTATAAAAGGAAAATCAGCGATTATTTGTGCTTCTAGTAGAGGATTAGGGAAAGCTTGTGCATACTCATTAGCTATTAATGGAGTAAATATTACTTTAAATGGAAGAGACGAAAGTATTTTAGAAAATACTAAAAAAGAAATTTCTGAGCTGGCACCTAATATTAAAATAAATACCGTAGCATGTGATGTTTCAACAAATGAGGGAAGACAAAAATTATTAGCAGCCTGTCCAGAGCCAGATATCTTAGTTAATAATAATGGAGGTCCTCCATTTAGAGATTTTCGTGAAATAGATAGAGATGCTATAATAGAGGGTGTAGATATGAATATGATTACACCAATAGAGTTAGTTAAAGCTGTAGTAGATGGAATGATTAAAAGAGAATTCGGAAGAATAGTTAATATTACCTCTGTATCAGTAAAGAGACCTGTTGTAGGATTAGATTTATCAAGCGGAGCAAGAGCGGGATTAACAGCTTTTTTATCTGGAGTGGCAAGGTCTATAGCTGATAAAAATATTACTATAAATAATATTTTACCCGGTTTTTTTGATACTGATAGATTACGACAGGGTGTTACATCTATGGCAAAAATGGGTAATGAAAGTGAGAACATTGTTGCAGATAGAATGGCATCGAGTATTCCTGCTAAGAGATTTGGAACACCTAATGAATTTGGAGAAACTTGTGCATTTTTATGCAGTAAACAAGCTGCATATATAACAGGACAAAATATTTTATTAGATGGAGGATTATTTGATAGTTCTTTTTAATAAATAAAGTTTTATTTATGTTAAATTTCCAAATTAATAAAATTTCAGATCAATTTGGTGTAGAGGTAATAGGGCTCGATGTATCTAAAAACTTAAATGAAAAAGATGTAAAAGTCTTAAAAGATTTATTTAATGAAAATCATGTAATAGTTTTTAGAAAACAAAATTTATCTGATGAAGAGCAGTTATCTTTTACTGAAAATTTTGGTGAGTTGGAAATTTATCCAGAGGCAGATAAAACAAAAGACTCACAAAAAACTTATCACGTGGCGAATGTAAATCTAGATGGAAAGCATTTAACGGATCAAGATGAGCAGGTAATTTTTCAAAAAGTCAATCAAAGGTGGCATACAGATAGTTCTTATAGATTCATCCCTTCATATGCTTCATTATTATATGGAATTGAAGTTCTTCCTGATGAGGCAAATGGAGGTGAGACAGAGTTTGTTAATATGTTCAAAGTTTATGAAGGTTTAGATGAAAAATTAAAAGCTAAGTTAGAATATTTACATATGGTTCATTACTATGAATTTGGAAGAAGAATGTTTCCTAATCTTCCCCCTGTTAGTGAATTTGAAAAAGAAAATATTCCTCCTGTTTCTCATCCTTTGATTAGATTGCATCCTGATAAAAATAATTCTAGATCTTTGTTTTTTACAGCTAATGCTGGGAATGAAATTGGAGGAATGACTCAGGATAAAGGCGCATGCTTACATAAAAATTTAGTTGATATAGTTTCAGATTCCGTTTTTAAGTATAAGCATAGATGGAAAAAAGGTGATTTAGTAATGTGGGATAACAGATGTCTTTTACATAGAGCTATACCTTATGATATGAATAAATATAGAAGGGTATTTAGAAGGACTACAGTGGCTGGTTCAACCGCTATTAAGGGTCCTGCTTTTGACCCAGAAATAATATAAGGAGTTAAAATGGAATTATATAGTATTGAGTGGTCACCTTGGGTAAGAAAAGTAAGGATAGCTGCAATAGAAAGAGGAATTCATAGTAATATTAAAATAATTCCTGCTGATATAGGTTTTGCCGATAAAACTTTAAAAATGGTTGAAAGTAATTTATCAACACTTAATCCATCTGGTCGTGTACCAACTTTAATAACAGAAGATGGACAGAGTATTTATGATAGTACAGTTATTGTTCATTATCTTGATAATATTGGAAAAGAGTTTTCAATAATTCCAAAAGATAATGAAAAGAAAATTAACTGTTTAAAAATAAATGCTTTAGTAGATGAAATAATTGATTCTTTACGTCATATAAGCCTTGAGCATAGAAGGGAAGAAAATAAAAGATTGTCAGATTGGTTAGACGCATTGGATAAAAAAGTAAGAAGGGGTATAGAAGTTATAGAAACTAATATAGACTTTCTTTCAAGTTCAAATACGCAAGTTTTAAATTTAGCTGATATCAGTATCATAATATTATTGGGAACAATTAAGAGAAACTCAAAGTCTAATTACGATATATTCAGTGATAATTTAAACGACTGGTTTAACCAAATGTCTGAAAGAGAATCTGTTAAAAGAACTAAACCACCAAACCTATAGAAATATTTTAGCCCTTTTCAGAAACTTGATTATTTTTATTTTCATACAAAGAAATATTTTTTTCAAACTCGGATAGTCTTCTCCATATGGACCGTAATTCAGTTATAGTTGTCCAATTGTGAAGAAATAGAGCAAACCCCCCATGAACTCTTTGAAATGCATTACTTACTTGAGTAACTGTTCCTAGCATAATCAAACCTGTAAAAAGACCTGGTCCTACTATTAAGTAAGGAACAATAATCATAAATTGATCGTAAGTATTCATCCAAGCATTAAAGTAGCTATAATGCTTAAATAATCTATGGTAATTAAATCTAATTCCCAAAAATAATTCCCATAATTTTTCAGGTTGCGCATATTCCTTATTATCTTCACCTAGAACTAAATCTTTTCTAAATGCTGCTTCTACTTTTTGATTGTTATATTCAAGTCCTGGTAAATACCAACCTACAAACCAAGATATAAATAAACCTCCAAGAGATACAATCAGAGCCACCCAAACTAATGATCCTTCTATATCCCTAAGATATGGAATATCTACTTTATCACTTAAACCCCATAGTATTGGTATAAAAGCTATCAAAGTCATAATAGATCGAACTATTTGTAAACCAAGTGATTCAACAATTTTTGCAAATCTATAACAATCCTCTTGTATTCTTTGGCTTGCACCTTCAATTTCAACTTCTACATGTCTCCACCTGGGTATATAATTAAAAGTCATAGCTTGTCTCCAGCGAAGTGCATATATACTAGTAAACCAACTTGTAAAAACAGCTATAACAATATATGGAAATGCTAATACAACAAAAGAAGCCTCCCCAGAAAAATTATTAGTAATATAAGAGAGAGATATTAAGTGATCATAAAAAAGAGTAATACCCTCAGAAGGATTGTCTTTATAGCTAGCGGATGCTTGCAGTAAATTATAAAATCTTCCGTACCAACTATTAAAAGCAACTGTAAACTGAACTTGTACCCATAACGAGAAAATTAATAATGATAGACCCGCGTAAGCCCAAAGTGCCCATTCTTTAGTTTTAAAAAAAGCTTTTAACAAATCTAACTCCCAGAACGATTACGTTATTAATTACCTATAAGATCATATTATTTAATTATTTATTTTTAAGCTTTGTTAATAAAAGTAATATGGTCGTAATTATTAGTATTATAAGTCCAATATATTTACTAGTTAAATTTGGTAATAAAATTAATACTCCTGAAATAAAAAATATTACTCTAATTATTTTATTTATATTACCAAGTTTATAAATATAACCTTCGAAGCTAGCTGAAATAATAATTATTGCAAATATAGCAATTAAAACTGCCATTAATATATCCGTCGTATTTCCTTGCATTAGCATGGAAGAATCAAACACAAATAAAATTGGAAGAAAGAATAAAATTGACCCTAGCCTCATTGATAGAAATCCAGTCTTTAAAGCTGAAGTTTTAGAAATACTTGATGCTGTAATTGCAGCTATTGCAACCGGGGGTGTAATAAATGAAAGTACTCCCCAATATAATACATATAAATGTGCTGCAAGTGGATCAATTCCGCCTTGAATTATTGCTGGAGCTAAAACTATTGCTAAAAAAATATAACAAGCACTAACAGTCATCCCTATTCCTAGAACTAAAGAAGCAATAGCTCCAAAGGTTAATATCATAAATAAATCACCACCTGCTAAAAAAACTAATTCTCTTGAGAGAGAAGTACCAACTCCAGTTAATGACATTGCTCCAATAATAACACCTATACCTGATAATAAAGATACAATTCTAGCAATTATCTCACCAATTTTAACAATTATATTTAACCATTGGTTCAGTTTAATTTTATTAAAATTAATTAATAATAATATAAAAACTAATAAAATTGATGCTATGAAAGGCGCTTCACTCTCTAATTTAGCTGAAACTATAAGCCAGACAAGTGATACAAATGAAATTATAAAAGGAAAACCATTAATTAGAGTAGGATAAAGTTGTGGAATGTCTTTAGCATTCATACCTAATAATTTGTTTTTAGCAGCATATAGATCAGTTTGAATGATGAGTGCTATATAAAAAATAGCACCTGGTATAAGAGCAGCAAGCAGTATTTCAGCATATGGAAGATTAAGAAAAGATGCCATAATAAATGCTACTGTTCCCATCACAGGTGGCATTAATACACCTCCAGTGGAAGCACATGCCTCAATTGCTGCAGCATACCTTCCTGAGTATCCTGCTTTTTTCATAGCAGGAATTGTTAGAGAGCCACTAGTTATAACATTACTAGTAGGACTACCTGATAACATTCCAAAAAAACCTGATGCTAGTATTGCTACTTTAGCAGGACCACCCCTATATTTTCCCATTAGAGATTCTGCAATATTTATAAAAAACTTACCTCCACCTGTTTCTGCTAGAATTATTCCATATACTAGAAAACCAATAAGAAGACTTCCAGCTACTCGCATAGGAATTCCAATAAGACTATCTAATCCCATACTGTGTGCTCTTGCAGCTTCTTTAAAAGTATACATATTTCCCCATAATGCACCTGGCATATGGTCAGCAAAAATTGGGTATAAAGAAAAAAATAAAGCTATAAAAAATATAATTATTCCACCGGTTCTTCTTAAAGACTCTAATGATAAAACTATTAAAATTAAACTTAAGATTGTGGGTAATAAAGGAGCATCAATATCCCAGCCATTACTTAGAATATTTTCAGAATTTATAGAAAAGTATATCCCAATTAAAAATATTGATATAGCCGCTAATATATCACTAATTAAAATTTTATTTTTACTACTTTTACTAAATGGAAAAATTAAAAATGAAATGGGTTGAAAGAATGCAATAAGAAGATAAAGAAAGCTATTAGAGACTGGATAAAAATTAAAAATACCAAAATTAAATACTTGATTAATAGTAATTATACAGCCAATTAATGCTAGAAAAATAATTACAAATTTAGGAAAGACGCTAATTCTTTCGTTAAAACTATTATTAATTGTTTGCAAGAGCTAATTCTCTCACTTTTAACCATTCTTTTTTAAATTCTTCTCCGTCTAAATGGTCATTATTAGTTAAGAAATTTTTCCAAGTACCTATTAATATTGCTAATCTTTTTAATCTAGCATTATTCCATTTCTCATCTTCTTCATTCCATAGATTCTTTTCTTTAAGGTATTTTATTGCACCTTTATGAATAGGAATTTCAGCAGGCGTACCGGATGATAATTCAAGTTTCCATTTAAACATTACTGCACTTATATCTTTATAAAAACTAAAAGATTCGTCTATTGCTTTCATAAAGTTATATACTTCATTTTCAGATGTTTCCGCATAAACTGTTAAATTAGGATAATTATACCCACCTATATGAGCAGGGTTATTCTCATCTAGTCCTGCTCCTAATATTTCTTTTTGAGGTTTCATAAAAGGAACAAGTTTATTAAGTTTTTTCCAACCATCTATATTATCTTCTGGCATATCCAGCCATTTAATGCCTTTATTTGAAGCGGCTAATTCATAAACAGCAGAACCTGTAGGAACAGCACCCGCTGCATCGAGTCTTCCATTTTGTAACGCTTTAATAGTGGGACCAAATCCAGGATATATAACTTTTTCTACATCACTAAAAGTAAGATTTGCAAATGCCATTATACCTAATACCTTCACATTTAATGAAGGATTTGCCGTAACATATGCAACTCTTTTATCTTTTAAATCAGCTATATTATTAATACCTGCATCAGCTGGTACCGCTATTCCAAATGTATTAGGTCTTCCTATTATAAGACGTAAATCTTGAGGGCCCCATTTTTTTGCAGAAAAATCATATAAGCCTTCGCTTGCAAAATATGCTTCCGTTCCCAAGAAACTAACACTTACTCTTTTTCTTTTTAATGCTAGTAATCGTCCTATTGATGTTCCTGAAGGAAGAAGTCTAACTCTTATATCATATTTTTTCATTATACCTTCAGCTATAGCCGATGCTTCATTGTAGCCTGATGCACCTATATCATATACAGACCATACCATTGTTCTAGGCAAATTATCGTTAGAATGAGAATTAGATATACCCAAAGTAAGACACATAAATAAGCTAATAATTATATTATATAAATACATAATTATTTATTTCGTGCCGTTTTCAATGCATTTGCATACCATTCAATTTCTTCAGCAAATTTTATAAATTCTTTTTGACGCTCATCTTTATCTTCAGATATTCTCTCACCTTCATTATTAAAATTTTTATTAACAAAAGGGGCATGTATCATTGAAGAAATAGGAGGCATTCCTAATTGAGCTAAAAATGATCTTAATGGAGAAGAAACTCTTACTCCTCCAAAAGGTGACACAGAGTAAGTTGCAACAGCTGATGGTTTTCTTTGGTATTCAGCATAAAAATGGTTCAGCAGATTTACAAGAGCAGGAGGCATAAAGTGATTATATTCAGCGCTAACTATAACAAAGGCATCAGAGGATTCTAGTTCTTGATGAATGTTTTCTAAACCATTAGGAGCAGAATTAGAATCATAATCACTATATCTTTTTGTCAAAGTTTCTAGATTATTCTCTAATGGGTCAATTAATACTGCTTCTATATTTCTATTTATAAATTCATTTTTTAAATATTTTGCAAACCTTATTCCTAGTCTTCCATCTCTAGTAGAACCATATATAATACTAATCTTTAATGACATAGTTTAATCCTATTCTATATTTATTTACCGGTAAAATTAGGAGCTCTTTTTTCAATAAAGTGAGCTACTCCTTCTTTAAAATCTTCACTTAAAAAACTGTCAACCATATCATTATCTGCAATTCCTACAGCTTCATCTAGGCCTTGAAGCAAGCCTTGCCACAATTGTTTTTTCATGATTTTCATTGATCTTGGAGAAACATCTTTAGCCATAGTTTCTGCATATTTATAGACTTCATCAATAAAAGTTTCATCACTGAAAGTTTTATTTACAAAACCAATTTTTTCTGCTTCTTCAGCTGTAATTTTTCTTGCAGTTAATGTCATATCCATTGCATGTCCCATACCTACTAAACGCGGTAGAAGCCAACTTAATCCATGTTCAGCTATTAATCCTCTTTTACTAAATGCTGTAGAAAAAACGGCAGATTTTGAAGCAAACCTAATATCACACCACATAGATAGAATTAATCCTAATCCTGCTGCAGGACCATTTATTGCTGCTATTATTGGTTTTGGAACACTAGGAAACCAAGTTTGTGCTCTTTGAAAATCTAAAGGCCAAGCATTATCAAATGCTTTGTAAGGGGACTCAGCATTTTTATCTGCACGTTCATTAGCATCAATTGTATTTAATGAATCCATATCTGCACCTGCACAAAAGCCTCTTCCAGTTCCAGATAATATTATTACTTTGACATCATCATTTTTTGCAGCATTATCCATAGATTGTTTAATCTCTATAGCCATCTCTTCAGTCCAGGCATTTAATCTATCAGGCCTATTTAAAAGTATTGTGTGAACAGAATTATTTACCTTTTCTGTAATATTAATATATGGCATAATTACATTCCTTTATATTTAGAAATTCATAAAAATATATAATAACTAATTTATATATTATGTTGCAAATATTTAAATAACAAAATAGTTTTAAGTTTTATATTATTAAATTTTTGGAATCTAAATGATAAAACATATGAATGAAGATGTTAAAAAAGCAATTACATCAAGAAGGTCTGTAAGAAAATTTTTATCAACTGAAATTAGTAAAGATGTAATTGAAGATATATTAACTGTATCTGCAAGAGCTCCTAGTGGAACAAATATTCAACCATGGAATGTACACGTATTACTTGGAGAATCAAAAAGTAAAGTTTGTAAAGCTTCTTGCGATGCTTTTTATGATCCTAAAATTGAAAAAAAAAATGAGAGAATTCATTATATGGAAGATTTTCGTGAACCATATTTAGCAAGAAGGAGAAAGGTTGGATGGGATCTCTATGCATTACTAAACATTAAAAAAGGAGATTATGAAAAAACCAAATCTTTTCACGTCCAAAATTTTAATTTTTTTAATGCCCCTGTTGGATTAATATTTACGATTGAAAAAGACTTAGGGTGGATGAGTTGGCTGGATTATGGTATGTTTATTCAAAATATATGTATTGCTGCTAGAGCTTATGGATTAGATACTTGTCCTCAAGCTGCATGGGGACAAATGCATAAAGTTATTTCTCCAATTCTTAATATTGAAGATGGTCATATTATTCATTGTGGAATGAGTTTAGGGTATGAAGATAAAAATGCAGAAGTAAATAAGTTAAAAACTGTTAGAGAAGATTTAAATACTTTCACACAATTTCACGAATAATTTTATTTATATGAAGCTTTAAAATTTTTTACTAAGTTTTCTGCTTCATTAATTTGATCTTGTGTCATATG
>Ga0114933_10006284_pt1 | contig 10561 bp, 10 predicted proteins | sample 4SBtaG_FD_89691 | JGI IMG/M metagenome (GOLD analysis project Ga0114933, IMG submission 89691) | Deep subsurface microbial communities from Kolumbo volcano to uncover new lineages of life (NeLLi) - 4SBTROV12_W25 metaG | ecosystem: Environmental > Aquatic > Marine > Volcanic | place: Kolumbo... | reverse complement strand
TTATCGCACATCCGACTTTATGCGTGCGGCAAGTGATCTCGATATTTCCGTGATCGTTGGAATTGACACTGAGTTTATTATCAGCGCCGATCAGGAAAACGTTATAGCTCTGAATTTTTCTGATCCCGAAGAGGCTGCCGAAGCTATTTCTGAATTCAGACCTGATATATCTCTTGACGCGATATTGGCAGTCGATGACGCAGGAACACTTGTTGCGGCGAAAGCATCACAGATGCTTGAACTACCTCATAATTCAGTTAGTTCTGTTGAGTTAACCCGAGATAAATATGCCTTGCGTGTCGCACTTTCAAGATCAAAGCTTCCGTCTCCTGGCTATAAATTATTTGAAGCAACTCAGTCTCAAGATGAGTTAGAACACATCGCTGATTCGATCGAGTACCCTGTGGTGCTAAAACCGCGAGGTTTATCAGGAAGTCAAGGAGTAATTAGAGCTAATACGAGCATCGAATTTATAGATGGATTCAACAGAATAAAGAAGATACTTAAGTTGGAGAGTTCTCGAGATGAATGCGACGCCGATTTGCTGACGACGATCCTTGTAGAAGATTATGTGCCGGGACCTGAGTTCGCAATTGAGGGTGTCTTGGACAAAGGAAACCTAACTGTTCTCGCGTTGTTTGACAAGCCAGACCCTCTGGTAGGTCCGTTTTTTGAGGAAACTATATACGTCACACCAACGAGCTATCCAGATGATGTGCAATCACAGATTATCTCAACGGTGCAATCTGCTTGTGGTGCGTTGGGCTTAACTCATGGACCGGTACACGCAGAAGTACGGCTCGATGGTGACAAGGTTTTTTTGATTGATTTAGCAGGACGATCTATAGGTGGCCAATGTGCGCGTACTCTTTCATTTGGATCTGGATTGAGTCTTGAAGAAATTATTCTCACTCACGCAGTTGGAGATGATATTAATCAATTAAATAGGGAATCGTCGGCTGCTGGTGTGATGATGATTCCTATACCAGCTGCGGGTATTTTCCAAAAAGTATCTGGAGTGGATAAGGCTGAAAAGATAAGTGGTATTGAGTCGGTGTCTATAGTCCCGACAAGTGGCGATGAGCTCATCCCATTGCCGGATGGTAACGAATATCTAGGGTTCATTTTTGCCAAAGGTACGACAGCACAGATCGTGGAGAAGTCGTTAAGAGAGGCACATAATCAGCTAGACTTTCAAATTATATGATTTCAGGATCACCGTTGAGAATTTTTATATGAAGTTCAACATAAAAATAGACCCCTTAGTTCAGCATTTTCTTATTTTCATAGCACTGATATTTAATTTATGGGTTGGCGGACTGTTGCTGGAGATATATGTTGGCGGTGTATTTAAGTTGATTTTTGAGTCATTACTTATATTTGGGTATCTTGCATTTGTTATTCGTGTGTGGCCCTTTAGCAAGGATTCGTCGGAGGATTCTGAGGACGAGGTCTAACAAGCCACTTCAATTAATTAGAAAGTCGAGTAGAATAATAGTCCTGTGGGCGATTAGCTCAGTTGGTAGAGCGTCTCGTTTACACCGAGGATGTCGGCGGTTCGAGCCCGTCATCGCCCACCACAGATACCATACTTCTTCCTATAGTATTCAATTTGTTGGAACTTATTAGTGTTCACATTGGTAAACGCCCATTAACCACTCAACTAATTACAGGTGAATTCAAGGGCATTGCTGTAACTATTGCTGTAATGACGGCCGGCGGGTCAAAGAACGGCCACCCCTCTGTTTATCTGTTGGGGGGGGCACTCGGGGATTTTTCACTGAGAATCACGGAGATCATTTGCAACGTTTAAACGGTGTGTCGTAATTACAAGCTACGTTACTCCGCTACTAGCCAAAACACTCCCCTTATTGGCAGCTCATTTGCATCGAGTAATGAAATTGCGGAACCACTATCCAGAAATGTGGCCGCAGAAGACTCTGTCATAGTAATATTTCCCTGTTTATCCTTGAGCATGAGCTCGGTGGTAACTTGGTCTGCCAGAGAAGCCCAGCACATTCCACCATACTTTGACATGCAGGTTGGTACGAAATTCACTACTCGAAATAACGATGAACTTTGCAGATCTTCCGGCCACTCATTTTCGATCCAAGTATCTCCAATCCGTGGGCGATTCTGCTGATATTTCAGGGCTAAGACAAATAATTCGAAATCGGTTGCAGCTTCCAAAACCTTATATGACCCGCCAGTGACTCCGTTACTTATTTCCAATTCGTACCAAGCCTCAAACGCTGGCGCGCTCTCGCAGGCATTCCCCTCAACTAACTCTTCATTGATCCAACAGAACACAGTCACCTTTTGAATGGTGTCAGGCATCGACATCTGAGTCTGACTCGCTGACTGGCTGCTCTCCTGGACACGACGGCCGGCCTTCCGATCTCGTGGATTTGTGCCCGTATCCTGAGATTCGCTGTCTGAAGAGCTTGAATCACCAAATTTCCGGTCGGTCTCCTTGAGCTTTTCGGAGGCGTCTCGCAGCGGTGCCAAACTTCCCTTGAGTGCATTAGATGTCTCGTCAGATGCAACTGAGTCAATAACCGCAAATGCTTTACTCATGCCCTGCTCTATAGTCGAAAGTCCTTCCGCCAGAGTGCCCAAATCAACGGGTGAAGTAGGAGATACAAACGGAGTAGGCCAAGGTTGTTCTGGAGTTTCGGTAGGAGTACTTTTGTCTGGGCGCGGTCCAAAACGAGGCTCATTGCCAAGCTCGCACGCCATAAGGGTCAAAAGCACAAACGTCAGTGCAGTTAATCTCACAAGATTATTATACCTAGACTATTCAGCTAAAGAGAATGGACTATATGAAAGGTTCGAAGCATGGGTAGAGTCTTTACAACAGACATCACACATAACTTATCAGTTGAATGCCCAGACCGTACGTTTCGTCAGCTGAAAGTGACGCACGTAAAGTACCGGGAATTGGCCCTGGACTAGATTCACTTACCGTCATTCCAGCGGATCGATACCGGGCTATTTCTTTTTCAATATCAGGAACTTCAATTGCTATCATTGAGGCTGGATGCTCGCCAATGCTGCTGATTCTTTCAGCGAGAGGACTTTCATTTGTTGCAGGCTGAACGAGTTCCATAACTGCTTGGCCACAAAGCATTTGACCGATAAGAATTCCATGATCCGATGCGTCTATTTTTGCGGACACACCTAATCCAAGTACCTTTGACCAGTCTGCCGCAGCGAGATCAATATCAGTGACCATAGCTGCTAGGTGATCGAACCCCTTTTCAGTTCCTGTATGGGAGTCAGAAGGTGGTTGTGCAAGTTCGATTAGAACCCCGTGCATGGCTTTCGGATGAATAAATGCGATCTCGCCCGCAAGTCCATCTCGCGGGTTTTCATCAATTAAATCAATGCCCTCTGCCTTAAGGCGGGTAAGCTCCGCTCGAATATCATCGGTACGAAAGCAAATATGATGCAGTATTTCTCCCTTACTTTCGAGGTATCTTGCTACTCCCGTATCATCACGGACGGGCTGCAGGAGCTCTATTTCATTCTCACCAATCGCCAGCAATACCCCTCTGACACCTTGTTCTTCTATTACGCGATCTTCTGAGACTGTAAGGCCCATAGTATCTCGAAAAAAACCGAGTGCATCGTCTGCTGAATGAACTACTATCCCTACGTGATGTATCAAGTCAATCATGTGAATACCCCCCCCTGTGTATTGAGATTACAAATTGTATTTAAGCTAAATCTCAAGCTTGATCCTATTTCTAAATTGTCATTACCTCTTGATATTCGCCCCATTCTTCTCTGAGGACTGCACAAATTTCACCTACCGTGGTGTATGCCTCAACGGCTTCGATAAGGAGTGGCATCATGTTCTCTTCGTTATGAGCAGCAGCTCGAATTTTTTTCAAAGATTCTTTAACAGCTTGTTGATCTCTACTAGCTTTCATCGCAGTCATTTCAATTTTACGTCGAGCTCCAAGTTCAGGGTCAACACGTAAGATATCAGCGTCTACTTCGGTTTCAGTCGCGAACTGATTCACTCCCACGATGATTCGGTCGTTCGTTTCAGCCTGCATTTGAAGGCGGTATGCTGACTCTTGGATTTCACGCTGAGGGAAGCCTTGCTCAATTCCAACTAAGGCTCCCCCAATCTCTTCAATTTGTTCGATGTAGGCCCAAGCTTCTTTTTCGACCCTGTCGGTAAGATGTTCAATGAAGTATGAACCAGCTAGTGGATCTATGGTGTCAGCGGCGCTGGATTCATATCCAATAATTTGTTGGGTTCTTAGCGCAATTTCAACGGCTTCTTCAGACGGTAGTGCAAGTGCTTCGTCGTAGGAGTTTGTATGCAAACTCTGTGTTCCACCCAACACAGCGGACATAGCTTGAAGCGTCGTGCGAATGACGTTGTTTAGTGGTTGTTGTGCGGTCAAGGTTGCACCACCTGTTTGCGTGTGAAATCGAAGCATTTGGGAGCGAGCAGATTCAGACTTGAATCTTTCTTTCGCGATTTTTGCCCACATCCGTCGAGCAGCTCTAAATTTGGCAACTTCTTCCAGGAAATTGGAATGACATGCAAAGAAGAATGCGAGTCGACCTCCGAATTCGTCGAACTGGAGACCAGCTTTTAGAGCAGCTTCAACATACTCAATCGCATTAGCAAATGTGAATGCCAATTCCTGAGCAGCAGTACAACCTGCCTCTCTCATGTGGTAACCAGAAATAGAGATGGTATTCCATTCTGGCAGATTATCTTTGCACCAAGAAAAGGAATCTGTGATGAGCCGCAGGGAGGGGCGGGGAGGAAATATATAAGTGCCACGCGCAATATATTCTTTTAAAATATCGTTTTGAATCGTGCCACCAATTTTTGATAGATCAGCTCCCTGTTTTTTTGCCGCTGCTACGTATAAGGCTAAAAGAATTGGTGCGGTTGCGTTGATTGTCATGGAGGTGGTTATTGACTCCAGAGGAATCCCATCAGTCAATGTTTCCATATCTGCCAATGAAGAGATAGCAACTCCCACTTTTCCGACTTCTCCTTCGGCTGTGTCGTCGTCAGAATCGAAACCTATTTGTGTGGGTAGATCAAATGCGACTGATAATCCAGTCTGTCCTTGTTCGAGAAGATATTTGTAGCGTCTGTTGCTTTCTTCCGCATCGGCAAATCCTGCGTACTGGCGCATAGTCCAAAGGCGACCTCTGTACATAGTGGGTTGTACACCGCGTGTAAATGGATATTCGCCTGGATATCCCATCTTCTCGTGGTAATTCCACTCAGCCATGTCTTCAGGGCCATATAGTGGGTCAATTGATGCTCCAGAAGATGATTCGAATTGCTCTTTCCGCTCCTTGAAACGTGCGGTTGCTTTGCTGAAACTCGTCTCTTCCCATTCCTGTTTACTTTTGCTCATAGAACCCCCTCGATTCGAACCTTTATTGAGTGTATTTAACTAATGAGGCCAGCGCTATATCATTTAACCCAAAGCGTCACTAGAGCTTAGCCTATTTAAGCGTAGAATAAGATGCTTGACGGGAGACGAATATGACAAACGAACACCCCATTCGTGTATTAATCGCGAAACCAGGACTGGACGGTCATGACCGCGGAGCGAAGGTTGTTGCGAGAGCACTTCGTGATGCTGGAATGGAGGTTGTCTACACTGGAATCAGACAAACTCCAAAGATGATAGCTGAAGCTGCTTTGCAAGAAGATGTTCAGGTTGTAGGCCTGTCAATATTATCAGGTGCTCATTTGGAGCTCTTCCCGAGAGTCGTTGAGGAATTGTCAACTCGAGGTGTGGATGACGTGCTACTTTTTTGTGGCGGTATCATACCAGCCGAGGATATCCCTCGAGTTAAAGAAATAGGGTTTGATGGGGTCTTTGGGCCTGGGACAGATACGTCTGATGTTATCAGTTTTGTAAAAGAACATGCCCCGGCGCGCGCCTAGTCAAGGAATATTTATTTGTCTAACTCGACTGACTTAAGTAGAGCCGAAGAATTAACCGAGCAGCTATTAAGTGGAAACAGAAGAGCTCTTAGTCGAGCTATATCGCTAGTTGAAGCAGATACCCTGGTTGGGCGTTTGATCTCAGGATTGGTCTACCCACATACCGGTAACGCCCAAATCGTGGGGATTACCGGCTCTGCTGGCGCGGGCAAGTCGACTCTTGTTGGATCTATCGCTCGAGAAGAGCGGAAACGAGATCGTTCGATCGGAATCATTGCCGTTGATCCCTCCTCGCCGTTTTCTCATGGTGCTATTTTAGGCGATCGAATACGCATGCAAGATCTCACTAGCGACAGCGGCGTATTTCTTCGATCGATGGCTTCTCGAGGTAATTTAGGTGGATTATCGGAGACTGCAACCGCAGTATCTGATCTTTTGGATGCAGCTAATTTTGACGTTGTATTGATTGAAACTGTGGGAGCTGGGCAAGATGAGGTTGAAGTTGCAAATGCTGCCGGAACGACCGTTCTTGTTGCAAATCCAGGGGCCGGTGATGATGTCCAGTCAATGAAGGCTGGACTAATGGAAGTGGCACAAATAATGGTGGTAAATAAAGCCGATTTAGCAGGGGCCGATACAGCAGTTGCTCAGTTACGTTCACTTTTGGCTATCGCGAATCTTGGTGCTTGGAAACCTCCTATTCTTAAGACTATCGCCTCGTCAGGCGATGGTGTGTCGGAATTAGTTGATCAAATGGATGAGCATCAAAAATTCATCACAGTCTCTGATCATGCCAATCAAGAGCGAATAGATCATGCCCAGCGACAAATTTTGGCGTTGGCTCGCGCAGTTATGCATCGTCAAACTTTGGCGGAGGCCGCTGATAACGTTTCATTAGATACATTAACCAGTCAGGTAGCTGTGCGCTCAAAGGATCCGAGATCAGCCGCGATTGAGCTCGTCGAAGCCTTACGTACGTCGTGGAGTGGGATGCCACCAGCGAAATGACTAATACCGATGTCACCCGCTTAGTGTTCATTCGGCATGGTCAGACCGAATATAACTTGAAAGGATTATCGCAAGGCCTTATCGATATTCCACTCAATGAAACGGGTCAACGTCAGGCTGATGCCCTCGTATCTTTCCCTGGATTGGATAATGTTTCTGCGATTTACTCATCTCCTTCTGTTCGAGCAATTCAGACCGCTGAACCCTTGTCCAAAAGCTTGGCAATCGAGATAACAACGGATCCAGCATTGGCAGAGATGGACCAGGGAGACTATGACGGATTTAGCGCTGAGGATATGCGTAAAAAAATTCCACAAGAATTTCTAGATGCCTGGAGATCTGGTAATCCGGACGATGTGCGAATGCCGAACGGCGAGACGCTTCGTGAAGTACAAGATCGAATGGTCGCTGTTTGTGATTTGCTTGCCGGAAAACATCTCGGGTCTGCGGTAGCAGTTTTCTCTCATAATCTTTCAATCAAGGCGCTTCTTTGTCACGGATTTGAAGCTGGGCTTAAAAATTTTAGACGACTATCTATCTCAAATGGCTCGGTATCCGTAATTGATATTTCCCCCGAAAATTGGTGGTTGGTCAATTCCGTGAATGATATTCCAGAACTGGAGCTTTGATAGATTTGCAAGCATCTGGCATGACTTATAGGCTTATATAGGTCGGGGGCATAGTAATCAGGAGTGACTTATCTCCGGACCCCTTATTTTTTTGAAGCGGACCTTAGCAAATTTCGGGAGCGTGCAAGTTGCGCTGGTAGTGTCGATAATATTGATAGGTCTCTTCGCGTACGCAATTCCTAAGACTTTACAGAGAATATCAGTACTGGAAGCTGAAATAAGGGCTAGCGAGTCGGAATTGGCATGTGTAGATGCGAGATTTCAAACACTATCTCGAGTTTATGAGTATGTGAAGTCTGACGAATATCGGGAGACTCTCATGCGAACTCGATATCAGTATGTCGAGCCAGGTGAAACGCTAATTCAAATTAGTTACGGTGATAATGAGAATGTCGAGCCCCTTGTCTCTGATGAAGAGGTTAATGACTGGTGGTGGATTCCATATTTTAGTCTTGAGGATGTTTTGCCCGAGTGTGACCAAGACGAATATTAGTTATTGACTTGATCTGAGTTTACAGATTGCGGAGTCCATCTGATAATCAATGATGTTGACTTAGAGTTCTAGTTGGGTACTGCCGTTGCTGTTAAAGACATTACTAAAATCCAATCGTGCGTCAGAGGCGTTTGAACGAAAGATTCAATCGCAATTGATAATTTTGCTCAAAGATCTGGGATCGACAAATTTAAAAAAAGTGGTAATTGCCTGTTCCGGTGGAGGAGATTCTACGGCACTTCTAATTGCAGTTCGTAATCAATTCCCAGCGCTGCATCTAACTGCTGCCTATTTTAATCATGGTATGCGCGACGATAAGTCAACAAAGGCTGAAGAAGACTTCGTGGCCAAGATTGCTGCTGAATTGGGTTCCGATTTTGTTACTGGAAGAAGCAGTGGAAAACTGAATTCAGAAGAAGATGCACGAATAGCTCGTTATAAGTGGCTTGCAGAAATATGTGGCGATGTCGGTGCCGAAATTTGTATGACTGGTCACCATGCCAACGATCAAGCTGAGACAGTACTGTTAAATATACTGCGCGGTACGGGATCGACGGGTATGTCCGGAATGCTTGCCTCGACTTCATGGCCATTAGGAAATTCCACGAATACACGGAAACTTGTTCTGTTACGGCCATTATTGCGATTATGGCGCGATGATATTGATGCTTATCTGCAGGACTTGGGTATCGAGCCCCGATTAGATGATTCAAATGCGGACGACAGATATTTGAGAAATAGACTACGAATTGTAAGTTTGCCGCACCTTAAGGACATAAACCCAAAGGTGGAAAACCATTTGGTGGCATTAGCTGAGGATACGAGATCAGATGATGAATTTTTAACGAACCTTGCACAAGAATGGCTTGATGAAAAAATGCAGTATCAAGAGCTTAAACACCAATTGGTCCGGGATGAAATTAAGATTCCTCGCACTAACCGATCTGGGTTGAGTATCGTCCCTAAGCCAATATTCACCCGAATCTTGAAGATTGTCGCAGGTGATCTTGGTTTGAGCATGTCACGCAGTCAGATAGAGACGGCATATTCTATTTGTGGCCGTGCAAACGCTGAAGTGAGCATAACTGATGGGGAGATACGCACTGAAAAATCCTGGTTTGTGATATCTAAAACTAGTCCTAAATGATTTGTTAGATTTATATAGTATTCTTTCGACCAACATGTTTGATATAACGATTGACAGTGGCTGTTCCTACTCGTAGAGTTAATGGCCTGTGCACATATGAGGCATTTTGTACCTTTACAGTTGGAGAGCAAATAGAATTCGAAATGTGGATCCTTGTCATGTTCGGATCTGCGTACTAGATAGCTTTCAGCTTATGCTGAAAGTGGTGCGCTATCGACCGAGCAAGATGAAAAATTAAGTTTTAGGATACTAAGGAAACTTAGCAAACTATTCGTTATGAAGAGTTTGATCCTGGCTCAGGATAAACGTTGGCGACGTATTTTATGCATGCAAGTCGAACGGTTCTTCGGAACCGTGGCGAACGGGTGAGTAACACGTAGGCACCTGCCCAGAAGTGGGGGACAACCCTCCTAACGGAGGACTAATACCCCATGTGATCTTCGGATCAAAGCCTTCGGGCGCTTTTGGATGGGCCTGCGGCGGATTAGCTTGTCGGTGAGGTAACGGCTCACCGAGGTGACGATCTGTAGCTGGTCTGAGAGGACGAACAGCCACACAGGGACTGAGACACGGCCCTGACTCCTTAGGGGGGCAGCAGCAAAGAAATTTGCGCAATGGACGAAAGTCTGACGCAGTAACGTCGCGTGGGGGATGAAGGCCTTCGGGTTGTAAACCCCTTTTATGAGTGAAGAAGATCTGACGGTAACTCATGAATAAGTCACGGCTAACTACGTGCCAGCAGCCGCGGTAATACGTAGGTGGCAAACGTTGTCCGGATTCACTGGGCGTAAAGCGCGCGCAGGCGGATTGGTAAGTCGATTAGGTGAAATCTCCAGGCTCAACTTGGAGAGGCCCTGCGATACTGCCAATCTAGAGGCACCTAGAGGAGAGTGGAATTAACAGTGGAGGGGTGGAATCCGTAGATATTGTTAGGAACACCAGTGGCGAAAGCGGCTCTCTGGGGGTGTACTGACGCTGAGGCGCGAAAGCGTGGGGAGCGAACGGGATTAGATACCCCGGTAGTCCACGCCGTAAACGATGATCACTAGGTGTTTGGGGTATCGATCCCTTGAGTACCGAAGCTAACGCGATAAGTGATCCGCCTGGGAACTACGGTCGCAAGACTAAAACTCAAAGGAATTGACGGGGGCCCGCACAAGCAGCGGAGCGTGCGGTTTAATTCGAAGATACGCGAAGAACCTTACCAGGGCTTGACATGGCGTTGACCGACTACGAAAGTAGTTTTCCCTTCGGGGCAGCGTCACAGGTGCTGCATGGTTGTCGTCAGCTCGTGCCGTGAGGTGTTGGGTTAAGTCCCGCAACGAGCGCAACCCTTGCCGTGT
>Ga0114933_10006283_pt1 | contig 10562 bp, 7 predicted proteins | sample 4SBtaG_FD_89691 | JGI IMG/M metagenome (GOLD analysis project Ga0114933, IMG submission 89691) | Deep subsurface microbial communities from Kolumbo volcano to uncover new lineages of life (NeLLi) - 4SBTROV12_W25 metaG | ecosystem: Environmental > Aquatic > Marine > Volcanic | place: Kolumbo... | reverse complement strand
TTCAGAAAGATTTAATAAACTTTTTGAAGGTATACAGCCAACATTTAAGCAAGTTCCTCCTAATGAGCCTCTCGATTCAATACATGCTGTTTTTAAACCTAATTGCGCAAGTCTAATTGCACAAACATAACCACCAGGCCCTCCTCCAATAACTACAGCTTGAAATTTTTCTGACATTTAAATATCCAAAAATAATCTTCTAGGATCTTCTAGATTTTCTTTAATCATTTTTAAGAAAGAAACAGATTCTTTGCCATCAATAATTCTGTGATCATATGAAAGAGCTAAATACATAATAGGTCTTATTTTTATTTCACCATCTACAACCACTGGTCGCTCTACAATGTTATGCATCCCAAGAACACCAGATTGAGGCAAGTTTAAAATTGGAGTTGATAACATTGAGCCATACACTCCACCATTACTGATAGTAAATGTTCCTCCTTGTAGATCTTCAATTGTCAATTTTCCATCTTTAGCTTTTTCCGAAATATCTTTAATATTTTTTTCTATATCAGCAAACGAAAGCTCGTCTGCATTTCTTAAAACTGGAACGACTAAACCTTTGTCCGTACCTACAGCAAAACTTATATTGTAATAGTTTTTGTATATGATTTCATCACCATCAATTTCAGCATTTACAGCAGGGAAATGCTTTAAGGCTACCACACATGCTTTAACAAAGAATGACATGAAGCCTAATTTAATTCCATATCTGCTTTGAAAGTCTTGTTGATTTTCTTTTCTCATTTCCATGATATTTGTCATGTCAACTTCATTAAAAGTTGTAAGCAATGCAGCATTTTCTTGAGCTTGTTTTAATCTCTTAGCAATTGTCTGTCTTAGTCTGGTCATTTTAATTCGTTCTTCTTGACCATATTGAATTTTTCTCTCTGACGGTTTTGGATTTGCTCCCATTAAACTTATAAGATCTCCTTTTAAAACCTGACCATTTTTTCCTGAACCTTGAACTGAACCAATATCAATATTATTTTCGGTTACAATTTTTCTGACAGCAGGAGACAAAGTATCATTTCTATTCTCCCTAACTGGTGCTGGGCTTGGCACTACTTCCTCAGTTAAAACCAAAGGCTTAGGTTTTTTAGTTTCTTGTTTTTCTTCCTCAAAAATTTGTGGTTCTTTTTTACTTGTATCTAATTGAATGACATTGTTTTCAGAAGGAGTTTCTTTAACTTGTTTAGGCTCTTCTTTCTTTTCAGCTGGTATCACTTTAGCTGAACCATTTTCTGACACTGAGCCCAATAAAGCTCCAACTTCAACTGTAGAACCATCTTGTGAATTAATTTCTGTTAAAACACCAGTTATTGGTGATGGAACTTCTAAATTAACTTTATCTGTTTCAAGCTCCACAATTGGTTCATCAGCTTCAACTGCATCTCCAGTTTTTTTTAACCATTTTGCAACTGTTGCTTCTGTAATACTTTCGCCAAGTACTGGAACTACTATTTTTTCACTCATTATAATTTAATCAAACACCTTATTAATTATTTCTTGTTGCTGAGAATTATGCCTCTTTGCATATCCAGTTGCTGGAGTTGCATCAGGGCTTCTTCCTATATAAGAAATTTTATTATATTTAGCCTCTAAAGTATCTAATGTCCATTGAATATAATCTCTCACTGAAAACCATGCTCCCATATTCTTTGGCTCTTCTTGGCACCAAAAAAATTGAGCATTTTTGGCATAAGGTTTAAGTTCATTTACCAAAGCCTTTGCTGGGAAAGGATAAAGTTGTTCTATCCTAAACATAATTACATCATCTCTTTTTAATTTTTCTCTAGCATCAAGTAAGTCAAAGTAAACTTTGCCTGAGCACAAAATAACTTTTTTAATCTCAGAACTTTCTTTAAGTTTAATAAAACCATTTGATTTTGGATCGATTGCATGATCCCACAAAATTCTATGGAAAGTATTTTGTTTATTAAAATCTTCTAAGTTAGAAACACAGTATTTATTTCTAAGCAATGATTTTGGTGTCATTACAACCAATGGTTTTCTAAAATCTCTATGCATTTGACGTCTTAATGCATGATAATAATTGGCTGGAGTTGTACAATTCATCACTTGCATATTATCATTTGAACATAACTGTAAAAATCTTTCTAACCTAGCTGATGAGTGTTCAGGACCTTGACCTTCGTATCCATGCGGTAACAACATTACAATCCCTGAAGCTCTATTCCATTTTCTTTCACCTGATGCTATAAATTGATCTATCACTACTTGAGCTCCATTTGCAAAATCTCCAAATTGCGCCTCCCAAATTGTAAGAGTATTTGGTTCGACCAAACTATACCCATATTCAAATCCCAAAACAGCAAGTTCAGATAAAAAACTATCAACAACTTCGAATTGTTTTTGATCTTTTGAAATATTATTTAAAGGAATATATCTAGAGTTATCAACTTGATTTCTTAATACCGAATGTCTTTGACTAAAAGTTCCTCTTCCAGAATCTTGTCCAACCAATCTAACTGGATATCCCTCAACCAACAAGGATCCAAAAGCAAGTGACTCAGCTGATGACCAATCAATTCTTGTCCCCTTATCAACAGCTTCCTTTCTAGCATTTAGTATTTTAGAAATGGTTTTATGAATATTATTTTCAACTGGTACAGAATTAATCCTTTCTGAAATTAATTTTAACTTATCTTCATCAAAACCTGAAACTCCTCTTTTATCTTTACCTTTCTCAGGTTTATATCTTGACCATGTTCCCTCAAACCATTCTATTTTAGGATTGTAATCTTTTGCACTTTTATACTGATCATCCAATAAATCTTTAAATGATTTAACATTTTGATCTAGTAATTCATTGGTAATCGTATTTTCGCTAACTAATTTACTTCCATAAATCCTATATACACTTGGGTGAGCTTTAATCTTCTGATACATCAATGGCTGGGTAAAAGATGGCTCATCTCCCTCATTGTGACCAAATCTTCTATAACAAATTAAGTCCACTACAACATCTCTGTTAAACTTTAATCTGAACTCTGTTGCAATTCTAGTCGCATAAACAACTGCCTCTGGATCGTCTCCATTAACATGTAAAATTGGAGCCTCAACCATTTTTGCAACATCAGAAGGATAAGGTGACGATCTTGCAAATCGAGGACTCGTTGTAAAACCAATTTGATTATTTACAATTATATGAATAGTTCCACCAGTGTTATGTCCAGGTAGTCCTGACATAGCAAAACATTCTGCTACCACGCCCTGTCCAGCAAATGCTGCATCACCATGAATTAGTATTGGGATAACTTTGTTTCTCTCTTTATCTTTATGAAAAAATTGTTTTGCTCTAGTTTGTCCTAAAACAACAGGATTTACTGCTTCAAGGTGAGATGGATTATCTGTCAAACTAACATGAACAGAATTTCCATCAAACTGTCTATCAGAAGATGCACCAAGATGATATTTTACATCTCCCGCACTATCTTCAGAGTCGTCACTATATTCACCAGCAAATTCATTAAATATTCTTTTATAAGATTTTTGCAAAACATTAGCCAAAACATTTAATCTGCCTCTATGGGACATTCCAATTTTAACCTCTTTAATTTGTTGTTGGCCACCAATTTTAATTATTTGTTCAAGTGCAGGAATTAAACTTTCTCCTCCATCTAATCCAAATCTTTTTGTACCAACATACTTAGTTGCTAAAAATTTTTCAAAACCTTCTGCTTGAACTAATTTATTTAGAATTGCTTCCTTACCATTTTTAGTAAACTGAAGAGCTTTATCATCTTGCTCAATTCTATCTCTAAACCATTTTCTTTCATCAGGATTAGAAATATGCATAAACTCATAACCTATTTTTCCACAATAGGTTTTTTTCATAAATTTTAAAATTTCTTTAATATTGGCGTACTTTTTATTAATGACTCCATTTAAGAAAATTTTTCTTTCATAGTTTTCTTTTTTAAAACCATAAAATTCCGGATGAAGTTCGTCTAAATATTCGGACTCTCTCATTCCTAAAGGATCAAGATCAGCTAGCAAATGTCCTCTTAATCTATAGGCTCTGATTAAGGCAACTGCACTTATTGAATCTTTGTTAGAATCTGCAAGTAATTGAAAATTAAATTTTTCTGAAGTATCTATTTTTTCATTATTTAAATTGATAATTTTATTTTCATCTATTTTCTTTTGAAGCTCATCAATATTTACTTTAGTTTTTTCTGGTCCCCATGACGGTCCATTTATTTCATTAGCAATTACTTTTATTTCATCACCAATTCCTTCAAAATAATTTAACCAACTTTCAGGGAGATCTTTATCTTTGTTGATAAATTTTAAGTACATTTGCTCAATAAATGCACTATTTGTTTTATGTAAAAATGAATTTTTTTCGAAATCGAGATTTTTTGATGATGACATCTTATTTATTTAATATATCCCTCTAAAAAATATTTTTCAATTAGACAGTTTATCAAATAAAGTTTTACCAATTATTGATGGTGATTTTGCGACTGTAATTCCACATTCTTCCATTTTTTTTATTTTATCCTCTGCACCACCTTTACCTCCAGAAATAATTGCACCCGCATGCCCCATTCTTCTACCTGGTGGCGCAGTAATTCCAGCTATAAATCCAACTGTTGGTTTCTTAATCTTATGGTTTTTCAAGAATTCTGCTGCTTCTTCTTCTGCAGACCCTCCTATCTCACCAATCATTAAAATTGATTGTGTCTCTTCATCATTTAAAAATAGATCTAAACAATCTATGAAATTTGTGCCATTTATTGGATCTCCCCCAATTCCAATGCACGTTGATTGCCCTAATCCATTTTCAGTTGTTTGGGCAACCGCTTCGTAAGTTAAAGTTCCAGATCTAGATACTATTCCAACTGAACCTCTTTTATGAATATTACCAGGCATAATTCCAATTTTACATTCATCGGGAGTTATAATTCCTGGACAATTTGGACCTATAAGTCTGCTATTAGAGCCATGTAATTTTTTTCTTACCTTAAGCATATCTTGAATTGGGATACCTTCAGTAATGCAAACAATCAATTCAACTGAAGCATCAATAGCTTCTATAATTGCTGCTGCAGCAAATTTTGCAGGCACATAAATCATAGTAGCATCTGCCCCGACCGCATCTTTGGCTTCAGCTACAGAATTAAATACAGGTCTGTCTAAATGCTTTTGACCTCCCTTTTTAGGAGTAACACCTCCTACTAAATTTGTTCCATATTTGATTGCTTGCTCAGAATGGAAAGTTCCATGTGCACCTGTAAAACCCTGACAAATGACTTTAGTTTCTTTATTAACTAAAACTGACATTTATTTAATAGCCTCAACTATCTTTTTAGCAGCATCATCTAAGTTCTCTGCTGAAATTAATTTTAAACCCGAATTATCTAAAATTTCTTTTCCCTCTTTAAAATTTGTCCCTGCAAGTCGAACTACCAAAGATACACTGATATTAATTTCTTTTGCAGCGTCAACTACTCCTTGTGCAAGCACATCACATCTCATTATTCCTCCAAAAATATTTATCAAAATTCCCTTAACATTTTTGTCTGAAAGAATGATTTTAAATGCTGCAGAAACTTTTTCTTTTGAGGCTCCACCTCCTACATCTAAGAAATTAGCTGGTTCTTTGCCATATAATTTGATGATGTCCATAGTTGCCATTGCTAGACCTGCACCATTAACCATACATCCAATACTTCCATCTAACTTTATATAAGCTAAATCATGTTTGCTAGCTTCAATCTCAGTTGGATCTTCTTCATTTAGATCTCTTAGTTCTAGAATTTCAGGGTGTCTAAATAATGCATTGGAGTCGAAATTAACTTTTGCATCTAAACAAACAATCTTTCCCTCTTTTGTTAAAATTAAAGGATTTACCTCAACCATACTTGCATCTGTGCTAATAAACATTTTATAAATTGATTTGATTAGTGAAATTGCTTGATCTTTTGCATTACTGTTTAAATCAAAAATTTTAATTACTGACTCACAATCTGCATCTGATATTTCTTCAGCTATATCAACTTTAGTTGTAATAATTTTTTCTGGATTTGAGCTTGCTACTTCTTCAATATCCATTCCACCTTGATCACTTGAAATAAATGCAATCTTTGAACTCGCTCTATCAACTAAACATGATAAATAGAATTCTTTTTCTATATTAGAGGACTCTTCAACATATAATCGCTTAACTTCTCTTCCTTCTGGTCCAGTTTGATGAGTTACAAGTATTTTTCCAAGTAACTCTTTTGCTGAATTTTTTAATTCCTCAAGTGTATTAAGAATTTTAACTCCTCCAGCTTTACCTCTACCACCAGCATGAATTTGAGCCTTTAAAACATACTTTTCAGTTTTTAAATTTTTTGCTTTTTCAAGTAAGTCATCAACACTTGTTGAAAATACTCCTGCTGGAACTATTGCTCCATATTTCTTTAAAATTTCTTTTGCTTGGTGCTCGTGAATATTCATTATTATTTTGAAAGATCTGGATCTATTTTAGAGGCAGCTTCCCAAAGAGCTTTGACAGCATCTATAGAGTGCATAAACTCTTTATTTTCTTTTTCACCTAAATCCACTACTTCAATTTTTTCAACTCCGTCTTTACCAATTACAACTGGTACTCCTGCATAAACATTTTCTACTCCGTACTCACCATTTAACTGCACTGCACAAGGTAATAATTTTTTTTCATCTTTTAAATATGACTCAGCCATTTGAACTCCCGATGCTGCAGGTGCATAAAAAGCAGAACCTTTTTCTAAATACTTAACGATTTCTGCTCCACCGTCTCTAGTTCTTTGATTAATTTCTTCAACTCTCTCTTGAGAAATCTTTCCCTCTTTCACAAGATCTAATAAAGGTTTACCAGATATTTTTGTAAATCTTGGCATTGGAACCATAGTATCTCCATGACCACCCATAACCATTGCTTCAATCTCTCTCACAGGCACACCAAACTCTAATGATAAAAATAGTTTAAATCTTGAGCTATCTAAAATTCCTGCCATACCGACAACTTTATTTGCAGGCAAACCTGAAAACTTTTGAAACGCCATAACCATTACGTCTAAAGGGTTGGTGATACAAATTACGAATGCGTTCGGAGCGTTTTCTTTTACTCCTTGAGCTACCTGTTTAATGATTTTTAAATTTATACCGAGAAGATCATCTCTACTCATTCCTGGCTTTCTAGGAACTCCTGCTGTAATTATGATAACATCAGAATCTTTAATATCTTTATAATCGTCTGTACCTGATAATTTTACATTAAATCCATCAACTGATGATGATTGAGCTATATCTAAAGCCTTTCCTTTAGCTATTCCACTTGCAACATCAAATAAAATAACTTCATCAACAAGCTCTTTTATTCCAATTAAATGTGCTAGCGTTCCACCTATTTGGCCTGCGCCAATTAAAGATATTTTTTTCATTTATTTCCTCTTATTTCATTGTTGGCATTACAAATTCTGCGTTTGTACGCACACCTGAAGGCCATCGTGATGTTACAGTTTTAAGTTTAGTATAGAATTTTATTCCTTCCATGCCATGCATGCCGCTATCTCCAAATAATGATCTTTTCCAACCACCAAAACTATGAAAGGCCATAGGAACTGGAATTGGAACATTGATACCAACCATTCCTACTTGAATTTTACTAGCAAATGTTCTGCCTGCATCACCATCTCTAGTATAAATACTTACTCCGTTGCCGTATTCATGATCATTAATTAGTTTTGCAGCCTCTTCAAAAGTTTTAACTCTAACTACAGATAGAACTGGGCCAAAAATTTCTTCTTTATAAATTCTCATGTCTTTATTAACGTGATCAAATAAACAACCACCTATATAAAATCCATTTTCATAACCTTGAAGCTTTAAGTTTCTTCCATCGACAACTAATTTTGCACCCTCTTCAACTCCTAAATCCACATAACTTTTTACTTTTTCTAAATGCTCTTTTGTAACCAGAGGTCCCATCTCTGAGGTTTTATCCATACCAGGTCCTACTTTTAAGGCCTCTGCTTTTTTTGAAAGTCTTGAAACTAATTCATCACCAATATCTCCAACAGCAACCGCAACAGATTGAGCCATACATCTTTCACCTGCAGATCCGTAAGCTGCACCCATCAATCCATTTACTGCACCATCCAAGTCACAATCTGGCATAACTACTAAGTGATTTTTTGCACCTCCAAGTGCTTGTACTCTTTTTTCATTTTTAGCTGAATTTTCGTAAATATATTTTGCAATTGGAGTGGATCCAACAAAGCTTACAGCTTTAATATCTTTATTTTCTAAAATTGCATCAACAGCTTCTTTATCACCATTAACTACATTAAATACGCCCTCTGGCAATCCAGCTTCACTAAGTAACTCTGCTAATCTGACTGGACATGAAGGATCTTTTTCTGAAGGTTTTAATATAAATGTATTTCCACAAGCAATTGCTATTGGAAACATCCACATTGGTACCATTGCTGGAAAATTAAATGGAGTAATTCCAGCTACTACCCCTAGAGGTTGTCGCATTGACCAACTATCAACATTTGTTCCAACGTTTTCTGAATATTCACCTTTTAACAAATGAGGAATTCCACAAGCAAACTCTACTACCTCAAGCCCTCTTGTTAAAGATCCTCTGGCATCCTCAAAAACTTTTCCGTGTTCTGATACTATTAGCTTTGTTAACTCATCAGAGTTTTTTTCAATTAATTCCTTAAATTTAAAAATAATCCTTGCTCTTTGTAAGGGAGGTTTCGCAGACCAAGTTTCAAATGCTTTTTTGGCTGCTTCTACAGCTTGATCTAAATCAGATTTACTTGCAAGTCTTACCTCAGACTCTTGTTCTCCTGTTGCAGGATTAAATACTTTTCCTTTTCTATCAGATGAACCTGGAATTATTTTTCCATTAACGAAGTGCTCTATTAATTTCATGAATACGGTCTTTTAAATCAAAAAAACTTAATAGTCTATTTAAACATTGGCCGTAGCTAACATTTTTTTAATTTCTGCAATTGCTTTTGCAGGATTTAGCCCTTTAGGACAGGCATTTGTACAATTTAAAATAGTATGACATCTGTAAAGTTTTAATTCATCAGCAACTTTTTTTAATCTTGCTTTTCTTTCTTCATCTCTACTATCAACGATCCATCTGTATGCTTGTAAAAGAACTGCTGGACCTAAATATTTATCTCCATTCCACCAATAACTTGGGCAAGATGTTGAACAACATGCACACATGATACATTCATAAGCACCATCAAGTTTTGCTCTATCTTCTTGAGATTGATAAATTTCTGTTGTTTCTTTTTTTGAATTATTTTTTAGCCAAGGTTCAATAGATTCATACTGTTTATACAAACCATCTAAATCACCAATTAAATCTCTTTTAACTTTCAAGTGCGGTAGAGGATATATGTCTACATCTCCATCAATTTCCGAATGTGGAGTTGTGCACGCTAAACCATTTTTGCCACCCATGTTCATAGCACAAGAACCACAAACTCCATGAGCACAAGATCTTCTGTAAGCTAATGTTGGATCAATTTCGTTTTTAATTTTATTTAAAATATCCAAGACTTTTGAAGGACAGTTATCCATATCAACTTCATAAGTATCAATTCTTGGATTTTCCTCGGTAGAGGGATCCCATCTATAAACATTTACTTTTCTAAGATTTTTAGAACCTGTTTTGTCTTTAAAATATTTACCTTTTTTGACTTCAGAATTTTTTGGTAAATTCAATTGCACCATTAGTATACCCGTTCTTGTGGTGGGAAATATTGAACATCATTGGTCAAAGTTGACTTGTGAACTGGTCTGTAGCTAATTTTTGTATTTTTTCCATCACACCAAGCAAGAGTGTGTTGCATAAATTTTTCGTCATTTCTTTTTGGATAATCATCTCTTGCATGCGCTCCTCTGCTTTCTTTTCTGTGATATGCAGATTCAACTGTTGTTACTGCCTGTCTAATTAGATTATCAAATTCTAAAGTTTCTACTAAATCAGTGTTAAAAACTAAAGATCTATCTTTGACAGAAATTGAGTCCATTCCATCATAAGCTTTTCTAATATCATCAACTCCTTCTTTTAGATTCTTTTCTGTTCTAAATACTGCACATTTAGATTGCATTGTTTTTTGCATTGAAAGTCTAAGTTCTGCAGTACTATTATTTCCATTTGCATTTCTTAACTTATCAAATCTATCTAAACATTTTTGCGTCTCAGACTCAGGTATCTCTTCATGAGGAGTTCCAGGTTTAACTAATTCTGCAGCTCTCTTTGCTGCTGCTCTTCCAAATACTACTAAATCAATTAGTGAATTAGAACCAAGTCTATTTGCACCATGAACAGAAACGCATGCTGCTTCTCCTATAGCCATCAGACCTGGAACAGTTTTTTCTGAACCATTAACAGTTAAAACTTCTGCTTTATAATTTGTTGGAATTCCTCCCATATTATAATGAACTGTAGGAACTACTGGTATTGGATCTTTAGTTACATCTACATCTGCAAACAATCTAGCTGCATCTGAAATTCCAGGAAGTCT
>Ga0114933_10006279_pt1 | contig 10569 bp, 11 predicted proteins | sample 4SBtaG_FD_89691 | JGI IMG/M metagenome (GOLD analysis project Ga0114933, IMG submission 89691) | Deep subsurface microbial communities from Kolumbo volcano to uncover new lineages of life (NeLLi) - 4SBTROV12_W25 metaG | ecosystem: Environmental > Aquatic > Marine > Volcanic | place: Kolumbo... | reverse complement strand
GCCAGAGAGCTTGTTGACGCTCATCGCCATTCCCTGACCGGTACCGCACACGAGCACGCCGCGCTGCGCCTCGCCGGTCCTGACGGCGTCGCCGACGACCCGGGCCTGATCCGGGTAGTCCACCGAGTCGGTGGTGTGCACACCCACGTCCTCGACCTGATGCCCGGCCTCGCGAAGGTGCGCCACGAGGCTGGCCTTCAGCATCACCCCCCCATGGTCGCTGCCAATGACGATCCTCATCTCAGCTCTCCCATCGCGCGAACGCGAGCACAGCATTGGTTCCGCCGAAGCCGAAGCCATTCGACAAGGCGATGCGCGGCTCGGAGCGCCGCGCCACGAGTGGCACATAGTCCAGATCACACGCCGGATCCGGATCGCGGAGGTGTGCCGTAGGCGGAACGACTCCGGTGTGAAGCGCCATGACCGTCGCAACGGCCTCGATCCCACCTGCAGCGCCCAGGAGGTGACCGGAGACGCCCTTGGTGCTCGACACGGCCAGTCGATCCGCATGGGCGGAGAAGACCGTCCTGATCGCCTGGGTCTCGGTGGGGTCGTTGGCCGGTGTGCCAGTGCCATGGGCGTTGATGTAGTCGACGTCGGTCGGCGCCAGGCCGGCGCTCCTTAGCGCCGCCCGCATGCAGCGGGCGGCCCCCTCGCCACCAGGCGCTGGCGCGGTGACATGGTGGGCATCCGTCGTGCAACCGTAGCCGACGAGCTCCGCGTAGATCCGGGCGCCGCGCGCCAGTGCGTGGTCGAGGGACTCCAGCACCAACACGCCCGCGCCCTCGCCCATCACAAATCCATCGCGGCTGCGATCGAAGGGCCGACTGGCCGACTCGGGCGAGTCGTTGCGGCGGGTGAGTGCCCGCATGGTCATGAACCCGCCAAACCCGAGCGGTGACAGCGCTGCCTCGGTGCCACCTGCTACGATGACATCGGCATCGCCGAGCTTGATCGCTCGAAAGGCCTCGCCGATCGCGTGGTTGCCACACGCGCAGGCGGTGGCGATACACAGGCTGGGACCTCGCGCCTCCAGTCGGATCGCAACCCTGCCGGTGGCGAGGTTGATCAACGACCTCGGGATGAACAGCGGAGAGATCCGCGCGATACCCTCACGGTCCATCTCGAGTGCTTCTTCCACGATCTCGGGGAAGCCGCCGATGCCGGAACCGATGTACACGCCCAGGCGATCGCGCTCGGGCCACACCGTGTGATCGTCTACATCATAACCAGCGTCGGTCATCGCCTCGGCGCTGGCCACCGCGGCAAACTGCATGAATCGACCGAGACGTCGCGCATCACGACGGCCGAGGAGCTCGGCGGGTTCGAAGCCCTTCACCTCGCCAGCGACCTGAGACGGCAGCTCGGAGGCGTCGAACGTCGTGACCAAACCGGTGCCCGAACGGGCATCCACCATGGATCGCCACGTCGACGGCGCGTCGTTTCCACACGGGCTGACCGCGCCCAGCCCGGTAATGACGACCCGGGACGCCACTAGAACTCTCTAAGAGACGTGGGCGACGATGTAGTCGACTGCGTCTTGGACGGTGCGGATCTTCTCCGCCTCGGCATCGGGGATTTCGATGTCGAAATCCTTCTCGATGTTCATCACGAGCTCGACGATGTCGAGACTGTCGGCGTTGAGATCGTCGATGAACGACGCGGACGGAACCACTTCACTCTTCTTCACGCCGAGGCTCTCGGCGATGAGATCGGTGACCTTCTGTACGAGCTCGTCGCTGGACATTCTCGCTCCACAATGGGTTCGATTCAGAGGCCGCAGTACCGCGGCCAGATGCGGGGCTAATTAGCGCGTGCCCCCCGGGTCGCAACCAACCGGATCGTCAACGTGAGACGCGGTCGCCAAGACGCTTGGAAAGCGCATCGAGGAGGCCTTGCTCGGAGGATCTCCGCGCCAGCTCCACCGCCCGGTGCACGGCCACCGGGTTCGCCCGGCCGTGGCCCACCACCACCAACCCTCCGGTCCCCAGGAGTAGCGCACCGCCGTGAGCGTCCCAAGCCACCCGATCGCGGAAGCGCTCGATAGCGCCGCGAAGCAGAAAGGCGCCTGTCATACCCGGCACGCTGCGCCGGACCTCTTCCCGGAGTAGGCCGACGACGGTGGTCACGGCACCCTCGGCCGCCTTCAGCAGAATGTTGCCGACGAAACCGTCGCAGACCAGCACGTCACACGCGCCTTCCATGGCCGCGGGCGGCTCCACGTTTCCGACCACCAGAATCGGCAGCTCCCGCAGTAGCGGAAGCGTAGCGCGGACTTGCATGTTTCCTTTTCGATCTTCTTCGCCATTGGACAGAAGACCCACCCGTGGATTCCGCATGCCGAGGGCCTCGGCATAGGCCACGCCCAACAGGGCGAAGCTCGCCAGCTGCTCCGGTCGGCAGTCCACATTGGCACCGGCGTCGAGCAGCACCAGCCGCCCTCCATCTGCCCGCGGAAGCACCGTGGCGATCGCTGGGCGCTCCACACCATCGGCGACGCCGAGGTCGAGAATCGCCGCCACCAGAGTCGCGCCGGTGTTGCCACAGGACACGGCCGCACAAGCACGACCGTCTTTTACCAGACCCATCGCGACGCGCACCGACGCGTTCTCCCGTCGCCGAACAGCAACAGGACCATCGTCCATCGCGATCGCCACCGGCGAGTGCACCACGTCGGGCCGGCCACGACGTGGAAGCAACGGCTCCAGCCGAGCGCGATCGCCCACGAGGACCACCCGCTCGCCAGCCCGTACAGCCTCGACCGCTCCGGCGACAATCGCCTCCGGCGCATCGTCGCCCCCCATCGCGTCGACCGCGACAGGAAGGTCTACCAGTCCGAGACCTCGAGGACCTTACGACCCCGATAGGTGCCGCAGGACTCGCACACCCGATGGCGGAGCTTGAGCTCCCCGCACTCGGTGCACGACTCCACCGCAGCGGTGGCTTTCAGATGATCGTGGGACCGCCGCATGCCGCGACGACTACGAGATGTTCTTTTCTTGGGGACAGCCATGACAACTCTCCGGGCCCGGCCTTTTACTGCAGTTGCTTCAGGACTGCAAACGCCGGATGGCCGACCGCGCCATCGTCTTCCGTAGAATCCGCGAGGAGCGCGGCGGTACGCGCCTCGCAAGACGCGGCGTCCGAACAGGTCACTCGCGCCGGCAGCTCCAGTGCCAAGGCCTCTCTGAGAATATGTCCCAGATCGACGAACGGAGACTCGTACCAGCCCACTTCGAGCTCCTCAGCCTCCAGATCGACCTCGTCGCCGCCGGTCCCACCGGCCGGCAGGTAGCCGAGCTGACGCGACGTCGACACCGACAGCACGATGGACTCCCGACAGCGGTCACAGTGCCGAGACACGGTCGCAGTGGCCTCGATACGGATGTCCACATGACGATCGGCCTTGGGCTGGGCGATGTCGAGGGATGCCGACAAGGTGACCACGTCACCCTCCAGCGCATCTCGGGCCGCCTCCGCCGCCCATGGCGTGGCGTCGTCGGCGTCCACCTGCCTGCCCGTCACAGCCAGGAGGTCTACGTTGATCTGCATGGTCACTCCGCTCAGATCGGACGTAGCTGGCGTACCTCGACCGGTCAACGCAGCGTGCATCCGGACGAGGACGGCGGTATGCTCCCGGCCATGTGGACGACCGCATCGATACTGTGGTTCGCAGGCTGCGCCATGCTCCAGCCTGGCGGCGCTGATCAGCTCGCCTACGCCGAAGCCATCCAGCCCCTGTTGGCGGAGAACACCGTGCTGGCGGACGAAGTGCTCGGCCTGGCAGCCGAGGTGTACAACGACAATGCCGAGGCCGACGTCGACGCGCTGACCGAGGCATGGCGGACCGACGTCGTACCCCTGGCAGAGCATCTGCACGCACAGGCTGCACTGGTCAAACCGCCGGACGCCTACATCGAGCGCCACAAGGACCTCGTGACCGTGTGGGCGAGCCGAGCTGAAGCGTACCGGGATCTCTCTGAGGCGCTGGCGCTTTCCGATGCGGAGAGATGGGCGCAGGCCCGCGAATTGGCGAACGAAGTGAAGCTCGAGGAGGAAGAGTGGTTTCGCACGATCAACGCTGACTTCGGGCAAAACGGCCTCCTGATTGATCAATTCCCGTGATCCCCGTGTTTGACAGCCAAAACCGGTCCAGGTTACGAGCAACCGCGTCTGCTGACCCGTGGTCGAATTGGCAAGACGTCGGGTTCTGGCCCCGAAGGTTCCAGGTTCGAACCCTGGCGGGTCAATCTTTGAAAGCCCCCATCGTCTAGTGGCCTAGGACACCGGCCTCTCACGCCGGGAACAGGGGTTCGAGTCCCCTTGGGGGTACCACTATAAAAGCCCGCTCCGAACTTGTTCGGGGCGGGCTTTTCTTGCTCAGTGAGCAAGAGTTGCAGATTTTTCTGTAAGGAAGAACACATCTGCTGCTAGAATTGTGACGCAAACTACAGTTCTGAGAGTGCCGATGAGCAGCCTCTTCCTCCTCCTCCTGACGTCGGCCATGCCTGCCTCGGCAGCCGATCTGCTCATGTACAAGGATCACTCGGAAGGGGTCGCGTTCGAAGACGCGGCGGCGCTGGCGGGGCACGACATCGTGGTCACCGACGACGTCGCCGACTTCCAGCGCGAGTACGGGCGCGGTGGCTTCGACGTGGTGATCGTAGACACCTACTTGGACTACCCGCCCATCGGCATCGACGATGTGGTGCTGGACCGAGCTCGGACCCACGAGCCCGTCGTCTACTCGAACTGGGCATTGGACACCTCGCTCCTACAGGACAGCCTCGGGGTGACGACAGGTGCCGACCTGACCACCCCGCTCGACCTGACGCGCAGCGCCGGCGCGACCCATGACATCTTCGAGGGCGTACCCGATCTCGTCACCTGGACCTACGACCAATACACCGACGACGGCGACGCTCTCACTCCGCTCGGCGGCTGGCTGGCCGTGCAGCACGACACGGGAACCGGCGCCCTCGCCTTCACCAATGGGGACACCACCGCAGTCCTGGGCTTCATGCCGGGCAACTTCATTGGCAGCGACAACGATGCCGATGGGCACAATGACGTGTCGGAGCTTCTGGCCAACATGTTCGACGTGTTGTTGGCGGGCCGCCCCACCCTGTCCGTGGACGGCGCGTGCCCCAGCCTGGTGACCCTGCGCCTGTCTGGCCTCACGCCCACGAGCAAGGTCGCGCTGGTGAGCGGCGCCGAGCTCGGGTTCTCCACGATACCGACAGGGTCGTGCGCCGGAACTCCTCTTCCCATCGAGGGCGACCCCGCTCTGCTCGGTGTGTTCGACACCGACAGCATGGGTGGGGTCGAAATCGAGAGCGTCGTCACCAGGGAGGTCTGCGGACAGGTCCGGACCGTCGCCGTCGACCTCGCGACCTGCAAGACGAGTGCGCCGCTGCAGCTGTGAGCCCGGCCCTGCACAGACCCTGCACACCGCATGAGGGGGCCCTCGACGCTGAGCGTGCGAGCCGGCTGTGCCGGCAGCCTCCTACGTTCAGCGCAGGAGGTCATCATGGACACACTCGCTCCGACCCATGCCACGCGAAAGCCCCTCGACCTGGGTGAGCTTCGCTCGCTGGCGGTCGCCACCACCGGGTTCGCCGCGCTCGGCCTCGTCGCGGGACTCGGTTCCGACGATCCCGCGTCGACGATTCCCGCGGCCTTGCTGGTCGACGTGGGCGCGCTGGCGCTGACCGCACCGGCGCTCCTCGTGCTGCACCAGTACCTCGGCCTCGAAGCCTCTCCCGCGGACCTCGCGTCGGCGATGGGCACCGCCTACGTGCGGGCCGGCAACCTCGCGCTAGGGCTGACTCCGTTCCTCCTGTTCTTCTCGGCGACCAGCGGCCTGGCCGCAGGGCTGTTCGCTCTCCTCCTCGCTGTCGTCGGAGGCTCCGCACTGATCGTCGCAGCCAAGGGCATGGTCGCCGCCCACGACGACCGCACGCGCCTGGGCGTCCTCAAGCTGCGCGGCCTCCTGCTCACATGGTGCGGGCTGACGGTGCTCATCGGTCTGCGGATCGGCCTGTCCACCCTCGGAGGCGTCTGATGACCCTGCTAGACGTGTGCCGTGCCCTGCTCAGAGACCCCGCTCGGCTGATCGAGTCCGCGGAAGATCCGCAACGATTCGCCGAGATCGCTTCCCGGTTGACCGCGGCGATCCTTCTCTCTGCGGGAATCCTTGGAGCCGTGGTCGGGACGTACAGGGGTGGGAGCCAGGTGATCTTCGCCGCCCTCAAGATGCCTCTGCTGGTGCTGGTCCCTCTGATCGTGGTGCTTCCGGCGATGGGCCCGCTGTACCGACTCGCGGACGTCCCGGTCTCTTCCCGCCGCCTCGCTGCCGCAGGGCTGGCCAGCGCGGCTCGCACCTCCATCCTCGCTGCGGCCGCAGGTCCCGTCTTGTGGCTGCTATATAGCGTCGAGCTCGACTATCACCTGTCCATCGTGCTGCTCGCCGCCTTGTTGATCCTCACCGGGCTGCCGGGACTCGCGGTCCTACGGCTGGCCTCCCCCAGTCGCCCCCTGGGCCCCATCGTGGCCAGCGCAGCGCTGATGGGCTTAGTGCTCTCCCAGACCGGCTGGCTCCTGCGCCCCTTCGTGGTTCGCCCGACTGCCGAGATCACGGTGCTCCGGCCCGTGGAGGGCGACATCCTCAGCGCCCTCGGCACTTCAGCCATGTCATCGGTGGGCATCTACCCAGACGAATTCAAGCTCGAGCCACGAGGGGCTCTGGGCAAGTCGAGGGACCGATGACCCTGTCTCCCGACGCCCCCTCCCTGCCCGCGTTTCTGTTGGTCATCACCTACGTCAGCTTGGGGCTGGGGTTCGCCGCCATGCTCGCTCGCCGTGGCGAGCGCGGCGGCATCCTCGCCTCCGCGCTCATCGTCTGGCCAGCTCTCCTGCCCATGGTGTTCGGCACCGTTCGAGCAGCCCCGACAGCCGGAGGGCCATACGCGGACCGGATCGACGACGCCTTCGTGGCGCTGAAGGCCGTGTGCAGCGATCCCGCCGCTGACGCCATCGACTGGGAGGAGGACCTCACGGCCCTGCGCGCCACCCTCCACAGGGCCGATGCGCGGATCGCGTTGGTGGATCGACTCCTCGACGGGAGCGGAGGCTCCCCGGCGGCCGGTCGACTGAGCGCCGCTCGAGACGCGGCCGCCGACCAGATCGAGTCCGTCGTGCAAGACGTCGTTCAGCTGCGCCTGCAGATCGGGCTGGTGGCCCTGGCAGGGGAGGTGGAGCCGGTCCGAGAGCTGCTATCCCAGCTCGTCGCGCGCGCTACCGCGCTCGAAGAGGTCTCTAACGGCGCCGTCCCGTGGGCCGCGACACTGCGCGAGGAGGGCTCGGCCCCCGCTGCGCACCAAGCCTGACACACCGGAGCGCGACCGCGGCGGGTATGATGCCAGCGTGTGGTTCCAACTCTTCCTGCTGGCCAGCTCGACGGCAGCCGCGACCGATCTGACGGTGCGCGGCACGTGCGGCTCCACGATGGACATCGAGATCGGCGGGGTGACGCCCGGTGGCCCTGTCGCCCTGTACTCGGCAGCCGACAGTGGCGACACCGCCATGCCGGCGGCTTGTCCCGGCCAGCTCGGCCTCGACGAGGGCGGTCTGACCCTACGCGGTGAGTTCACCGCTGGTAGCACCGGAGAGGTCGTGCTCAGCCCGTTCATCCCGCTGTCCGCCTGCGGGACCGCGCTTCAGGCGTTGGAGTGGTCGACTTGCAGCCTGTCGCCGGTGAGATTCCTGACCTCGAGCTGCTACCTGGAGACCTTCGAGGATGGCGTCTGGCCCGTGTCCGGATGGACGAGCGCCGGGTCGGGAATCGGGACCATCAGCACCTCCGCGGCCTACAGCGGCACCTACAGCCTGTTCGACCCCGAGTGGTACTACAACACCGATGTCGGCGTCTTTCCAGGCGATGTGATGAGCGCCTACGTGAACGTGTCCACCGGGCGGACCTACTTGGGCTTCGATGCGGATGTCGACGGCGCCAAGTCATTCGTGATCGCTCCGAACTCCACCGACATCCGATTCCAGCGCAACAAGGGCTACGGCTACGAAGAGCTGACCACGATGTCCGTCACGATTCCAACCGGCGAGTGGCTGCGTGCGGAGATCGAGATCATCGATCGGTACTTCGTGGAGGGCCGCCTGTACGACACGGACGGCGACCTGCTGGCCTCGGTGACCCAGGAGTACGACGAGGGCATCGAGGCCAAGGGCATCGCCATCCGCAGCTTCGGCACCCACTATGTCGACGACATCGAGCATCACTGCCCCTGATCCCACCGCGAGCCGCCCCGCCGTCGCCGAAAAGAGCGTCCGTCACCTTGAAAGGGCGAGGCCCACTCAGTACATTCGCCTGCCAATACGCGTCGAACCCCGAGGAAGACCATGTCCATCCTGATCCGCGGCGGCACCGTGGTGACCGCAGAAGGCGAGTTCCGCCACGACGTCTACGTCGACGACGAGACCATCCAGGCCGTGGGCCCCGATCTCGAGGCGCCGTCCGGCGCTCGGGTCATCGATGCCGGTGGCGCCTACGTCATGCCCGGCGGCATCGATCCTCACACCCACATGGAGCTGCCGTTCATGGGCACGGTCGCCTCCGAGGACTTCTTCACCGGAACGTCGGCAGCGGCCGCGGGCGGCACGACGATGAGCATCGACTTCGTCATCCCTGCGCCCCAGGAGCGGGTCCTGGACGCCTACAAGAAGTGGCGTGGTTGGGCCGAGAAGGCTGCCTGCGACTACTCCTTCCACGTGGCCATCACCTGGTGGGACGAGACCGTCCGCGAGGACATGGGCACCCTCGCCGCCGAGCACGGCGTGAACAGCTTCAAGCACTTCATGGCGTACAAGAACGCGATCATGTGCGACGACGAGACGCTCGTGAACAGCTTCAAGCGGGCCAAGGAGCTCGGCGCACTGTGCACCCTGCACGCGGAGAATGGCGAGCTGGTCTACGTGCTCCAACAGGACATCTTCGACAAGGGCATCACCGGTCCGGAGGGACACCCGCTGTCGCGTCCCCCAGAGGTGGAGGGCGAAGCGGCCAACAGGGCCATCCGCATCGCCGAGGTCCTCGGTGTGCCGGTCTACCTCGTCCACACGAGCTGCATCGATGCCTTGGAGGCCGTCACCCGCGCACGTCTGGAGGGCCAGCAGGTGTTCGCCGAGGTGCTCGCGCAGCACCTGGTCATCGACGACTCGGTGTACCGCGACAAAGACTGGAACAAGGCCGCCCACTACGTGATGAGCCCGCCCTTCCGGGCAAAGGAGCACCAGGCGGCTCTGTGGCGAGGGCTGCAAGCCGGTATGCTGCAGACCACCGCGACAGACCACTGCTGCTTCTGCACCGACCAGAAGCGCGCGGGCATCGACGACTTCCGGATGATCCCCAACGGGACCGGCGGCATCGAGGACCGCCTCGGCGTTCTGTGGCATCATGGCGTGCGCACAGGCAAGCTGTCGCCGTCTGACTTCGTGCGCGTGACCTCTACGAACACCGCGAAGATCTTCAACATCTTCCCGAAGAAGGGCGCGATCATGGCCGGTGCCGACGCCGACATCGTGATCTGGGACCCGAACAAGACCCGCACCATTTCCGCGAAGACCCACCATCAGAACATCGACTTCAACATCTACGAGGGCATGGAGATCACCGGGAATGCGGCGATCACCCTGTCTCGTGGTCTGGTGGTCTGGGAGAACGACGAGCTGAAGACGGTGCGGGGCCGCGGGCGCTATATCGATCGGCCGTGCAATGCCCCGTTCTGGTCGACCCAGCACCGCCGCAATGCTCTGGCGGAGCCGACCAGGGTGGAGCGGGGCTAACGCGACGGCGCACCTGCGGTGCTCGGCTACAAGCTCTTCAGATACTCGAGCACTGCGGTCCGCTCGTCATCGGTGAACCCATCGCCGAACACGTGGCCACCGTTGTCCATGCCCGACACGCTCGCGTCGTGAATCAACGTCGCGTCGGGGGCGTCGCCGGCATTGCTGAATGCATCGACGAGCAGGCCGACGTCGTCGACGTCGTAGTGCTCTCGCTCCTGGCCTCGCTGGACCCACACGTCCGGGCGAGTCGTGGAGTCCAACACCGACCGAAGGGTCGGCGCAGCCCCGTTGTGCAGATAGGGCGGCGTCGCCCACACCCCGTGGAGCACCGGCGCGAGGTAGCCGTCGGTGTCGGCGAACTCACTGTCCTGGCCGAACCAGCTGTTCGCGATCCATTCCGCTTCCTGGCTGCGCATCTGGGTGTGACGGACCGGATCGGTGCCGACGTCCTCCACGCGGTCGGGGAACGTTCGATCCCCATCACCGGAGTAGTTGCCATGGCAGGTCGCGCAGTTGGTGCCGAACAGCTCTTCGCCCTCTGCCCACAGATCCGGGTCGATATCGCCGAAGCCCCACTGCGGAACGTCCATGGCGACCATGGCATGCCATGCGTCGTCGAGCTCGGCGTCCATGGCCATGATGTCTTCTAGGGGCGCGCCGTAGCCCAGATACATCGCCGACATCGTGCGCTTCCCTTCGGTATGCCCG
>Ga0114933_10006277_pt1 | contig 10573 bp, 7 predicted proteins | sample 4SBtaG_FD_89691 | JGI IMG/M metagenome (GOLD analysis project Ga0114933, IMG submission 89691) | Deep subsurface microbial communities from Kolumbo volcano to uncover new lineages of life (NeLLi) - 4SBTROV12_W25 metaG | ecosystem: Environmental > Aquatic > Marine > Volcanic | place: Kolumbo... | reverse complement strand
GATCTCGAATACGGTGTCCTTGCCATTGATGGCTACACGTTGCCCAACGCCTCGGAAAAGTAACGCAGAAATGATTCAAATCAACTCCACTCTTAAGACACTTCTCCTACTTGCAATATGCTTTTGCGGAGTCTCTACAGAACGAACGAACGCTCAGGATTTCGTGGGGGCTGCTGTCAGAACCCAGCCCAGAATGGTGAAGATCTATGGCGCTGGCGGTCTGCAAGGATTAGAAGCATACCAATCCGGCATCCTGGTTTCCGAATCGGGGCATATTTTGACCGTGTGGAGCTATGTACTCGACACGGATCTCATTGCGGCGGTTCTAAATGATGGTCGCAAGTTTACGGCAGAGTTGATTGGGGCCGACCCGCGTCTGGAAATTGCAATTCTAAAGATCGAAGCTGACGGGCTGGATTATTTTGATGTCGATAAATCGGTAGACTTATCGCCGGGTGCACGTATTCTCACGATTAGCAACTTGTTTAATGTCGCTACGGGAAATGAACCAAGCAGCGTCCTACACGGCATCGTAAGCGGAAAGACAAGTTTGAATGCACGTCGAGGAGCTTTTAAGACACCATATAAGGGTCCTGTGTACATTCTCGATGCCATTGCGAATAATCCCGGCGCAGCAGGTGGCGCGTTGACGGATCATCTGGGGCGTTTGGCTGGATTACTCGGCAAAGAACTCAAAAATGATCAGACAAATACGTGGCTAAACTATGCCATACCAATGAGCGAATTAAGCACCGCAATCGATGACTTAATAGCCGGGCGAAGTCGACCTCGAAGCCTTAGCGATGACGCGACCAAGCCCGAACAGCCACACACACTTAACCGCATGGGGATCGTGCTTGTGCCGGACGTCTTAAATAAGACACCACCATTTGTTGACTTCGTGCGACCAGGCTCAACTGCAGCAAAAGCTGGTATCAAACCGGACGATTTGATTCTCTTCGTTAACGATGGAATGACTGACTCCTGTCGTACCGTTAATAATGAGTTGGAACTGATTGATCGCATTGACAGCCTTCGCATGTTGATCCAACGTGGCCAGGAATTAGTGGAACTCGATATCCCGGGCGAGCAGGGGACTAACTAGATGCAACGATTGTCAGGAATGATCATACAACGTCTCATACCCGTATTGGCGGTTGGACTTCTGTGCCAGCCCACCGTAACGCTGATCGCTCAGGATGCTCAGGAGATACTCGAGCAGGAACAAGCGGCGCTCACTGCTGCCGTAAATCGAGCAGCGCCAAGTATTGTGCAGATCGAGACGATCGGGGGGCTGGAAAAGGTCGGTGATATGCTTGCAGCAACCGGACCGACAACCGGTGTGGTCGTGAGTGCTGACGGACTTGTTATCTCAAGTGCGTTTAATTTCATCACCAAGCCCGCATCCATTCTTGTCACCACACCAAGTGGCAAGCGTGCTACGGCCAATATCATTGCTCGTGATCACTCACGAATGCTGGTCCTTCTCAAAGTGAACACAGAAGAACAGTTTGTGGTGCCACAAGTGTCTGCGACGGACGAAATGGAGGTTGGGCAATGGACGATTGCAGCCGGAAGGACTATTTCGCGTGAAAACATCAATTGGTCTGTTGGTATTCTCAGCGCGAAGAATCGCATTTGGGGTAAGGCCATTCAGTCCGATGCAAACATTTCACCGGATAACTACGGTGGCCCGCTGATCGATATTCATGGAAAAGTCATGGGCATACTTGTTCCACTTTCGCCGCAGGGGCAGGGCAATGAAATTGCGGGGGCCGAATGGTACGATTCCGGCATTGGATTCGCAATTCCACTTGCCGACATCATGCCTCGTGTCAAACATATGGCCGAAGGGAATGACCTCTATCCGGGATTGTTGGGAGTGTCCATTAATGTGAAGGACATGTATGCCGACCCTGTGGAAATCGGAGCCGTTCAGCCAAAGTCACCTGCATATGAAGCAGGAATTAAGACCGGTGATCGAATTACGGCCATCAACGGTAAACCGGTCGTACGTCATGTTCAGTTGCGACACCTACTTGGCGCGCAATATGCCGGCGACACGGTGGCAGTTACCGTAGCTCGTGGCGAGGAGTCAATTACGGTAGACGTGACGCTTACTGAAAAACTCCTGCCATTTGAACATGCCTTCCTCGGCATTCTGCCGATGCGGGACAAGCCCGATGCCACGATACGATTTGTCTATCCGGACAGCCCCGCCGCAATCGCAGGTCTCAAAGCAGGTGATGTAATCACCAGTCTAAATGAGTCTGTCGTGGAGTCGTCCGACCAACTCAGGTCGATTCTTTCCAACCTCGAACCCGGTGGACAGATTAGTCTTACATTTAAGCGAGGGCAAGCCGTTCAATCGGAGGACATCACGCTTGCAAAGCTACCGGCCAAAACACCTGACTCACTACCGGCACCGCGAATGGAAACAGCGAACGGTGATGGAGACGCGACTCGTGGTCGTATCGATATAAAGATCCCCGAAGAACAGAACGATTGCATCTGTTATGTCCCAACTACGTATGACCCAACGAAAGCCGCCGGATTGCTGATTTGGCTACATGCACCGGGTGAACAGGATTTAGATGCCTTATTGGACACATGGAAGTCACGCTGCAGTGAAAAGAACCTGATATTTCTGGCACCGCAAGCTGCCAACGAAGGCAGATGGACGCCCGGTGAAGTTGACTTTATCCGCAAGACGATTGATGAGGTGATCAAGACGTATCGTGTCGATCTATCCAGAGTTGTCGTACATGGCCACCAGGGCGGAGGTAGCATGAGCTACCTTGTCGGATTCGCCCATCGCGATATCATCCGTGCGATTATTCCAATAGACGCAGTCATGCCGGCCCGCACACCTGTGCGAGCGAATGACCCGATCGAACGTCTGGCTGTTTATAGTATTACCCCTACTACCTCTCGTTTAAAAGCAGCCATATCGGCTAGTCTCAAACGCCTCTCGAACGCGAAATATCCAGTGCATGACCACTCGATCGCCCATCCTGACGGAACGATTGAACAACCGCAGATTCAAGAAATGCTGCGTTGGCTCGACACGCTTGATCGCATATAGTGTTCACCCCACTCGAATGCGATAGACTGTATAGACAACCTTTTATGACATGGCCTATCAGGTCCGATCATCTGTGTAGATTTACCAACTGAGGAGCAGATTTAATGGCAAAGTGGCCTATTGGAGTATTCACCAGCATTGACGCCGGGCTGGGCGTGAAACTTGAAGTTGCCCATGAACTCGGCATACCAACGATTCAGTTACATGCTCCTGCACAAGAAACGCGGACTGCTGAAAACGCCTCTGCTTTCCTCGCTCGTCTTGATGAACTCGGTATCAAGTTAACTGCTGTATTTGGCGGTTTTGAAGGTGAGAGCTATGCAGACATTCCAACCGTCGTTGATACGGTCGGCCTCGTTCCACCACAAACGAGAGCTGCACGCACACAGGAAATGAAAGAGATCGCAGACTTCGCCAGGATGTTGAACTGCGATGTCGTCGCCTTGCACCTTGGATTTATTCCCCACGACACAAGTGATCCGTTGTACGGTGAGATTCTGGAAGTCACACGAGACTTGCTCGACCACTGCAAAGCAAACGGTCAAAACTTGCATCTTGAAACGGGGCAGGAGACCGCTGACGGATTACTACAGTTCCTTTCAGATGTTGAACGAGATAATCTCTTTGTGAACTTTGATCCGGCCAATATGATCCTTTATGGTACGGGCGAACCGATTGAAGCTTTGAAAAAAGTCGGAGCATTTGTTAAGAGTGTTCACTGCAAGGATGGCACCTGGTCAGATAATCCCGGAGTGGACTGGGGTGCCGAAGTACCTCTTGGGCACGGTGACGTTGGCATGGAGGACTACCTCAAGGCACTTGATGAAGTCGGTTACGATGGCCCGCTTACGATCGAGAGAGAGATTCCTCAGGAGCCGGAACGTCAAAAGGCTGAAATTGATCACGCATCGTCGCTGCTTTCCAACATTAAAGCTAAACTCACTTAATCGCCTGGATTGAGTGACGGTGTCAATCGCATACAGCCTTCACCACGAATTTGTAAGTATCAACCGATGCAAACACGCGCACTCATTGGTGCAATTTCAACAACGCTTGCAGCATTTCTTTGCTGGAAATTTGGCCCTGCAGAATGGCAGGAAACCACCGTTTTAGTGTTGTGGCGTGTCTGCATTATTTTTTGGGTATTCTGGCTTGCTTGCCCTCAACTCACCTCACTTGGTGACAGCCTTAAGGGCGAAACGGGCGTGCTCGTCGTATTGTGTGCTGTGATTGTGGCGGCCAGCAAATCATCGGCCAAAGTCATTATCCCGATGCTTATCATCGGTTTACTAGCAATGGGCGCGCTGCGATTCATCGCAAAAAAGATCTCAGATGATTCTTAGCGGTTAGCCGCTGGTTAATTGCTGACGGGCCGCTTTGACGTCACTACCATCTGACGTTTCATCACTGTTAATGTCATACCATTCATCTTTGAATTCGATAAAGCCACCTTTACCTGAATTCGCAGCCTTGATGGCAACATTGGTTGTCAGTGCGATGACCGCATCTCCGAGTGCAACTTCCGGTCGACAGCGTGGCACATTTTCCGGATCAGGATTGCGTATACAGTAAGCCCAGTGCTCAATTTCCTCGGTATAACCGCGACTGACCGGACCAGTCTCTGCCGCCTTAGCAACAGGTCCTGCCTCTCCGCTAGCCTGAGTATCCATGGTCGGCCCACCATCGGAATCCTTAACACCAACGCGTGTTGTTGTATTGGAACCTTGATACATTAGGACGTCTTTTTCTTTTTCAAGAACCAATGTTCCCTTCGTCCCCATGACAATTTCGCCATAACCGCCGAATCCATTTCCGTTAATGGACGAATAACTGACGACGATCTTCTTGTTGGGATTTTCCGAGTAACTGTCGACGCCGTTTTCTGAGTCATTTCCGATACCCATAATTGGATCACGGTAACCAACATCAAAACGTTTTTCGTAGCCTGGGCCAGGGAATTCGAACATACAGTACACGTGATCGTCGACATCTCGATCCTGACCAAACAAATGACGGCCACCGGTTGCATGCACGGTAAGCGGATGAACCTTCTTGCCGTCCTTATCTTCTCTCAGTGCGTTAACAAATATGCCTGCCGCGTCTAGTTGATGACTTCCTAACTCTGCCATCAAACCACCGCCGGTACGATCCCATAATCGCCATCGGCATAGCTCTTCCATGGCGCTCCGCTTATGCCCTTTGGGCAATTCAAATTCACGGTAGCCATACTTGGTCGGGTCGATAAACTGGTCTTTATCCCAGGCTTCCCATTGAGCGAGTTGCTTGGTGTACAACGCGATCTGAAGTGGATCACTGTTTTCATTGAGTTTTCCCAGACGCGATCTCAGCGAGTTGATTTTGCCCGCGATCTTGTCGACACGTTTACCATCTGGTGAATTGAACGGGATTTCACCGCCGGGAATTGGCTGTTGCCAGCTATCGCGACCGGGCAAATTACCGCGGTGCCACTGAGCGCGAATGTGATGAATTTCACCGAGCACTCCCCAGCGGATCAGGTTGACTGCATTGTCGTAAAGCACGCTGTAGTGACGCTGGTGGCCGGTTGCAAGATGTAGATTCTGCTCAGCAGCAACCCGTGACATGACCTTACATTGCGCGACCGTCTTTGCCATTAGCTTCTCAGTAAGCACATGCTTACCTTTCATCATCGCTTCTACTGCCACCTTGGCGTGCAAGTGCAATGGTAGGGCGATGATGACAGCTTCGATATCAGGATCATTCAGCAGGTCGTGATAATCGTCCTTATAGACTTTGACGTATTTCCTAGCTTCTGTCTCGTTCTTCCATTGGTACTTGGAGATTAGACCCGGCCGAGCTGCATTCGCAGCTGGGCTCGCATGATCACCATGAAATGCTCTGTGGATATTGAATGGTCGAATATCAGCAATGGCAACAACCTGAACGTAGGAGGGGTTCAGGGCGCCGATAAGCACGCTACCTTCATCACCCGTGCCGATGACACCAATGCGAACCGGGTCTGCAACGGTACTGTAATCGAAGTACATTGCGCCAAGCCCGCCGCCGGAAACAGCGCTAGCGGCGGAGACCTTTTTCAGAAAGTCACGACGGTTTTCACCGATCGCGTCATAATAGTTTTCTTTTCCAACTTCTTTTTCTTCAGGCGTCAGATTCATTTCTCATCCGCTCCCAATTTCTTTTTACAGCAACGTGCACAAAGTGAATTTAGCAGGCTATCCAGCCCAAAGTACTTGCCAGCACCGGCAGCAGCGACGACCAATAACGCACACGCTTCGACAGCTTGATTATAGGTAGGGGTTGCTCCGGCAGCTCCCGGAAACTGGGAAATCACCACCGAAAACAGGAATAACGCACCAGCCACACTGGCGACCGGTGTTAAGAAACCAAATACAAGACAAATCCCAATGATCGTATCAAACCAAGGGATGAATGCATCGATTGTATCCGTAGAGATTGCAGGGGCCTGTAATGGCTCTAATTTAAACCTGCCCTTCTGCTTTGTATTTTCTGCAAACCGGTTCAGGTCATGCTCTACACCGGACCAAATTGCATCCACTGCGATTAAGTGTTTGGCTCGCAGAGTAGCAATCTCACCCTCAAGTCGATAACCCTGACCCTTTAGCGATGCAACATTTGCCATGTCATTTCGAGCAAGCTGTTCGTCACGGCGATCCATTTGTTGAAACAACTGCACGATCTCCGGTGCAATTTCGGGGTCCTGGAAATAAGCGTTTAATTGTCCGACACGTCTTTCCAGCAGTGTGCGGGCACTTTTGGCTCGCGTTTGATCCCATCCGAAGTGTTTGGTAGCAGCAGACCAGTATGCTCTCCAGTGTGCGATGGTTGGTTCAAGATTTGGAATGGGAGGGTCAGCGTCTGTGTCGTAACCCAGACGGATTTTACCGTCTGCATCCCAAACGAATTTTTGGAATTGTCCGGCGAACGGTCCAGTGGCACTGCTTAGAAATCCGACAGATGAAAATCCGTCGTTGAATTTGGTTGTGCCTTCCTTGAAGAAATGCCAGCCAATCACGATCCGCAAAACAACTATTGCAATAATAAACAGCTTTGCGGAGGAAAGGATTCTGGCACTTTTCTTTTTTGAAGTACTCAGTTGTCTACTCCTAGTGAATCGTCATTTTCGATTCTGTACGCATCGTAAATAATCCATTCCTCCAATTCGAGAGGCATTTGCGTACTCAAAGAAGTATTATCCTCTTATATCCATTTCCTGCCAACCATATTCATCCCCCGATATTGCTGATTTATAGGGTTAGCGCTTACTTGCCAACACGGACTGTCAAAGCCATCATAAAGCACATTAGGAATTCCACACCGGCATCATTACATACTGCAAACGTTTTCGAGATATGACTACGCGAATTGTCCTGTGTTTTCCGGTTGAAGATCATCATGTCGATCAGTTGGTCGCTGTAAGCGATGAAATCGAAGTGATCAACGCCGGGCAAAATTCCATTGCCGAAGAAATACACGCAGCAGATGTGTTCTTTGGCCATGCCAAAGTACCGATTGCATGGGAAGACGTCGTCTCAGCCGGCCGTTTAAAGTGGATTCAGTCTTCTGCTGCAGGCCTGGACCATTGCCTAAAGCCAAGCGTGATCGAATCTGAAATCATCGTGACGAGTGTTTCCGGTCTATTTGCCAATCAGGTAGCGGAAACTACCATGGCACTGATGTTTGGTGTCATCCGCAGCCTACCCACTTTTTTCAATGCCTATAAGATTCGAGAATTCGTGCGCCGGCCAACGATGGACTTTCATGGTAAGACTGTCGGCATCATCGGATTTGGAGGCAACGGACGACGGATCGCCGAAGTGCTCGCGCCATTTGGAAATCGGATCCTAGCGACTGATATGTACCCCTGGGATAAGCCCGACCATGTCGATGAGCTTTTACCGGAAGATCAACTAGAATCTGTACTCAGCAGAAGTGATATTGCTATCCTATGCATGCCACTCAATGATCAGACCCATCACATGATTGACGCCAGGATGCTGGCTGCGATGCCAGCTGGCAGCATTGTGATCAACGTCGCACGCGGACCTGTCATGAATGAAAGCGATCTGATTGCAGCTCTCGAATCCGGGCATATCGCCGGAGCTGGACTTGATGTTGTTGAAGTTGAACCATTGCCGGCAACGAGTCCATTGTGGAGTCTCCCAAACGTATTGATCACACCACATATTGGGGCACAATCAGCCTACCGAGTCCCAGCGACAATCGACTTCGGCTGTGAAAACATCCGACGTTTTCTTGCCGGCGAAGAACTGACAAATGTTGTTGATAAAAAACTTGGATTTCCCGCGAGGCATAAGCCGAATATTGGTGTTTAGTTATATAACAGCCGTCTGTATATTCTGGGCTGTTAATCTGGAATGAGAGAATTGAGAGCACTTCGTGCCACATCACGTGACACGTTTATTTGGTGAGTCGTTAGAAGATGATGTCGCAATCGGAGCAAATTAGCCAACTTGTAATTCACACGACCCAACACGGCGAACCACCCACCGTGACGCTAGTGAACGATGCGCCCACGGCCACATGTGACCCCAAATTACTTGATGCTTACAACAGCGTGGTGGATGCCCAACGTTTGAACTGGACATCGCACCAACGCCTCACCAGACGACTCGGTGAGGGTGGCCAGGGGGTTGTCTATCTGAGCGAGCGACGTGGTGCTGACGGATTCACGATTCCACTGGCCATCAAGGTCTTTTCTCCAGAACGCTTTGGTGATGAAGAATCATACGCCATTGCGATGCGACGAAACGCAAACATGTCGGCGCGCATTGCACAAATCCAACACGACAATCTACTGGTTGTGCACAATTTCGTAGATCGAAATTGTATACGAATGCTGGTCATGGAATGGATCGATGGATTTGACTTAAGACATCTTCTTAATAACAAGCGTGTTAAGCAGATGGGTGAATCGCTCGAAGAATCACAACGCAAGCATGTGCATGATGTCGTCATTCGCCCGGGGCCACAGCAGGCCATCTTTAAACCAGGCATGGCTGTAGCCGTCGTAAGAGACTGTTTGGCCGCCCTTAAGTCACTGCATGAAGGAAATATCGTTCACGGTGACATTAAACCGGCCAATATCATGATCAAGCGTAGTGGCATGGCAAAGATCATTGATATTGGCTCTGCTTACGCATTAGATGACGTGCCGGAAAAACGCACTTGTACACCAACCTACGCTGCACCGGAAGTAATCGAAGGCGGTGAAGCAACAGCCAAAAGTGATTTAGCATCACTTGGATACGTCCTGTTGGAATTGCTTTCTGGCAAAGCTCCGTTTCAAAAACTAAAGTCCTACGGCGACTTGGTTAAGGCGAAGCGTGAATTGCCCGACCGCATTGCGGAGATATTGCCACCAGAGCTCTCTGAAGACGAACGCCTTGTGAATTTCTGCCATCGCCTTGTCGCTTACGATCCGGAAAAACGGTTTAACACAGCGACTGAAGCAAATCTCCTTGAAGAAGGAGCTTTGGGCATTCATCGCCAACTGGTTGTATCCCAACAGGACAGCGACTACGACCATGAATTGCATGAATTTATAAACGCGCTGATGATCATCGACACTGAGGACTGATCAATCCACTCTAAAGTCGTATACGTTGGCCGGTACGACTGCTCTCTCTGGCAGCATCAACTACCCTTAACGCCTCGTATGCATCTTCGAGGTCCCCGAGTTGCCGCACCAGACTCGTTACTGATCGATGAAAGAGTGTAAGCATTTGCTCACCCACCGGGCGTTCTCGTTCGAGAGATTCCACGTGCTGCCCGGCCTTATCAAACCAAATGATATTGGATGGCAAATCAACAAAGGCAATGCCGTTTTCACAACTCACTTGTAAGTCAGCCGGAGCACGAAATGACAAAACCTCTGCACCATGGTCTGCCATATAGTTGCCCGCACTAATCTGCGCAATCACCTCACCTGATGCCGAATCATCTGGCTCCAGGTGATCATTGGCAAATTCCAGACTCATCATTTGATAATCCGGAATACTATCGTCTGTTCCAGCATTGGATCTGACGCCAATTACACTGCTGGGACGATGACCAACGACGTAGGAGCACCAATCGACTAGCTCCATCAAGTCGTGGGTGACGATTTGTTCACCCGCAGAACCATAACGGCTTGCATTTCTGCGGATATGGTCACTCTGCGGTCGACCAACACGTCCATGACAAAACAGTAATTGTGGCTGTCCTAACCGCGTTGCAATCAACTCCTTGAGTCGCATCGTGGCTGGTGCGTGCCGATATGGAAACTCTGCCATGAAGGCCACGCCTGACTGTTCGACGCGACTTTTGACTTCACTGGCCTTCTGTGGGTGTATATCGAGCGTTGACGCACAATAAATTGCTTTACCCTGTTCACAAGCGGCGAGAATGGGTAACGGGCCGTACCATTCCGGTGCAAGCATAAGCACGGCGTCCACGTCATCACGTGAT
>Ga0114933_10006275_pt1 | contig 10574 bp, 8 predicted proteins | sample 4SBtaG_FD_89691 | JGI IMG/M metagenome (GOLD analysis project Ga0114933, IMG submission 89691) | Deep subsurface microbial communities from Kolumbo volcano to uncover new lineages of life (NeLLi) - 4SBTROV12_W25 metaG | ecosystem: Environmental > Aquatic > Marine > Volcanic | place: Kolumbo... | reverse complement strand
CCCGGAGCTTCAGCGGTATTCGAGGCGGTGACCGTCCTGCACAACGGGGCGCTGGCAACCGCCGGCAGCTTCCGACCCGCTGGCGTACCAGCCGCGGACCGCACCGGCACCTACCGCCTCTTTGACCGCCACGGCGAACCGGCCGGCACATCCGTCGACGTCAAAAACGGCAGCTTCGTCCGCCTGCGCGACATCGCCCAGGTGGCGCCAACCGCCCTCGTGGTCGTCGGCGCCACGCTCGACAAGGGTGGAAAAACCGACGGCCTGTGGGCGCGCGTCCCCGCCAACGGCGGCAACCCGGTCATTCAGTCGCTCGGCGGCCCCGGTCACGACTCCCTGCGCGCAGTCGCCCCCCTCGGCGCAGGCTTCTCCGGCAACGGCACGACCATCGCGGCAGGTTTTCAGCCCGGCCTCGGCGCCGCCAAGCGGCAGTCCTGGCTCGTCGCCATCGACGGTTCGGGTAAGACGCTGTGGAGCCGCAATCACCCCGAAGCCGGCGACCTCATCCTCACCGGCCTGACACCGGCACCCGGCGGCTGGATGGCGTCCGGCACGCGCCCGTTCGATGGCGTCAGCGACGAGGCGATGGTTCTGCATACCGACATTGTCGGGCGCCTGCGCTGGCACCACGGGCTCGGCCAGGGCACCGACGCCGCCTCGATCGCGCGACTCGGCGCCGACTTCGTGCTCGCCGGCCTCGGGCCGACCTCGATCGCCAAGGACAGCGGCAACGCCTGGGTGGCCCGCACCGACCGCTGGGGCAACCCCACGTGCAACAAGACCTGCATCGCCCCGCCCAAGACGCCCGACATCTGCGACGACAAGAACGCGTGCACGATGGACGTCTGCGTGGCCAAGACCGGCAAATGCAAGATCACACCCGCGTTCCAGGGAATGCCCTGCGGCGGTGGCCACGTGTGCCAAGCCGGGCTGTGTAAGTAGCCACTCAGCGCGGTCCATGCGGGCACGGCCATGTCGACCGCGAAGCCCAGCCCGCGCAGGCGGGCTTGCTCATTTCGTTGCCCACGGTTTCAACCGTGGGTCAGTCGTCGGCACCTGTGTTCCCATTGCACGGCGCAGCCAACTCCGCGACTGTACGGCCCTTGCCGGGGAGTCCTCATGCACAGCCAGCCCTTTCGTCGTGGCCGTCTCGCAGCGTTCACTGCTGTCGTCAGCATCGTCACGATGGTCGCCCCCAACGCCTTGGCCACACAGGCTCTCGCCACCAACTGCAAGGGCCAGTTCAAGGTCGTATTCGGCGTCGGATCGGCGATCTGCGTAACCGGTGACGTCGACTACAAGAAGCCGGGCACCATCCTGCCGAGCGCCGACTTCTATATCGTGCCCAAGGGCAACCTCAATCCCTTCGTCGACGCCAGCGGCGCCAAGAACCACGTCATCGGAAAGGGCGGCGGCGGCGCGTTCTTCAACGAGCTCGTGTGGGGCAAAGCCAAGGCCGGTAGCTACGATTTTGTCATCGATCACCACCCGTTTGGCGTGTGGGACGCCAAGAAGGACTGGCGCGGGCCCGGCATCACGGTCATCGCGGGCGCGCCGGTCAATATCGTCAACCTCACCGCGATCAAGGGTGCTGCGAAGCAGGGACTCGGGTTCGCCGACGACCTGAACACCTTCGTCGACATCCTCGAGCTGATGGACGCGCTCGGCACCCTGCTCGACTTGTACGTCACGTTCGGAAACGCCGGCGGGATCGTGGGCCTGGTCCTGTTCGGGCTCGGCCAGGCCGGGATCAGCATCCCCACGAGCTACAACAGCGCGATTCTCGCCATCGGCGGCAAGCTGATCCGCAACACATCGGCGATCCTGAAGCTCAACTACGCCGGCATCGTCGCCGATCCGCCCGACAAGAAGTTCTTCGAGCTGCCCGCCCTCGACGCGACAGCAAGCCTCGTCAAAGGAAAACCAGTGGCGTCGCTTTCGGCCGATCCGTACGCCGCCGGGCTCGTGGAAGTGGGCAAGCTCATCGGCATCCAGGCCGCCGCTCATGGCGGGTTGTTGCACGCGATGGAGAAGCTGCAGGGCGCCCAAAACGCCAAGAACGCGCTCGGTCGATGGTTGCAGGCGCGGCGGCTCAAGGCCTGCGCGGGCACGGCGAAGGTCGCTGGCAAGAAGATGCTCACCGAGCTCGACGCACTGCAAGCCCACCTCAAGACCAAGGGGCTTTGGTCCAAGACGCTGGACGGCAAGGCGCTCAAGAAAACGCTGGCCGACGCGCTCAGCAACGGCCTGACCGCGCCGCAGACCGCCGCCCTCGCCTCGATCGGTGTCGACGCGACCGCCGCCATGAAGGGCCTGCAAGCCGCCAAGGCCAAGAAGCTGCCCGACACGATCGGGCCCAAGGCGATGATCGAGGCGGCCAGGAAGAGCTACCAGTCGGTCGAATCGGCGCTGAACGACCTCGAAAAACAGGGCGACAAGATCATCGCCGAGACCAAGGCCATCGCCGTGTTCACCCACCCCGAGCTGACGTTCACGCCTCCGGCAGCCGCCACGGTTGGCTCGCCCATTACGTTGACCGCGTCCGCCAAGCACCTGGACAAGAAAGCCAAGCTCACCTTCACCTGGGACACCGATGGCGACGGCAAATACGACGATGGCACCGGCAAGACCCTCAAATGGACGCCTACGGTCGCGGGTTCGCAGCTGATCGGCGTGCGCGTGGTGGACAAAGAGAAGCGCGCCGACGTCGCGGAGGGGATGGTCACCGCCAAGGCGAAAAACCACCCGCCCGTGTTCGCATCGTGGCTGCCCAAGAACCTCGCGCCTTTCGCGAAAGTAGGCCAGATCGTTGCCCTGTCCGCCAAAGTGACCGACCCCGACGGCGACAAAGTGGCTTCGACCTGGCACGTCGCCGGCAAGCAGGTGGCAAGCGGCGCGAGTTTTGGCTTCAAGATGCCCGACGAAAAGCCCCATGCGGTCACGCTGACAGCATCGGACGGCAACGCCACGACGCCGGACGTCTCCATCGTGTTCGTGGTTCGCGCGATCAAGCACAAACCGGCGACGGGTGGCTGCCAGGGCGCTGGCTGCGGTGACGCTGGAAGTACGGCGGATACGAGCAGCACACCGGACGCCGGCAGCGCACCCGATACCCAAGCCGGCCCCGACACGCTATCCGGCCCCGATACACTGTCCGGCCCCGATACGCTGTCCGGTGACGACATCACCACCGCGCCGTCCGACACCGCGTTCGTCGACCCCATCGACATCGGCGGCGACCCCATCGACATCGGCGGCGGCTCCATCGACGTGCCCAAGGTGAGTCCGCCTGACACCGGCAGCGCTACGTCCAGTGACGTCAGCACCGGCAACACCGATACGGGCTCCAACCCATCGCAGGACACAGGCTCTACTGCGCAGGACACAGGCCCGACCTCCGCCCCCGACGCCGTCGTGCAGGACACCGGGTCATCCACGGCGAACACCTCGACCAACACCGGCGGCGCAAGCAACGATGACAGCTGCTCGGCGTCCCGTACCTCTCCGGGCCCCAACGGCTTGGTCTTTGGTGGGCTGCTCCTGCTGTGCCTCGTCGCGATCCGCCGCCGCCGTAGAGCTGGCGCCTGAACCGGGCGAACCGACTGGCGCCTGAACCGGACTGCAACGCCGATCAGGAATCGGCGCTCTGGGATGGGGAACGCCACGAAAATGACACTTTTCGGGGTGTGGGGACGCTCATAGTCCCCCAACCAAATAAGAACCATGCGCCGAGAAGCGTTGCTGTTCGGCGCTCTAACCGGCCGCGTCTTGGACCCCGTCGAGGTAGACCCAGCGTCCGTCGTGGCGCTCGAATCGGGAGCGCTCGAACATCGCGTAGGACCGTCCGTCCGTGACAAGCGTGGCGACGAACGCGACGACCCCGGTCGTGTCCGCGGGACCACCAGCCTTGGTCTCGACAACCTGCAGGCCAACGAAATCGGTGTTGGCTGCCCAACGCCGCAGCTCGTCGCGGTCGACAGCCTCGCGCGTCTGCGGGGCGTGCGTGGACATGATGTAGTCGAGACGCCCGAGCGAATACGCGGCGAACCGGGACCGCATCAGTTGCTCGGCGGTCGGTGCGGCTGACCACCCGTCAACGAACGGGCCGCAGCAGGCGTTGATGGGCTTGTTGGAGCCGCATGGGCATGGCGCGTCAGTAGACATGCCCAGAAGCTAGCATGCGCCGCGCAGACGTCGTTTTTGGCCGTTTCGGGAGGCCAAAATGCCCACAGCAGGCAAAAGAGGCACCCTGGATGCGACTTGTTGTGAAGTGGCTATATCAAGTGCTTCCACGTGTTATCGCCCGTTAGAGCGCGATTTTCGGCGAGCGGCCGCGTTATCGAGGCATCTCGAAAATGCTACGCTGCCGGCCCGCCGCGCGCCCCTCGACGCGGCGACGAGGCACAGACGATGAAGCAATTTTCAGCCCTGGCCGTGTTCGTTGCGGCCGCCACGATGATGACCTCAACGGCGCTGGCCAAGCCCGTGGCGCTCGCTGTCCAGGGCAGCCTCCGCACGACCAATGGAGCACCCGTCGCGGACGGCGATTACGCGCTGGCTTTCGCGCTCTATGCTGGGTCCAAGGGCGGCCAGGCCGTGTATCTCGAGAAGCTGGCGGTCAAGGTGCAGCGCGGGCTGTTCGCCACGGTCCTCGGTGTCGACGACCCGACCAAGAAGCTCGACCACAAGCTCATCGTCAGCGGCGCGGCGGCGTTCATCGGCGTGCGCGTGGGAACCGATCCCGAGCTGGCGCGTGTCGCCCTCCGACCCGTGCCCATCGCGGCGGTCGCGGAAACGGCGCGCGAGTTGGCCTGTTCAGGCTGCGTTGCAGGCGCCCATTTGGCCGTCGGGTCCGTCGCGGGCAAGCACACCGGCTTCGTCTGGGCCGCCGGCGCAACCAAAGGAGGGTCGGCCAAGCACGCGCTTGTCGCCGATGCAGCCAAGCAGGCCGATGTGGCGAAGAAGGCTGATGTGGCGAAGAAGGCTGATGTAGCGAAGAAGGCCGACGTCGCGACCAAGGCCGGCGAGGCGACCAAGGCCATGCACGCGACCACCGCCGATACCGCGCTCAATGCCAAGACCGCGCAGCAGGCCCAAACCGCCCTCCAAGCCAACTCCGCTAAGTCAGCAAAGTCAGCCGACGCCCTCAAGTGCACCGGATGCGTCACCGCCGCGCACGTCGAGAAGGGCTTCGTCGCAGGTCTGCAAAAGGCCGGCCAGCTCGCCAAGGTCGCGTCTACGGGCAAGTTCGCCGATGTCTCCGGGCCGCTTGGCGCCGACCTCGACTTTGCGCGCAAACAGGCCTTGCAGTTCCGATTCCAGAACGCCGCCAAGCCGCCGGCACCGTGCGACAAGACCACCATCGGACTCGCCTGGTACGACACCAGCACCCAGACGCTGAAGGTCTGCAACGGCGCGCAGTACCACGTCTTCGCCCAGGCTGCGGTGTTCGGCAGCAAATCGCAGCCCGCAGACTCCTGCAAACACATCAAGAGCAAGGTGGCCGGCGCGACCAACGGGATTTCGTGGCTCAAAGCCGGCGGCAAGACGTTCCAGGCCTATTGCGACCAGTCCACGCTCGGTGGCGGGTGGACTCTGGCCGCGATCGTGTCCAGCTCCGACGGCGACAGCTGGACGCACAAGTCCGGCAACTGGGAAAACGCGACCAACTTCGGCCTGGTCACGGCGCCCAAGGACGGCGACTTCAAGGGCGTCGGATTCAGCGCCCTCGCCGCCTCAGAGGTGCGCATCGACCACAACGGGCAATGGCTCGCCCGGACCGGCAATTGTCTGAACAACAAGACGCTGAGCGCCCGGTTCAGCGCGCTGAAGTGGACCTGCGGCGGGTCGGCGAGCTTTGGCAGTCACGGCGCCTGCACCAACGCGTGTTCGGTCGCGGAGAGGCGCGTGCTCAAGGGCGACCAGGCGCTTTCGGAAGGCAAGTTGATCTCACACCTGTACTTCAAGGCGGGCGAGGCCAACGGCGCTCAGGACACCAACAAGGACCGCGCCTACATCTCGGGCAGCGTGCGGACCAACGTCGACGCGCCGATGGGCCTGGGATCGTTTTGCAGCGGCGGCTGCGACGGTAAGCCCGGCGATCGCGACATCGGCATCCGTCACGACGGCGTCAACCCGCTCGGCAAAGGTCACTGGTACAGCATCTGGGTGCGCTGAGAGGCCGGTGAGGAGCGTCGGGGTAAGTTGAATCCCAATGGCTGTCTCAATCGTCGTCCGGGTGCCAGCCGTCGTAGCTCTTTTCGGGTTTGGCGGGCGGCGGTCGTCCAGCTTCGGGCCGCCAAACCAAGCCCACTGTGCCAAACCATGGCCCGGTATCGCCGCTGGCATAAAGCGCCCCGATAGCGCCGATTTGAGAGCCCGAATCATAGCCGACTCGTAGACTTACACCGCCCTCGGTGCCGGCTTCTGCGCGCAAGCTGGCCTGCACCTTGGACCATCGGTACCCGACGCCTGCCGACACGGGGATCTCGTTCAAGACGGTTGGCCCGGACAGCAAATCGGCCACGAGATACGGCCCGAGATCGCCGGCGTAGATCGCGGTTGAGAGCGAAAAGAACGGCTGTGTTGTGCGGTCGCCACTCGTGTTCTTGCGAGGTACCAGGAGCGCCAATCCGCCGCAGATGCTCGCGTGCGACCAGGCGTGCCCAAATCGGTAGCTGAGGTTGCCCGAGTAGTCGATATCCCCGATCTGGAGCCTCGGCGGCTTGGGCGATCGCTTCGTGGTGCTCGACGCGTTGGTACCCATCCCCTCCAGCTTGATATTGGCGACACGTTGCCGGGCCACGTTGGCTTCGACCTCGTGCAACCAGCCGTTGTCGTTGACGCGCAGTTGGCCGTTGAGGACCCGCTGTTCGACCTCGTAGCGGTAGACGGGTTCGCTGCAGCCACCCTCACGGAAGCTGAAGCCTCCGGTGCCACCGCCGAGCATCAGTTCGTAGCCATCAGGCGCCGGGCGGGCCGCACAGAGAAAGACGGCGAGCACGCCGAATAGCAGTCGTTGCCAGCCTCGTCGCGGCATGTACTGATTCCTGGCCGCGGATCAGGGTTTGGGTGCCCCGCAGCTCGTACATAGCTTATCCGCCACCTTCTTGCCGGCAATGATGTCGTTGACCCAGTCGGTGAGTTTGGTGCCGTCGGCGCCGATTTTGTAGAACTCGTCGCTGGTCACGATGCAGTGCTCGAAGCCGGGCGCCGTGAACGAGCGACACGTGCTCGCGCCGCCCTTTATCTTGGCGATCGACGCGATCACGAACCCGAACTCACACCCTCACGGGGTGCCGCTTTGCTTGCGGATGAGGCCCGTGAGCATGGCCGCGACCTTGTCGGCCGCCGCCAGCAGCGCTTCGGCTTCGGCGGCCGGCACCAGACCAGGCGCCGCGGCCCGCTCCACCGCCACCGCCGCCTCGCACGCTTCGCCCCGCGCCTCGTTGAAGCGCTGCCGCTTCTCGCCTGCGTTGAGTCGGCTGGCTCGAGTCCGCACTGCGCCCGCTCGGGGTTGTCCGGCCTGACCGTCCACGACATGATGCCGCCGTGGCAGATATCGTCAGCGGAATCGTGATCGGTGAGCGCTACCGGGCCTTCGGCAGGCTGGGCAGCGGCGGGTTCGGCGACGTCTACCTGGGCGAGCACGTCAACACCCGGCAACGCATCGCGCTCAAGGTGCTCAAATTTCACCCTGCTGCGTCCGACGAAGACCTCATCGCGCGCTTCTTTCGCGAGGCACAGACGACGGCGGCCCTGAAGTCGCCCAACACCGTCAACGTCTTCGATATTGACCAGGCCCCTGACGACGGTCCCTATTACATGGCGATGGAGCTGCTGGTCGGCCCCACGCTGCACGACGTGTTGCGCGCCCTCAAGAAAGCAGGCGCGGTGATGCATCCGGTGCACGCCCTGGCGCTGGGCATCGAGGTCCTCAACAGCCTCGCCGAAGCGCATGACGCCGGTCTTGTGCATCGCGATCTCAAGCCCCCCAACATCCTCTTGGCGGACGCTGCGGGCGAAGAGCCATTGGTCAAAGTGCTCGACTTCGGTGTCGCCCGCACGCACGACTCATCGCTGACATCCGACGGGCTCGCGTTGGGAACGCCGGCCTATATGAGCCCCGAGCAGGCCAACCTCGACCCTGTGGACGGTCGCGCCGATTTGTACGGGCTCGGAGTCATCCTCTACCGATGTGTGACTGGGCAACTGCCGTTCGTCTCCTCCGACCGTCTCGCGGTCATGGACGCCCACAAGAACAAGCCGCCGCCCGATCCGCGCGAGCTGGCGCCACAACCGTTATCCGATGAGGTCGTTGAGTTGTTGGGCGTGGCGATGGCCAAGAACCCGGCCGACCGCTACCCAGACGCACGGTCCATGCAGCGTGCCCTGCAAGACGCGCTGGTTGCCATGGTCGGGTCACGTCCCCGAATGGCATCAGGCAGCTACTTGTCTGTCGCAGCCGACCAGGTGCAACCCGGTGACGATCCGCGTTTGCCCTCTGCCGCGATCGCCGTCGAGCGGAGTGATCAGGTTGAGCCGCGGCTGCCCAGCGAAGCGATCCACGTGGACGCCCGCTCCGGCATCACGAAGACACATTTCGCCGCGCTCAGTGATCTGCTGGTGGTCGGCGACGAAGACCTATGGCCAGGGCGCGGGAGCGGATTGAGCAGGCAGACGGAGCCCAGTCTGAGCCGATCGCAACGGGCTCGCCTTCAACGGCGCGTAGTTCGGGCGGGCCACGCCGAACGATCCAAGAGCAACGCGCCCAGCCGCGGGTGTTGACGTTTGGAATCGCTGCGCTGGTTGTTCTCGCTGCGGCCGCGTGGCTCGTTGCCCACAACCGGGATGCGGAGGAATCCAGACACGAGAAGCGCCGCCAACAGCCCCCTGTTCACGTTCAGACCAAGCTCAGTACCAGCGTCGTGCAGGCCGCCGTGCACGCGACGCTTGCCCAGCAAGAAGCCGACCCAACCAAAGCGATGGCTCTTCTCCGCAAGGCCGTCGAGCTCGATCCGACGAACGCGGAGTATCAAGAGCAGCTGCGTCGGATGCGACAGAGAGCGGCTGCCGAGGGAGATGCCAGGGAGACGCCCTCGCGCGTCCCAAATGCGGTCAAGAACGCCGATGCGGGCGCGAAGAAGCCGCGCGCAGTCCGGCGCGCCAAGCGAGCTCGACGCCCGTCCGGCAAGACAGCCGCCAAGGGGGGCTCGCCTCGACACGTTCGTGCCGGCAAGGCATCGTTGAACCCGGTTCGTGAACCCCCGAAACGACGTGAGAAGAAGCTTGGTAGCGACGGATTACCCGATCTTGAGCCCCTCGAGTAAACGCCGTCGCCGTGCGCTTCTGGTAGGGCGAATCACGGCCTATCGTCACATTGCGCTGGTGACGGCGATGGCGTTGAGCTCAACAGCGCTGACCGCAACCGAGTCTTATGCGCTGGACCCGGCGCGAAAGCAGACAATCCTCAACCTCCGCAAGCGCGCGAAAGCCGCCGCCAAGGACGGCCGCAACGAAGAGGGGGCCAAACTCTACCTGCAGCTCTTCTATTTCGACTCGACGCGCCCGATAGCGCTGTTCAACGCCGCTGTACTGGAGCGCCGCGCCGGTCAGCTCGACGCCTCGGCGCGCCATCTTCGTCAGTTCCTGGCCAAGACTCCCAAAGAGCACCCGTACTACAAGATCGCGCGCAACAAGCTGGACGCCGTGGTTCGCCAGGCCAACGAAGAAGACGCGTCCAAGTTCGCCCAGATGTCCCGCAAACGGGCGGAGAAGGCCGAGGCAGAGGCAGCCAAGCTACGCAAGGAGCGCGACCAGCTGCTGGTGGCAGGCAAGAAGCCAACGTCACCGACCGAGACTGCAAAACAGCCTGATGTGGAAGAAGAGTCCACCGATCGACGCGTGTACGGGATCGCGGCGCTTGGGATCGGCGGGGTGATGGCTGCCGTTGCAGGCGGCCTCTACCTGGCAGACCGGTCCGAGCATGATTCGCTGCGGGAAGACGTGGGCGACGGCACCAAGAACGCCACCGACGCCAATGCCCGCATCGCCGAGCTCAACGACAACGTGTGGATCTATGGGGCTGTGGCGACGGTGGGGCTCGGCCTCGCCGCGCTAGGGGGGGTATTGGGTGGCGACCAGCCCCGAGCGACCCCGCGTTTCGGCCTGGCCATGGCGCGACGGAGCGTATGCGACCGTCCTTTGGGAGTTCTAGATGTCCGCATCGCACGGCCACGACCACGACAACGGCGTGCCTCCGCTGCCACACACCTGGGCGGGAGATGAAGACGATCTCGACCAGGACCAGGAAACGGCGCTGCTGCGTCCGCTGGCTAGCGGTGAAATCGCAGCCAAGCTCGACGACGCCCCCGGCGTTCCTCCGCCCCTGCCGGGTGTCGAACGCAGCGAGGCGCCGATGCCCACTGAAATCCTCACGGTGCCGGCAACGCTGAACGTCGCCGAATCGACCCAATCTCCGCCCGAAATCCCACCGGACATCCCGGTGGTCCCTGCCGCCGCGATCGTGATGCTCGATGACACGCTGCACGAGATGCCCACCGAGGCGATCCATG
>Ga0114933_10006271_pt1 | contig 10577 bp, 6 predicted proteins | sample 4SBtaG_FD_89691 | JGI IMG/M metagenome (GOLD analysis project Ga0114933, IMG submission 89691) | Deep subsurface microbial communities from Kolumbo volcano to uncover new lineages of life (NeLLi) - 4SBTROV12_W25 metaG | ecosystem: Environmental > Aquatic > Marine > Volcanic | place: Kolumbo... | reverse complement strand
GTGCTTCACATAGTGTCGTCTTTCCTGAACCTGGCTGTCCTGTAAACCATATAATCATCAACTATAACCTTTATTTATATATATTAAATTAAATCCTCAAAATACAATTAATATCCAGAATTTCTTCTTAAATTTTGAGTAGAAATTGTTGTACCACTACTTGTGGTTATTTCTTCATTTCTTCTAAGTGCATCAAGATATTCTTGATGTGTTGCCCCTGGCATAATAGTTCCATCTGGCATTGTATGTGTTCCAGATAACCCAAGTGCGTTTGCTACATTCATCGCATCAGATTGATGTTCATATGTATGTGGATTATGTAATAAATTTTCAAGTTTTTTATTTAAAATCTGTTCTTCTGTTATTTCTTCTACATAAAACTCAAGTGGATTTAAAAAATATCTCATTCCCCTCAAGATATCTTCTCCCATTTCAAGTTGTTCTTCATTGTGTTCTTTAACTTCTTGTTTATTACCTGTTAATTTCCAATCTAAAGACGTCTTTTTATAAAAAACCAACTTCTTACTATAATCTTTTTTACTAATCTCAAATAGATTTGTCTCGTTATCAAAATGATAACTTACAAAATATCTTTTTATTATTCCCTTTTTTCTCATATCCTCAGTTATAACTGGTCGTGATGGTCTTACATATTTCTCTCTTTCAATTTCACCACCTTTTGCGGTAGTATAAGATTGAAAAGTAGTATAATGTTTCTTGGGATTACCAACAAATATCTCTTGCCAAGTTCTACCAAAATCTATCACAAATCTTTCACGTTTATCTGTAGTGTAAAAAATAGAATATGGTATACCTTTTTTTACTGGGAAATCATCTGAATATACAAATTCAAATTTACCTGTAATAAATCCACTCTTTACTCTTTCTATTGAACCAAAATTAAATGATGACATAATATTTTCCTACCAAGATTTCCATAATTTACCATCCCACTCAAAAGTTTCACCTGCCAATCCTCCTGACCTTCTAAATATTCTATTAGCAGAACCCATTGTGGCTGCAGTTGTCCAAGATGGTGCCGTGTTTACAACTTCTGTAACTGTTTGACTCCAATTATTTACTGCCCCATTCCAATCAATTATTCCATAAGGATTACTACCTTGATAAATATGTTCATTGAATGCTTCCATAAAATCATCTGAAACAGGTTTTCCAGGTTCTATTCCATTTGCTTCCATCCAATTTAAAATCATAGAACTTTCTTGAAATCCCATTGACTTCATTGGTTCTCTATTAACATCAGGAGCCTCGCCCATTTGTTCCATATATCCTTGAACGCCACCATAAGACTCAAATCCCGTTGGTGTTTCTGTAGGTGGTGTATATCCCAGTTTCTTCATTAATTCTGCACCTTGTCTATTTGCTGAATCCATTATTGGATTTGTATTTTTACCAACATCACCAGAAATCTGATTTGCAACATGATTTTCTTTTTCATCAGAAGTCATATCTGTCATATTTGTTGCTGTTGAATTGTTTTTAGCATCTTTAAGTTTTTCCTCTTTCATATCTCTCATAGCAACTCTAATTTGTCCTTTTATATTAGTAGTCCAACCTTCAGGAGATATGGTGTGTGATGCACCAATAACTTGAAAGCAAGTTTGTTTTTTATATTGTTCTGGTAAATAGGAACTTTGAAATGAGTTTCCTGGAAATATACCACCTGTTCCATCAATTTCTAATTCAAAATCTATCGGTACAATTGGATCTGTGTTATTTCCAACTCCTGTTGAATCACCTTGCATATGTGCTTTCATCACAGTTAAATATTCACCACCCAACTTCATACTAAATACAACCGCTTGTTCTTCTGTATCATTGTATTTTTTGATCGTTCTGATGCTTCTATCAGTTCCGCGGACTGTTATTGTGTGTGGTGCATCTTTTTTATAAGATTGTACATACATACTATTAAAAATACTTGTAAATTCACCATCTTTATTAGTGCCTATAACCTTAGGATCAAATGTTTGCCATACTGATTTTGCTGCATCAAGGTCTACTGTACCCAGCATTAGATATTCTTCTTCGGACATTATTCCAAGTAAATCTGCCCCTTTTGCAACAGCCGCTTGTCCAATTTTTCCTGGAAAAGTATCTGCAACTCCTTCCCAAAAAGTCTTTTTCCGTCCACCTCTATCTGCAGAAAAACTTTCTTCACCAATTTCATCTTTTTTATTTTTTATTCTTCGTATAACTTCCTTTTTCTGTGATGCTTTAATCTCATTAAAAACTGTAGGATATACTACCGTTCCATTATTTATTGGTTGTTGATTTCCATCTCCCTTACCTACATATATCTTTTGACCTGGACTTGCATTTGCCACTCCAAATGACCTATTATGTAAATTAGGTGAATCCCATTTTCCTGAAATAAGGTCCTCATGGTGTGCTCGTTTCCATTGTTCTAATGTTTCATCATTTGCATCTTCAGGAAGTTTTGGTTTATTTAATCTTCCCCAAGCTAAAGCAGATAAAGTATCATAATCACCACCAGTATCTTTAGCCATTATACCATTTGGATTATTAGCACCATACATTGCTACTAATTGCATTCTTGTTGGTATTTTCGCACTTATATTTTGACTTTTTACTATTGATCCCATTTCCCAAGTTGGAAATTCAAAAAGTTTATTCATATCACCAGGAGAACCATCTTTTTTTGTTTTATTTTCTGATACACTAGCTATCAAATCTTTGATTGTCATTCCTTGATAACCCATATCTCGAATAACCACTTGATTTCCATCATCTTCTATTTCTATTCTAAATCTATGAACTCCTCCATAAGTAACAGCAAATTCATCCCAAACACTCATTACTGCATCTTGAATACTACTTGCCCCACTCATTACTTCTGATAACCAATTTACATTAAAATATATATTTCGTAAAAATCCTTCATTCTCTTTACAAAGTCCTTCATTATTATCTCCACCTATATCTCCACTTACATTAGAGTTAAACTTAGGACTAAATCTTCTTACATTTGCCCGTTCTTTTCCCTCATCACCTTGAATTACATTTTGTAGTATTTTCTCACTAACAGTATCATCATTGAAAAGAATCCACTTAGAAGTATCCGCGGTCAACATTTTAGTTGAACGTCTTATTTTAGTTGATTGTGGAAAATTTCCTTTATCAAAATCCAAATTATCACGATCTACTTTTGTAATTTCTGTTCCATCATCTGCATATAGATGTTCAATACTTCTAAAAAAACCGATTGTTTTTAAATTATTTTCTGAATCCCTACCAATTGAACTAAAAAATCTACTCAACACATTATCTTCAATCCATCCCCAAGTAACAAATAATGGTTGATAAGATTGTCCTTCTGGAGCGTCAGGATTATATACTGCAGGGTCTACAAAGACAGGTTTTATACCACTTCTAAACTCACCACCCGTAACTGCGTGCATTGAAAATTTAAATGGTTTAATCATAATTATACTTGCTGAAGTTCTTGTAGACTCGTTAGCCTGATAATTATTCATACATTGGTCTGGTAAATCTGCTATAAAACTTTTAAAATTAACATATGGCATTAATTTTTTGAACATTTGATTAGGTAATTTTGTCTTTACTTTACTATCTGATGCTTCAGTAAAAGTTTCTTCTGTAAGTAATTCACCATTAAACATATCTGTTGTTTTCATTACAGAATCATCTTTAAACCATCCTGGAACTGGAGATGCTAAAACAGGTAAAAATGACAGATTCTCTTCTCCAGTTGATTTAAAATTTTGTTGTAAAGTAGATACTCCAGGTGTAATCAATGTAGTTGTACAATCAAATCCACCATCATCTCTAACTGTCCAAGTAAAATTTTGTATAATACCCAACATGGCATCATATTGTCCATTCTGTTTTAAAATATAACTTGGTAATTTTGAAATTATATCTTTAGTTCCAAATTCAGTATTATCATCGTGATTTAAATTAAATTTTAAATGATTATTTTCATCTTTAGTAAAAAGTGGATATGGTTTAACCTCTCTTAATGTGGTTGATTCTCCAGTCCATCCCCATTCCAATAAAATTGTTCTACCATGATGTAAAAAATGTGGAATTAATCTATTTAATTCTTCCCAAGTCCAACAAGTCCAATTCATTTCAGCAGTTCTTGTTGCACCTATTTTCATTCCACCACCTTGATATTGTATTTGTATATCTTTTATACCTGGCATTGGTCTGTATGGCATACTACCATCAGTCGCTCCATTGGAGAGACGATTATATTTACCACCTCTATCATACTGGTAATCATAATCTGACACATTACCACCCATGAGTCCAAGATGCATACCATGATTTGCAGCAGTAGAAAATGCAGTTGCCATATTTCCAGAACTATTTAATTCTCCACCCATCAAAACAACTGGTTCATTTCCATTTACTGGTGTGAATGAAACGGCCCTCGTAAAAACTGCCCTTGAAAACATATAATTTTCATTTGGTGGTGGAACACTACCATTTTGAGTTGGTTTAACTACATTTGTGCCTATGGAAATTGAATTATCCTTAGATAGCATATCTATTTTTTGATACAAAGTTTTTTGAATCTTTTTATGTATGGGTAGGAATGTGATCATTTTATTATTAAAACGCCATGTCTCTCAAATCATTGAGAATGGGTTCTATTTCTATTGGAATTCTAATTTGTTCATCTACTTCAAGACCTATATGTGCTGCATCTAAATTATTTGCTTTAGCTATAATCCACCACAACGAAACATCATTATAATATTTTTGTGCAAGATTATCTAATCTATCACCAAACTTAGGATAAATAAAAATATCACTATCACGGATTGGAATTTTAGGGTAAATAGTCGGTCTAAGAACTCTTTTCCCATCTTTCCGTATTTTTATTCTTGTATGATTATATCGACTCGGCATTTGTTTCTCTTGTCTCTTTTAATTTATCAAATAAATTACTCATAGGTCCTTTTCTTTCTGGTCTATCTTTTATTGGATATTTTCCTTCAGTACCTGGATCTTTTTCACTTGCTGCTCTAAAAGTTCCATAGGTTGCTCCTGCACCATCTTTACTACTATTCCATCCTTTATCATCTAACCAATCTAATTCATAATGTTTTCCAAGAGTTGATGGTAAGTATTTTCCAACATAAGTGAAACTACAAGTACAAGTTATGTGTTTTGGAAATTGTAATCCATCTTCTATTTCCCAAGTACTAACATCATCAACATCGATACTTAAACTATCAAGAAAACCAGGAGTATTCTTAAACATATCACCAAGTGTTAATTCTATAAATGGTGCTATCATTCTATTACCTTCTGTAAAACTTGGGTAACATAAACCAACAAGATAATTTAATTTCTCCATCAATACGGGAAATTCTTGTTTTGTTTTTGGATAGATTTCAAAATTAAAATTTACTTTTCTTTCTGCACCTTGATAAACATAAACTTGGTCAGGACGACCTATATATCTCGTTCCACTCCATTCTGGACTAATTGCATCTGATATACCACTTAATATTGCTCTAAATACTATAAACTTTCCATTTACTAAATCTTTAAATTTAAATTTTATAAAATCAGGATCATCAATATTATCCAAACCATAAGGTAATATATTGAGTCTATCTGTTAATTGATTTTGATATTTATTTTCTGGTCCTTTTTTGATTATACCAAGATTTGCACCATCCTCTTCAGTATCCAACACTGGTTCATATATATCTGGATCTAATGGTAGTCCTTGATGTCCTATTGAATCAACAATATCTTTACCATCCAAACGAAATCTTTTTGCATCATGAGCAAGATCCAGTCCATCACCACCTCTTTCTCCAGGTGATAATAACGCCTCTGGACCTTTTTTATCATATCCTTGTTGTATTCTTAAATCACCATATGCAAGTGTTTGATATTTTTGTAAAACAGAATTATATTTAGTTGGATCAGAACTCACTACATTTTTATGTGCATCTCCACCACCGTAAGTACCTGCCTGACTCTTTACATATTGAGTTGGTATTTTTGGTGGTCGTCCAAATGGTGAACTATTATTTAAACCTTTAGTTAAATTAAACCCAAAAAGTGTTTTATCGGTAGGACCACCATCCCATATAAATCTATCTGTTAAAAATTTTAATCTACCACCAGCACCAACTCCATTAAAATCAATCAATCCCAATGAATCACCTATTTTATCTAATCCTGCAGTAATCTTATCCATTCCTGTATCGAGAGTGTTAAGTGGTCCTACTAATTTAGGAAATTTACCTTCTAACATAGACCTAAATGTTCCCCCACCATCATCTGGTTTATCACCTTCAAATATTGGTCCAAAATCTGCAATATCCATATAAGTTTCACCACCAAAGGCTGTAATATGTCGTTTTCCATGAAGAAATGGTGGAATAGAAGCTATAACACCATCTAAACTAAATTGTCTTGTTTCTTCTCGTGGATTTAATTCTTGTAAAATATTTTGTTTTCCTATCCACAACTCACCTTTAGGTGTTCCTAACCAACCTTGTATTCTATCAAAATCTTCCGTTGTTCTTTGTGCTTGAGTTGCTATCCAATCTGAAAGACCACCACCTGCAGGATATCGTTCTCCTATATCCTTTCTAATAAGTGGATGAGTTCCTGTAAACCCAAGAACTTTATATGGCCATATACCATTTGTGATTCCATAATTTTGTAAAAATTGAATTTCTAACGAACTTGGTGCACCATAATTAGGTTCACTATTTAAATAAATTTTGTTTATAGGATGTGGTGTTTGAACAGCTCCAGTTGGTGGTGTTGGATACCACTCAGGAACAACATCAGAAAATGTTGCTGTATCCATTTGACTTTCTAATGTAGTTCGTAATCCAAATCCTCTCCACGCAGTACCATGTGATTCTAAAAATTTATTTTGATAACTCCAACCTATTTGAGTATCAATTGTATATGCAGTCGTATTTTTTGGATATGCTGCAGGTATTATAAATGTTCTCTGTCCACCTTCAAATAATGGTTCTTCTGGAGTAGTATATGAACCATCTGGTTGTTGAAATTTTGATGTTCTACTTGATAATGGTTCAAGACTACCATAGTAAGTATTACTACCACCAACTTCACCAAAAGGAATATCTTCAATTGGTTGTCTACTCGTGTATGTAGATATTGGTAATACTTTTGTTCCATAAGCTCCTTTTGCTTGTGGTTCAAGATTAAGTTCTTTTTTTGTTACCTCTCCGTAAGATAAAGTTGAAGTTACTCCAGCCATTTCATATGATAATGGTGTTCGTGTTAAATCTCCACCAATTTCAAATTCTGATTTATTATGTAACAAATCCATATCTTTAGTGAATCCACTTGGTGTGGATCCTGGTGGAATAAACCCTCGTCCTTGTTTTTCACCATCCATTACATTAGAAACTCCATAAGGGCCTCTTACATCTGTTTGTGTATCAAGTTGTCCAAATTTACTTTCCAATCCATCTAATGACTTTGGATTAGGTCTTTCAAAATAATTTGTGCCATCTTGTTGTGGACTTTTCCCTTCTCCAGCCTTTTCATAGGATGTCCATTTAAAATTTTCTAAATTTTTTGTTAATTTTATCAAACTCATAATATATCTCTAATAGTTATTATACAATGCCTGTCTTTTACTATCTGAAATCTTGGCTAATTTTTCACTTGTTTCATTAATTGACTTACCTACTGCATAAAAAGCATCAATCATTTTATTACTTTCAACAGATGAAAAGGTAGCACCACTTCCATCTTGCATTCTTGGAACATTTGGAAGTATATGACCACTCTGAGTTGGAATAAATAATTCAGGTCGTTTCTCACCAACTATATAAGGATTACCAGCAGTAACTGGACCACCACTGGCCCGTGCTTGTGCAGATACTAAACCATAAGTTGCTGCCCCTGCTATTCCAGCACCAGCACCAATTTTACCACCAGTCAATGCACCAGCTTTAAGGTCAGCTATTCCCTTCATTCCCTTTATACCTACAACAATTGCACCAATAATAGTACCAATAACAGTAGCAATACCAGCGAAAAGTCCCATCTTCATCCACAATCCTTGATTTAATGCTTTAGTTCTTTCTTCCTCTGTTTTCATAAACTCTGCTAATTGTGCTCCTTGTAATCCAATAGCTGTACCTAATGCCTGTCTTTGAACAACATTCATTGCTGAAAATGCTGCCTCTCCACCAGCCTGATTCTTAACCTCTGTCATCATCTGTGCCAAATCACCAGTAAATGCTAATTGTCGAGCCCTATCAAGATTTATATTTCTACCAGTCAACATTGCCAATTCCATTTCAGAGTTTATTGATGATTCAAAATCTAATAAACTTTCTGCTACAGCGTTTGTTGCACTTAAATCTAATCCCATACGAGCGGCCTGTTTAGCGGCTTCTTCCATATTTTTACCACCATCTTTTGCGAAATTTGCAAACATATCAGCATTAGCGGCTAAATCACCCATTACTTTGGAAGCTGATAAACCTTCCTTTTTAATATCTGACATGAATTTGGCTTGTCTATCTAAAGCCATTTCTTTAGTTTGTCCAGTAATAGTCGTTTGTAACATAGCAACTTTTGCCATATCTGCTGGCATAACTCCACTAAAGAACGCGGCCTTCTTCATATTCAATACCATATCAAAACTTACATCATCGATACTTCCAAATTCATCTAATATTGCTTTGGTTTCTTCCTTGAATAAGAGTAATAGAGGATTAACTTTTGAAAAACTAACTCCTAAATCTTTTGAGAAATTAAACATTGCTGTTGCAAGACCTGCTACTGCTGCACCAACCAATAAGAATGCTGGTCCCATCTTTCCAATATTTCCAAGACTTTCCTTTTCAAGTCTTGCAATTTCTTTATTTTTCGTAAATCTCATATCAAGACCACCACCCTTTTTAGTAGGTCCTTCTTCTGCTTCTTCTAATTTAATTGCCGCTTTAGCTGCGGTAATAAATCCATCTGCTACCTTATCAGCTTTACCTTTTAAATCAAATTTTGCAGATAGTAATTCACCAACCATAGGTATTCTATTAATCACATCATCTATCGCCTGAAATGGTTTCTTGATTAAATCTGACTGTTTATTTATTTCTGCATTTAATATTTTTTGTTTGTCATGTTCCATTTTTAACATTTGTAAATGTTCAGCCACAAGAGGAAGTTTTGCTTTAATAGCTTCTCTTATTTTATTATTGAAATCAAGACTTCTAAATTCATCAGTTCCAATAGCTTCTCTATTATGTAAATAGTCTTGTGAAATGTCAAGTGCTCCATTTATGGACTTCATTTGTTTTTGACTTACTTTATCAGTTTTTGTATCAATGGCGAATATATTCTTCTTAATATTCTCCATTACTCCCATAGTTTGAGTTATGAATTTTGCACTTTTACCACTATCTTGAAAAGATTTTCCAAGTTCATTTGCAAGAGAAAATACTTCCTTTGCACTCTCTGAGGCCTCCTTAGAGGTTTTTTTGAATTCTTTTGAAGTTTTTAAGGCATCCTTTTCGTATTGACTTAGACCTTTCCACAATTCTTTATTAAGAACTATCCAATTACGAATATTGGCATCTATCTTTTTCCATGCGGTGTCGTCAAAGCCAAAGTCTTTAGGATTTATCTTAGGTTGTTCTCCCTTGGCCATTTAGGTTTCCTGTTTTGGTTATCTACTTAAATGCATTTTTAAGGTCTTTAGCCATCTTATCGTAATCTGGCTTATCTGTACCTTGTAATCGTGCAACTATTTTATCTTGAAGTTTTTCTGCCTCTTTAGACAATCTTTGAAGTTCTTTATCTTTTGTAAATAAATTTTTTATAAATTTATTACCTTTACGCCTACCGATATTACTCCAAAATCTATCCATAAACTCATATAGAACTTTTTCGTTCTTTATTTTATATTTGGGCATTTCGTTTTCTCCGAATGTTTAAAACTGAATGTTTGTTATCAATTATAAATATCAGTTTAAACAAAAATTACTATTTACGTTTAATATTTGGACTACGAGCTTGGGATTTTTTTGAAGCCTTTTCTATGGCATCATTTTCATCCTTGTATTGTTTTTCAAGTCGTTTGAGATAGTATCGTCTTAGATATATAGGCATATCATAGACTTCACTAAAGTTGAATCCACCTTTAGCGTGATATACTAAAGTGAATATTTGGTCGTGTATGTGTGGTTTATCAGATGGCTGAAGGCCAAAAAAACGTGGCGGTCACAGGGACCGCAACCTCCTGAACATCACCATCATCGAGTTCAACAAAATGAGATAAATTAATATCTGGAGTTACAGATGCTAAATAAACTCTATATGCAAATGAATCAACTGATAGAAATTCATTATCCACAAAGTTATTTATTGTGGCTTTTTCCCTATCACCATCTATTGCGACAATAGAAGCCTTTAATCTTGTAGTGATTTCAGGGTCAATACCAGATTCTTTTGTGAACTTTTTTAAAGCTTTTAATTCGTTCTCTATTATTTTTTCATCTCTTTGAGTTAGTAATTTAAAAGTAATAACTCTTTTTGCATTT
>Ga0114933_10006269_pt1 | contig 10578 bp, 6 predicted proteins | sample 4SBtaG_FD_89691 | JGI IMG/M metagenome (GOLD analysis project Ga0114933, IMG submission 89691) | Deep subsurface microbial communities from Kolumbo volcano to uncover new lineages of life (NeLLi) - 4SBTROV12_W25 metaG | ecosystem: Environmental > Aquatic > Marine > Volcanic | place: Kolumbo... | reverse complement strand
GCCACTGCCGACTCCATGGCATTTCCGGCTCGCCATCCTGACGAGGCCGCTGGTCAAAAGAACGGTTGGGTGCTGAACCCGTACCGTTGAGATCAGAGACGTGAGAGACCACCCACCGTAGCAAAACCGGCAGATTTCGACAACGGCGGTGCGGCGGTGAAATAATAGGGGGAATGGGTGTTTTGCTGTGACTGTTTAATTGTTGCAGGGCGGCAACCCGGTCACAGCAATACACACGTGATTCTCAGGGGTTGGTAGACGCCGAGTTCTATTCTTCATCGTCCCGAAGGGCTGCCAGCACATTCAAATCTTCCAGCGTTGTTGTGTCCTGCACCGATTCCCGCCCTGCGGCAATGTCTCGCAGCAATCGTCGCATGATCTTCCCACTGCGGGTCTTTGGCAGGCCATCAGCAAATCGAATTTTGTCGGGTGTCGCCAAAGCACCAATCTGCTCACGGACGTGTTGCGTTAGTTCAGCGACCAGATCATCACCACCGTCACCTTCTTTCAAAGTGACGAAGCAACAAATTCCCTCACCCTTCAGATCATGCGGGAAGCCCACAACCGCAGCTTCCGCCACATTGGAGTGTGCCACCAAAGCACTTTCCACTTCCATCGTGCTCAAGCGATGGCCGGAAACGTTGATCACATCGTCGACTCGGCCCATTACCCAAATGTAGCCATCTTCGTCGCGACGAGCGCCGTCACCAGCGAAATAGCAGCCTTCGATTTCGCTGAAATAGACATCCTTGAACCGCTCGTGATCGCCATACAGAGTTCGCAGCATGTGCGGCCATGGTTGCCGCATCACCAGCAGTCCTCCATGATTCGCGTCCAGGCTGGTGCCGTCTTTGGTCACGATATCGGGGACGACTCCAGGCAGTGGCCGTGCACAACTGCCTGGTTTGGTGGCTGTGATTCCCGGCAGTGGGCTGATCATGATGCCACCAGTTTCGGTCTGCCACCAGGTATCGATGATCGGACAGCGTTCCTGGCCGATCACTTCGTGGTACCACATCCATGCTTCCGGATTGATCGGTTCTCCCACGGTGCCCAACAATCGAAGACTGGACAGATCGTATTTCTCCGGCCACTGATTGCCCCATTTGATGAACGCTCGAATGGCTGTTGGAGCCGTGTAGAAAATACTGACCTGATACTTCTCAACCATCTCCCAGAAGCGACCTTCATCCGGCCAGTTTGGACCGCCTTCATACATGACGACGCTCGCTCCATTGGAAAGAGGACCGTACGTGATGTAACTGTGTCCCGTGATCCAGCCAATGTCAGCGGTACACCAGTACGTGTCGTCTTCCTTCAGGTCAAACACCCACTGCGACGTCATGTGTGTTCCCAGCAGGTAACCTGCCGTAGTGTGCATGACCCCCTTGGGCTTGCCGGTGCTGCCAGAGGTATAAAGGATGAATAGCGGATGTTCAGAATCCAGTTCGACGGCCTCGCATTCAGCCGACATACCTTCAACGAGGTCGTGCCACCAGAAATCGCGGTCTGGCACCATGTCGACGTCTCCACCGGTGCGGCGGACGACAACAACTTTTTCAACGGTCGGCGATTTTTCCATAGCTGCATCGACGGCAGCCTTCAACGGCACTTCTTTCCCTCGTCGCCAGCCTCCATCTGCCGTCACGACGACTCTGGCCTGAGCATCATTGTTGCGATCGGCGACGGCGTCGGCGCTGAAGCCACCAAAAATGATGGAATGCACGGCTCCAATCCGGGCACAGGCGAGCATGGCAATCGTGAGTTCCGGAATCATGGGCATGTACAGAGTGACCCGGTCTCCGGTTTCCACGCCCAGTTTTTTCAGCACATTGGCAAACCGACAGACCTCTCGATGCAGGTCCTGGTAGCGCAACACACGCGTATCCCCCGGTTCGCCTTCCCAGATCAGTGCGGCCTTGTTGCGTCGATCGGTTTCCAGGTGGCGATCCAGGCAGTTGTAGCTGACGTTGGTTTTGCCGCCGCTGAACCATTTGGTTTCCGGCATTTCGCCGTCCATCACAGAATCGAACGGCTTGAACCAGTGCAGGTTCTCTTTTGCTAAGTCACCCCAGAAGCCGGCAGGATCGTCTTTGGCTCCCTGCCACATCTCATTGTATTGGTCTTCGCTGCTGATATTGGCCTGTTCAGCGAAGGTGGCAGGTGGAGCGAACGTACGTGTTTCCTTGAGGACGCTGTCGATGCTGGTGTTGTCGTCTGTCATCGGTTGATTCCTGATTCCTGATTCCTGTCGTCGATGAACTGCGGGCGTTGCTGTCGGAACGAGCCGCAGTTTCTGCTTCCATTGAGGGCTCGGCATTTTGCAGCATGTCCTCTCGGATGTCCAACGGGAGACGGACGATAGATCGAAGCATAATCGGCCAGGTGATCGCAGCAATTCGGAAGTGATGGCCGGAGGCTTACGTACCGTTGGGAGTCTCGGACAAGGGGCTCGCAGTCTACTTCGATTCGTTCAGATGCCTGCGTACTTGACCACCATACGGTCAATGAACTGCACGACGGCTTCCTTCAGATTTTCAGGCCGAGGATGGTCTTCGTAGAACTTCATGCGGTCCTGGAATGCGGCTCGCTGACGATTGATGGTTTTGAATTCACCGCTGTCCAGCCAGATGCCACCGCAGCGGTCACACACATCTACTTCCACGTCCGTTTCCGGGTAGTCGACTCGGGCCAACGGGACGAAGCACTTGGGACAGACACAACTCGTGCGTTCTGCGTTGCCAGCGATGTCCAGTTCATCCAAGGCACACGACAACACTTCTGCCAGTTCCTGCCCATCGAACCAGCCACCCTTGCAATCGGGACAGATGTCCATTTGCGTCGTCTCGTTGCTCAACGTACGGATCTTCAGCCGCGTGTGTCGGCATTTGGGGCATTGTGGAGCCGGTTTGGTAGACACGATCGTTGCTTTCGTTCCATTCACTTTGGTCCCGCGACCATGACGACAGGGTGAGGTCGGGAGACCTGAAGGCAGATATTGCCTGCTATTCAATCAGCAGAACCAGTTTTGATCAAATCATGTCTCAAATGCTGCCTGAATATGCCGAGATTCGAATGCAGTCGGGATTTGTCCTAGAATCCTGCTGCCGATGCCGTTTGTGCATCTCTGCCGAGTTCTCTTGATCGATTCCATCTTCAGCGTACTACGCTGACTCGTGGCCGCGCCAGTGGATATCTAGCCTTTGCAGGCTGAATCCCGCGAGCCATAACCGTCCAAACGTATTTATAAATTGCTCTATGTTCCAATCCGTTTCCGACAGTCAATTTGTTCCTGGCGAGCATTCCGTCCTGAAGATGTGGCAGCAGCAGCGCACATTCCAGCAACTCCGGCAAAAGAACGCTGGTGCCAAACGCTGGAGTTTTCTGGACGGCCCGATTACGGCCAACAACCCAATGGGCGTTCATCATGCCTGGGGACGGACATACAAGGATACCTATCAGCGGTTCTTTGCCATGACCGGGCATGACCAGCGGTATCAAAATGGCTTTGACTGCCAGGGGCTGTGGGTTGAGGTCGAAGTCGAGAAGCAACTGGGACTTGGCACCAAGACGGCCGTCAACGAATACGGTATCGACAAATTTGTGAACGAGTGCAAACGCCGGGTTCTGCGATTTGCTGCCCGGCAGACAGAACAGTCGGTCCGTTTGGGATACTGGATGGACTGGGACGATCCCGGTCAGTTGCGCCAATTGGCGGAAACACTGGGCACTGATGAAGAAGTCACCATCACGGCGCCCAGTGGTGTTCGGGAAACGGCACAGACACATCAATTGGTCGAACGCCTGGGCAGTCCGGAGTGGGGTGGCAGCTACTTCACATTCAGCACCGAGAACAATGAGACGATCTGGACGTTTCTGAAGAAGTGCTTCAATCGTGGCAAGATCTTTCAGGGACACGATGTGATGCCGTGGTCCGGTCGAGGTGGCAGTGCCTATTCGCAAATGGAGATTGCCGAAGGCCGCAAGCTGACGACACACAAGTCAGTGTTTGTTCGGTTTCCGCTGAAGGATCGTGACAACGAATTCTTACTAATCTGGACGACCACTCCATGGACACTCACCAGCAATGTGGGTGCTGCCGTAAATCCGGATCTGGAGTACGTGAAAATTCGGGCGAACAAAGATGATGCCGTCTACTACTTTGCGAAAGAGAATCTGAATTATCAGCGGCTGGCGACGGAGTTCAAAGAAGGGTTTGGTCGTCCGGAGTGGAAGTGGCCGGACAATGTCCCGAAACTGAAGACGCTTGCTCAGATTTTCAAAGAACAGGGTGGCTTCGAAGAGTTAGAAACACTCAAAGGATTCGACCTCGTTGGCCTGGTATATGAAGGTCCGTTCGACGATCTGCCGGCTCAACAGCTAGACGGTGGTTATCCGCTCGACGAAAACAATCCCGACGTCAGTGGCGCGGCGTGGCACCAGGTGATCGATGGTGGACGTGATTCTCGTGGCAACGCTCATGTGGTGGCAGGCGAGGGGACCGGCATCGTTCATATGGCGCCGGGCTGTGGTGACATTGACCACAAGATTGGTACAGCGATCGGCATGCCTGTGATTGCTCCCCTGAGAGAAGACGGAACGTATGGCGACGCGTTCGGTGACTTCTCCGGTCGCGAGGCAATAACACCGGAAACCGCTGAACTGATCTTTGAAAAGCTCAAAGAGAAAGAACTATTGGTCGCCGTTGAGACCTATCCGCACATCTATCCACACTGTTGGCGCACCGGTGATGAACTGGTCTTCCGCCTGGTGGATGAGTGGTTCATCAACATGGATTGGCGCGACGAAATTAAGGACGTCACGCGTGAGATTCGCTGGCTGCCCGACAGCATTGATGGTCAGGACCGTGAGGTCGAATGGCTCACAAACATGGGCGACTGGATGATCTCCAAGAAGCGCTTCTGGGGACTCGCCCTGCCCATCTGGGTTGATGAAGAAACGGGCGAATTTGAAGTGATCGGGTCGTTGGCTGAATTGAAAGAACGAGCGGTCGAAGGCTGGGACGATTTTGAAGGCCAGACGCCTCATCGACCATGGATCGATGGTGTCAAAATCCGCAATGAGAAGTCCGGCAATCTGATGTCGCGGATCGAAGACGTTGGCAACCCGTGGCTGGATGCGGGAATCGTTCCGTTCAGCACGATGCACTACAACCACGATCATGCGGAATGGCAGAAGTGGTATCCGGCCGATCTGGTGACAGAATGTTTCCCTGGACAGTTCCGCAACTGGTTCTACAGCATGCTGTCGTTGTCCACGATGATGAGGTACGACGAAGCTGATTCAGCGGCGGACAAGCGTCCTTTCAAGACGCTGTTGGGACATCGCCTTGTTCAGAATGAACAGGGCAAGCCGATGCACAAATCAGATGGCACTGCGATCTGGTTTGAAGAAGCGGCCGAACAGTTGGGTGTCGACACGATGCGGTGGATGTATCTGGCGCAGAATCCATCGTCAGATTTGCGTTTCGGGACGCGTCATCCGGAAGAACCGGTTACGTTGCAGACGCCGGAAGGACCACTGAGCGAAACTCGTGAGGGTGTCCCGACTTCCAAAGTGACCAGTGGCCCGGCTGACGAAACTCGCCGGCGTATTCTGATTCCGCTGTGGAACTGCTACAAGTTTTTCGTGGACTATGCGATCGCCGATGGATTCGTTCCGTCAACAGATCTGCGACAACGCGTCGCTCGTGGTTCGAGCGGCGGCAGCGACTTTGTGCCGATTGTGGATCGCCCGGAAATCGACCGCTGGATTCTGTCGAATCTGCAGTCATTGACAGAAGCGGCGCATCAGGAGTTTCCGGGATACAACGTGGCTGGATTTTGCGAAGCCGCCGAACGATTTGTCGACGACCTCAGTAACTGGTACATCCGCCGAAACCGTCGTCGTTTCTGGCGATCGAAGGATGCCAGCGATACTGACAAGACAGCTGCCTACGAAACGTTGTACGAAGTCCTGGTCACGGTCAGTCGATTGCTGGCTCCATGCATTCCTTTTCTTACGGAACGCATGTATCAGAATCTGGTTCTGGGCGAATCCACTGTCGAACAGGACAGTGCCCTGCCTTCCTCCATTCATCTGTGTGACTATCCAACGGTTAACACAACACTACTGGACAGCGGCTTGAATCTGCGAATGCAGGCGGCTCAGCAAGTGGTTCGTCTGGGCCATCAGCTGCGTGAAGAGAACACACTTCGTGTGCGACAGCCATTGGCCGAACTGCAGTTTGCATCCTCTGATCCTGCTGTCGCTGATGCAATTGTTCAGCTGGCGGATGTAATTTCGGAAGAGTTGAATGTGAAGCAGATCAATCGCCAACAGAATCTGGATGACAAGGTTGGCTATTCCTACAAACCAAATCTAAAGACACTCGGCCCCAGGTACGGTAAGTTGCTGGGAGTTCTTCGCAAGAAGCTTCCGGAACTGGGAGACGATGTTCTGGGACCATTGCGTCGCGGCGAAGATCTCAATCTCGAAATTGATGGCAACTCCATCGAGCTTGCTCCAGCGGATGTGCTGATCAGCACCGAACAGGCAGCTGATTGGGTCTGTGCCGACGAAGCTGGTATTCAGGTCGCCATGAGCACAGTCCTGACAGACGATTTGGTCCGAGAGGGAATGTCTCGTGACTTTGTTCGGCACATCCAGCAACAGCGCAAAGAGGCGGATCTGGACATACAGGAAAGAATCGAAATCCTGTGGCACGCCGAAGACAACATGCTGGAAGCGATGATCACAGAATGGGGCGACTATATTTGTGGAGAGACACTGGCGGACAATATCGCTCGCAGCGAAACAGCTATGGAAAGTGGGAGGCAGGTACATGTCGGTGATTTCGATGTGGAAATTCGCATTGTTCCCCGAGTCTGATCTGTCTCGTAATAGCGAATTTCATCTCGTCGAATGTTGCTTCTGGCGGGGCGCAGCAGAGTTGCTAGTCTGTTAATCGGTTGCAGCCGCAAATGGAGCGGTGCCAGAGACAGCACGAAGCTGAGCAGGGGCGAGAATCACCGTGAGCCATGCAGTGACAGATTTGGACGTGTCAGACATCGCCGCTCGTCGTGAGCACCTGGCCGGACTGCGAGCTGAAGTTCAGGTGCAGCTTGATTCTGATCTTTTGGCGACTGAAATCTGCGAATGGTTCTCAGATCGCATCGATGACATGCTGCTGGCAATGCTCGACCACAGCCTGCAGCAGCACGAAGCAGCAGATACCAGCGGATTCATGATTGCCTGTGTTGGTGGCACTGGCCGTCGTCGACCGGCTCCCTGGTCGGACGTTGATTTGCTGCTGATCGCTGACAGCCCGGGTGAAGCACTCTCAACGGCACTCAATTCCTTCGTGCGCGATTGCTGGGACACGGGCATGGAGCTGGGCCATAGTATTCGCACGCCGACGGACGTCGTTGCATTCGCGTCCGATGATATTCAGTTTGCCACCTCTTTGATCGATATGCGGCTGTTGTTCGGCGATGCCCCGCTGTTTGATGACCTGCGAGGGAAACTGGACCGCCGAGTCCTGCGGGATCACAGCGAACGGTTTGTCACTCGATGTGTTGTGTCACGGCGCGAGGAATGGTCTGCTCGGGGCGACTCTGTTAATCAGCTGGAACCCGATCTGAAGAAGTCGCCCGGTGGGCTGCGCGATTTGCATCTGTTGCGATGGATTGCATACGCACGTCATGGCGATGCCGATCCTTCGACTCTGCTGCAGCACGATGCGTTGCGCGTTCACGAATTGGCAGCTTTACAGACGGCAGATGAATTCCTGACGCGCCTGCGACTGGAGCTGCACTGTCGTGCCGGACAGAAACAGGATCTTCTGACGCGTGAACTGCAGCTGGACATGGTAAAAGAAAGAGATCCAGACGTCCATGACGTGCGTGTTGCGGCGTCTGAAGCAATGCAGGAGTATTTTCGAACAACGTCACCCGTGGCGGAGATCTCCAGGCGTATCTCGGAGACGCCGCGTGTAGCCGGATTGTTGACTCGACTGCGAACAGCATTTCTGTCTGGTTCCGGTCTGCGCGGTTTGCCGGTCCATAGCGGCGCGATCAACATGACGGAAGAGGGCCTGCAGGCTCTTCGTGAAGACCAGGAGAGCGTTCTGGACGTGTTTGTCCAGGCCGCCGAGCGTCAGGTGTCACTGGCATCCGATCTTCGGGTGGCGATTTCGCGGCAACTGGCCAGTTTTCCGGAGGAACCGACCAGAAAGCATTGCAGCCAGTTTCGACGCATCCTGCGTTCCGGTCCCGGGCTTCCCAATACGTTGCGACACATGCACGAAACCGGTGTGCTCGAATGGCTGGTGCCGCCATTCGCCGAGATTCGATGCCTGATGCAGTTCAATCATTATCACAGCTATACCGTTGACGAACACACGCTGAAAACCATCGATGAAGTCATCGCGATGGAACATGACGATTCGGTTGCGGGATCGGCGTATCGTGGAGTTCGGCACAAAGCCACTTTACATCTGGCGTTGTTGATGCATGACATCGGTAAGGGACGCGATGGCGATCATTCCATTATCGGCGAAGAATTGTGTGAAGAATTGGGCATGCGTCTGCAGATGGCGGAGAACAAGAAGCAGATGATGGCGTTTCTGGTGCGCCAGCATCTGTATATGCCCGATCTCGCCCTGCGGCGAGACTACACCGACCCCGTGTTGAGTAATAAGTTCGCGAGGATGGTTGGTTCCCCGGAACGACTGCGAATGCTGTACGTGCTGAGTGTCGCAGACATCAAAGCCGTTGGGCCTGGCGTCTGGACGGACTGGAAGGCTGATCTGATGGCCGACCTGTACAATCGCACGATGCAGATTATCAGCGGTCGTCCGTCGAATCATTTGGAGCAGGAACGGATCCAGTCCATCCGTGATCATGTCCGCGAAGCCATTGTTCCTGTTAACACGGAGGACGAAGCTGACTGGACTGAATGGCTCAACACGCAGCTGGATGCATTGCCGGCGTTCTACTTAATGACGGAGGATCCAGAGCAAATTGCTCGTGATCTGGATGTGATTCAGCATCTGGGCAAAGATGAAATTCGTTTCAAAACAGACTACGACGCAGAATCGGATACGGTTCGATACCGTGTGTTCGCCGCACCACGCTATGAAAACGGTTTTTTCCACAAAGTGACGGGGATCCTCAGCGGCCTGCGCAACAACATCCACACAGCCGTTTCCTGTAACGCCGCAGATGGCACAGTCCTGGCTGGATTTGTTGTCACAGATAATGACTTCGAAGGAAATGTACCTCAAAGTCGTATGGATCAAGTGACTTCTGCACTGACAGAAGTACTGACGGGCAAACGCACAGTCGATAGTGTTTTTCGAAAGAGCAGCCTGTTTCAACTGGCGGCGGAAGACAAGTCGCTTGTCGCAGTTGATCCCCTGGTCAGCATCGACAATGACTGTTCGGAACATCAGACAGTGATTGATGTGTTCGCGATGGATACTCCCGGTCTGCTGTATACGCTGGCGGAAACACTGTACAAACATGAACTGTCTGTGCAGCTGGCTCGGATTGCGACCGATATCGATCAGGTGGTGGACGTGTTCTACGTCACAGACGGAGATGGCGGTAAAGTGACCGATGAGGGACGACTGGCATGGATTACCAAAGACCTGCTGGAAGGAATCCAGACGTTGAACGATGAGTGATGTCTGCGAAATCGGATCCGTCTGATCCAGCATCAACAGTCACGGTACCATCGCCAGCCAGGCAGCGATTCTGAACATCGATGAAAATCTCCGTCATCATTCCGGCGATCAATGAACAAATGGAGATCGCTGCTGCCGTCCAAAGTGCGATCACGGCGGGGGCGCACGAAGTCGTCGTGGCCGATGGCGGCAGTTCGGATGACACGGTCAAAGCAGCGGAAGATGTGGGTGCCCTAATTGTTATGGCATCTCCAGGTCGTGCGTTGCAACAGAATGCCGGAGCCACTCAGTGCGATGGCGATGTTCTATTGTTTCTGCACGCAGACTGTCGCTTGCCGGAAGCAGCCGCTGACAATGTTGCAGCCGCGTTGGCAACCAGCGGTGGTCGGGTCGGAGGGTTTTTTCGGCAGCGCATTGATCATTCGGGGCGTATTTATCGTTGGATCGAATCCGGCAATCGACAAAGAGCAAGCAGGCTGGGTTGGGCCTATGGTGATCAGGCCATCTTTGTTCGGCGCACTGTGTTTGAAGAGATTGGCGGATTTCCGGAAATCGCCATCATGGAAGATCTATTCCTGATGAAACGGTTGAAACAATGTGGATCGCTGGTGTGTGTCGATGAGCCGATCGTCGTGTCTGCCCGCCGCTGGGAGGAACGAGGAACACTACGGCAAACGTTTCGGAACTGGGCGATGCTGATTGCTGCCAACCTGGGCGTCTCACCACGTGTACTTGCCCGCTTCTATCCGCGCGCCACATGATCCGGAGTCTCTGGAGCGATCGTCCGAACAGACGCACCCAGGTTCATTGGCTCAACGATTCGGCAGCTCAACGCTCGCGAAAATTCAGATGCCTGCAGCCGTGCGACGACTTGTTTAGCATGTTCCAAT
>Ga0114933_10006265_pt1 | contig 10583 bp, 5 predicted proteins | sample 4SBtaG_FD_89691 | JGI IMG/M metagenome (GOLD analysis project Ga0114933, IMG submission 89691) | Deep subsurface microbial communities from Kolumbo volcano to uncover new lineages of life (NeLLi) - 4SBTROV12_W25 metaG | ecosystem: Environmental > Aquatic > Marine > Volcanic | place: Kolumbo... | reverse complement strand
GTACGTGCCAGGTAAATATTTTGACATGTATCCACTCGACGAAATTGTCCTGCCTGAGGTGCCTTCTGATGACCTCGATGACATCCCCAAGGAAGGATTGGAATTCGCCAAGTCGCGCCGCAGTGATCTCGAAAAGATTCAAGCGGCGGGTAAATGGCGTCATGCGATTCGCGCCTATCTCGCCAGTATTACCTTTGCGGATACCCAGGTAGGACGGGTACTTGATGCCTTGGATGCCAGTGGCCACGCTGAAAACACGATCGTCGTACTCTGGTCGGATCATGGCTGGCATCTTGGCGAAAAGCAACACTGGCATAAAACGACTTTGTGGGAGGAGTCCACGCGAGTGCCCTTCATTATCTCCGCACCGGGGTATCCCGTGGGCACCTGCAGGCAACCTGTGAGTCTGATTGACTTGTATCCCACATTGAATGCCTTGGCAGAACTGCCGATGTTGGAGTCGCACAGCGGTAGCTCGTTGAAGCCGTTGCTGAACAACCCCGCGGCAAACTGGGAGCGTCCCGCTGTGATTGAATACAAACGCGGTAACGCGGCAGTTCGTTCGCAACGTTACCGCTACATTCGTTATTACAATGGTGGTGAAGAGCTCTACGACCATCAAAAGGATTCCCATGAGTGGAATAACGTGGCGGATGACCCAAGCTATGCCGCCGCCAAGCGATCGTTAGCTGCCTGGATGCCGCAACGCTGGGCCAAGTCGGCGCTCACCAAGAAAGAATTTCGCTTTGACCCGGACAAATTCATTTGGACGCGAAAAAGCAACGGCAAAACGACAGACGGACTGAAGCCATGAAATGTTTGCAACTTGTGACGCTTGTTCTCATCACCCCCGTGGCGCTGTGGGGATCTTCCGCAACCGCAGATGCTGCGGAGAAGTCGTTGAAGACGAACGTTGTTTTCTTTCTCATTGATGATCTGGGTTGGCAGGATCTGGGGTGCTACGGCAGTGACTATTATCGAACGCCCCACATTGATCGTCTTGCACAACAGGGAATGCGATTCACGGATGGCTACGCAGCCTGCAACGTTTGCTCGCCTACGCGAGCCGCGATCATGACCGGCAAATACCCGGCGCGTTTACTGCTCACACAATGGCTTCCTGCGGGGCGTTGGAGTCCTACGGATCACAAGATGCGGGAGGGGCGTTACGTATCCAATTTGCCGCTTGAAGAGATCACGATTGCGGAGTCGCTGCGAGAGGCAGGATATCGTACTGCGTTTATGGGCAAGTGGCATCTCGGTACCGAAACATATTACTACCCTCAGCACCAAGGCTTTGATGTCAACGTTGGCGGTCGCGATTATGGCGCACCGGGCAGTTACTTTTACCCGTTCAAAGGAAGTTGGAACATTCCGACCACAGGTCAAACCTTGCACAAGGAATCTCCACTCTCTGGGAAAAAAGGAGATTATCTGGTCGATCGACTGGCGGAAGAAGCCGAGAAATTCATCCGAGCGAGTGCTGAGAAGCCATTCTTCCTGATGCTTTCCCACTATGCAGTGCACACACCACTCCAAGGGAAACCGGAAAAGGTCTCGCGCTATGCCAAGGTTGCCAAGGCGCAGCGTCAGGGGAAGCCTGATTATGCAGCGATGGTCGAAAGTGTTGATGAGAGTGTCGGGCGGGTGATGAATACGCTCCGTGAGTTGCAGTTGGAAGATCGCACGCTCGTCATCTTTACGAGCGATAATGGTGGTTTTGCAAAGGCCACTGCCAACGCGCCGTTACGGGCAAATAAAGGTTCCAATTACGAAGGCGGACTGCGTGTGCCAGTGATTGTGCAATGGCCGGGGCATGTGACAGCAGGAGCTGTTTCGCAGGAACCCGTCATCAGTACCGATTTTTATCCGACAATTCTAGCTGCCACCGGGACGAAATCTCGTCCCTATCAACATCTCGATGGCGAGAATCTCATGCCCGCACTGACCGGCGGGAGATTGCAGCGAGAAGCGATTTTCTGGCACTACCCCCACTACAATCGGCATCCGGATAGTTTTCCCTCCGGTGTGATACGCGCCGGTGATTGGAAATTGATCGAGCACTTCGAGACAGGGGAACTGTCCCTCTACAATCTGGCCGAAGATATCGGTGAAACCAAGAACCTGGCTAGTCAGGAAGCTGCACGAACCCAACGCCTGTTGAGTCAACTGAAATCCTGGCGTGCCTCGGTCGGCGCGGACCCCATGCGTCCGAATCCTGAGTATGTGAGCGCACCCAAGGGGGAATCGGGTAAGGGTGGGTGAAGACACTCCGGGGTAAATCCGGGGTGATGAAATAAGGTATAGTGCGCACCGGTCCTCTGATCGATATTGCATCGGCGCGACATCGTCGGCGCAACGCGGTCTGGGGCAGCGTTGGTTTCTTGCCCCCGTTGTTGAGGTTTCTCGTGACGACTCCAATTCCTAATTTGATTGGTTCCCAGTGGGTGCTGCCCGAGGGAGTGACCCAGCACACCGAAGTCTTCAATCCGTCGACCGGCGAAGTGATTGGTCACGTGCCACTTGGTGGCGCGACGGAAGTGGACGCTGCGGTGGATGCTGCCACGCAAGCCTTCGCCAGTTGGTCCCGCACGCCGGCCCCCAAACGTGCCGCTTGCCTGTTTCGCTATCGTCAGCTGCTGGAGCAGCATTTTACCGAACTCGCTCGCCTGATCACGCGAGAAAACGGAAAGACGTTTGCGGAGGCACAAGGAGATGTTCGTCGCGGTATTGAAGTTGTGGACTTTGCTTGCGGTATCTCCCATCTCGGTAAGGGAGAGAGTTTGCCGCAGGTCGCGGAGAATTTGGATGCGGTGACGACGCGCGAGCCTCTGGGGGTCTGTGCCGGGATCACCCCGTTCAACTTTCCGGCGATGGTGCCGATGTGGATGTTTCCATTAGCGATTGCGTGTGGCAATACGTTTATTCTCAAACCGAGTGAAAAGGTCCCGTTGACGGCCGTCCGTTTGGCCGAATTGTTTGTCGAAGCGGGATTGCCTGCGGGTGTGTTCAATGTCGTTCAGGGCGGTCCAGAAGTGGTCGATGCACTTTGTACCCACCCGGGAATCTCGGCCATCAGTTTTGTCGGCTCGTCGGCCGTTGCCGAGCATGTGTACGCGTTGGGCTGTCGTCACGGCAAACGCGTTCAGGCGGCGGGCGGTGCCAAAAATGTACTGTTGATTATGCCCGATGCTGACCCCGATGCGACGCTTGCCGCCATCTTGGGATCCGCCTTTGGGTGTGCGGGCCAGCGTTGTATGGCCGGCTCCTTGTTGATGCCTGTCGGGGAACGGACAGGTGACGAGTGGCGCGAGAGGATCTCCGAAGCGTTGGCGACATTTCAGCTGGAAAATACCTCAGCTTGCGATACTGCGGATATGGGGCCGGTCATTGATGCCTCCTCGCAAGCTCGCATTCGCCAGTTCATCCAAGATGCGCCGGCTGCCGGTGCGGAGTTGGCTGTTCATGACACCACGCGTTGCCCCACGCAAGGCTTCTTTGTCGAGCCGACAGTGGTCGACGGAGTGACACCTGACATGGATCTGTTTCAGCATGAAGTGTTTGGCCCCATCCTTTCTGTGGTGCGGACACAGACGTTGGACGAAGCGATCGCGGTGATGAATCAGCACGCTTACGGCAATGGTGCTTCGATCTTTACCAAAAACGGCGCGGCTGCGCGGCAATTTGCGCGCGAGATTCAATGTGGCATGGTGGGGGTGAACGTGGGCGTCCCCGCTCCCATGGCACTTTTTTCTTTCTCCGGATGGAACCGTAGTTTCTTTGGTGATCTCCACGTTCAAGGCACGGAAGGAGTGTTGTTTTACACGCGGCAAAAAGTCGTGCTTTCGCGTTGGGATAGCGCTACCGTGCGGACGCTCGGCTGGTGATTCCAGTATCGTTTTTTCGAAGAGTCCATTGACCATGCAAAACATTGTCCCCTGTTGGCTGACACGACTCGGATCTTTGTTGCTTTGCGTTGGATTGTCCTGGGCGAATGACCAGCTGGCGTCCGCGGCACAGCGTACCGTCGAAGCCGATCTGCTGGTCGTTGGTGGGACCGAGTCGGGGTGTGCGGCGGCAGTGCAAGCGGCGCGCATGGGTGTCGAGCGCATTGTTCTGGTCAATGATATTCGCTGGCTGGGGGGGCAATTTAGCGCGGAAGGACTGGGGGCAATCGATGAGAATCGAGCGCACGGTTACGACGGTTCTGTACCGATTCCCCGCTCCGGAATCTTTCTTGATGTCATCCACGCCATCGAAGACAAGAATGCGCAGCAATACGGTGGTGTGCGCCGGCCGGGCAATACACGCGTCATCACAACAGTACGTCCCAAGATCGCCGAACAGGTATTTCGTGAATTACTCGAACCCTGGGAGCAAAATGGGCGAATCCGGCGTTTCTCGAATTACCGTGTTCAGACCGTCATGACCATGGACGACCGTGTACACGGAGTGAACTTCATTGCCACCGATGGTCAGGATTTGCTGACGGTACGCGCCAAGATGACCATCGATGCCAGTGACTGGGGCGATGTGATTCAGGGGAGTGGTGCGTTGTGGGACGCAGGACTGGATGCCAAAGCGGAATTCCAAGAGCCGAGTGCCCCACCAGCGGGTGATCCAGCCACCGACCTCAACCCGATTACCTGGTGCATGATTCTCGAGCAGCGTCGCGAACAGACGCTGGTGCCTCCACCAGTGGCTTACGATCCGCGTTACTTTAATCAACGATGGAAATGGATCGATGAAGACTTTGCCTACACCTCGCGTAGGTTAGTCGATGGGCGAGGGATGATGCCGCGGCGCCATCCGGACATCTTGTTGGTTAACTCGCCTCCGATTGACTATCCCTTGGATGTCTATCCGGCCGATGTGGCAGCTGCATTGGAAGCGACAGAAAAGGGAGCATCGCGCAAGAACCTGGTCGCCTTAACACCTGGGCAACGCGAGATTGTATTCCGGGATGCTCGGCAACACACGTTGAAATATTACTATCATCTGCAGCAGCGGTTCCCCAAGTTTCGCTTCATGGCGTTGAGTGACGAGTTTGGTACCGTGGATAAATTGCCACCCAAGCCGTACATACGGGAAAGCCTGCGTTTGGTCGCTCGGCATATCATCCGCGAGCAAGAGGTGCTCGGTTTTGAAAGCCGATCGCATTATGCGACGACGATGTTCCCCGACGCGGTCTGCAGTTGGCAATTCGAGCTGGATTTTCATCCGACGCAGCGACGTTGGACGACGGAGCGCGCTGCCGAGGGGCCTTGGGAAGCGACCTTTCGCGGAAACCGAAGGTTCGGGCGTGGCGGGACGGGGCGTTGCGTTTTTCCCCTGCGCGCCCTTGTACCTTTGCAAGTTCGCGGGTTGCTCGGAGCGCAAAAGAATTTGGGCTATACCAGCATTGTGAGTTCTTCGTGTCGTTTACATGACCAGTCGATTCATGTCGGGCAGGCGAGTGGTGCTGTGGCAGCCGTCAGTCTGCGGCATGATGAGGATCCTGATGGCTTCTATCTGCATCCAGGACGGCTGGCAGAGATTTGGGCGGGGTTACTGGAAACGTCGCACGGTGCACCCGTGGCAATCTGGCCGTTTGCCGACGTCACTCCAGGGCAGGCTGGATTTGTCGCCACGCAACAGCTCGCCTTGCGTCGGCTGCTACCGCTGAGCTCCGCGGATACACATTTTTTTCCGGACAAACCGGCAACCAGCGAATGGATTGCAGCGTTGACGGAAAGCGTTCGCAATGCGGGGTATCGGCCGCCGCAGATTGTCGTCACGCGTACCGAAAAACGCCGGAACATTGCCAAGATCGTTTGGAAGCATATCCAAACGCAACCGATTCCTCTTGGGACGCGCAAGTTAGAAAAGGATGCCGACGGAGATGGAATCCTTGACGAGGATGACGCGCTCCCCTGGACACCGGGCACGGTAAGTTGGAAGCGTGACCCGGCTCGAGATGGACTCCCTGACATCGCGCTGCCGACCACCCAGGGTATGCGGGCATTTAATTTCACCACGGCGAATGGTCCGCAATGTGAAGGATTCACGAACGATTCAGGGGAAGCTTTCCGCCAAAATGTAGGGTTCGGATGGCGTCGCGATCTGACCAGCAATACTCGCTTGCGGCGACGCGATTCGTCATTGCCTCGTAGCGGTTTTGTATTCACTCGCATGCAAGACGTTTGGGAATGTGCTGTACCGAACGGAAAATATCGTATTCATCTGGCACTGGGGGACGCAGAGTACCCACAGCCCGGGCAGTATTTGGATATGGAGGGCCAAGTTGCCGCTGATAAAATTGACACGGAGTCCGGTCAATTTCATGAAATCACGGCGGAGCGGGTGGTTGAGGATGGGCGACTGACGTTGACTTTGGGCATCCCGGACGGTGGCAGTAATACCTGTATCAACTGGATCATTCTGTTGCCAGTCTCCGAGTGAGGCGTGCAGCCGGAGGCACCTGCGAAACGCAGATTGAGCCGGATGATACCGCTTGCGCCTCAGCTATCCGAAACGAACGCAGCACCGGACCGCTTCGTGCCATGATCCGCCATCAGAGCCACCGATGGTCAGGCTTCAAGTCGTTTTTTCAAGGGCGTGGATGGTACCCGTACTGCTGCCGAACTCGTCGGTTTCAATGCCCAGGCGTTGTAACATCGTCACGAACAGATTGCTCAACGGCAAGTTGTTGTCGGAAGGGAACGCGAGATGTTGGCCATGAGCGAAACCTCCTCCGGCAAGCAGAATGGGGAGGTTGGTGTTCAGGTGTGTGTTGGCATCGCCCATATTGCTACCGAACAAGATCATGGTTCGATCCAGTAAGCGATCTTCTCCCTCCTGTGTGTCGGCCAGACTCTTGAGCAGATTGCGCAGCAATCCCATTTGTTGAAGGTCGACATCTTCGAGCTGTTTGACTTTGTCTTCCGCTTGACCGTGGTGACTGAGATTATGGTATCCGTGCGTCGTACTTGTCTGGGGATGTAATTGGAATGCGGGAGTTGCGAATGCATCCACCATCAGCGTAATGATTCGCGTCGCATCGGACTCGAAAGCCAGACGCGCCATGGACAGCATGAGTTCAAATTTCTCGATGAATCTTCGCTGGTCCCGAATGTCTTCTGGGGGAATCTGTTCGGTCTTTGGCTTGGGGCGGGATTCCCATTGGCGCAGGCTGTGCAACCGTTCTTCGATTTCGCGGACGGAGGTCAGATACTGTTCCAGTCGCCGTTGATCATCGCCACCAAGTCGCCGATGCAATCGCTGCGTGTCGTCCAGCAGCGTATCCAGGATACTGCCCCGCTCGTCGAGTTTGTGGAGTTGTTTTTGGACGGCTGCCGCATCGCCTTGGACGAACATTTTGCGGAATAAAGTGGCGGCATGATCTTCGGCCGGCAGCAGGACACCGTCGCGTGTCCAGGCGAGACTGCGATTGGCTTTGTCAATGTTGACGCCTAAGTTGAAGGTCGCGTAGCGAGTCAACGGCCCCAGTTGTTCGGCTGCGAACTGATCGAGGGAAATGGTGTTGCGAAAACCGCTCTTCGTAGGGCCTCGCGCTGCGGTGAGAAAACAGTTCTCGGTGCTATGCCCTCCCTCGACGTCTGGGTGCGAAAGGCCACTGATGATGGAGAAATCGCTTCGGAATTCCTTGAGCTTTTCCAAATAGGGGGACAACGGGTAGTCACGGCCTGCCGTCTTGGGGAAGAAGCCACTTGGTAACACACCCAGGTTGTTCGATATCAAGAGCATGCGTTTGGGGGGCGAAACGCTGGCGTTGCGGTCGGCACTCGACGACAGCGACTCAAGCACAGGCAGCGACAGGATCGCTCCTGCTCCCTTGAGAAAACTGCGGCGAGAGTGGTTTTGGAAGATCGTCATGGCAAAGCCTCTTGGCCGAGAAAGATCTTGCTGGTGACGAATGCGTGGAGCAGGTCGCGAACGCGGTAACCGTCAGGTTGGCAGGTGTCGAGCATCGTTTCGATTTCTGTCCGATCCCCAAAACGTACTGGGGTACCTGTGGCGTAAACCGTCAATTGCCGCAAGAGATTGCGTGCCAACACGCGTGGCTCTTCAGCGAGGAGTGCCTTTAGCTCGTGGATATTTTCAAAGGTACGTCCGTCACGAAGTTTGCCGCTCGCTTGCACGGGATCCGCGCGTGTATAAGCGTAGTCATGGCCGGCGCGATCGATGCCTGTTACCGGTTGCCCCTGCTCGATTCCGCGGTAGTGCGTGCGCCACGCCCCCAGGATGTCGAAGTTTTCGAGCGCGAAGCCAATGGGATCGAACCTCGCATGACACCCGGCACAAGATTCTGCTGTTGTATGCAACGCCAGTAGCTCACGAATTGTTTGGGCACCACGAATATCAGGTTCGACAGCTGCCACATTGCTGGGAGGAGGAGGTGGAGGCTGGCCAAGGATACGCTCCATGACCCACGCGCCTCGAGTGACCGGCGAAGTGGATGTGCTACCAGCAGTCACTTTGAGAATAGCAGCTTGCGTCAACAGCCCTCCGTATGGGCTGCCTTCTGGCAGTGGTGCCTTGCGCAATTTCGAACCGGAAATGGGTGGCAAATGGTAATGCTGAGCCAGACGATCGTTGGCATAAACGAAATCGGCTTTGACAAGTGTGCTGACAGGCAAGTTCTCTTGTACCAGTGCAGCAAAAAACGCGCGTGTCTCACGTTCCATGGATTCGATGAGATAATTATCGAAACGATACTCTGGATACAATCGATGGTCGGGTTCCGCGCGGCGTATGTGCCGTAAGTTGAGCCAGCCGTCTGTAAAGCTGGTTACGAATCGTTCGAATCCAGGATCTTGAATCAGTCGATCCGTTTCACTGCGCAAGACCGTGGCTTGTTTCAGTTTTCCCTGGCGAGCGTATTGGGCGAGTGTTTGGTCAGGGCGGGTATTCGTTAGGAAGTGTGATAGCCGCGCGGCGATGGCGTGGTGCTCGACTCCGCGTGAACTGGGATCGGAGGGTTCACGAAGGTAAAGGAAATGACCGGAACTCAGGAATGCTTGGTAGGCTGCCAGTAGCGCCTCTTCGAAGGGAACCTGACGCTCGAGCCGAGTGGAAACAAGCTGCTCATAGCGCTGCAACACATCCTCGGAAACGGGTTCACGTGCGGCGAGTTGGACAAACCGTCGCAACAGCCGGCGAGCGATCTGCTTTTCCTGAGCGGCTGGTACGGGCAGCTGCACATCATCGAATAAGACGGAATGCGAAGGGGGTGGCCATGACTGTGGGGGCAGTGGCCCTTCGATCTCGAGCCATTGGAAGGCGACTCCCGGTTGCCCTTCTTTGGGGAAGGGTGGGTATCGATAGGTCGGGGGCCCGCCGTCCACATTGCGTGCCAGAGGCACCGGCAGGCCGAGTAAGCTGTACTCGAACGTCTCGCGGGCGCGCAACCGGATGATCGTCTCGTACGTGTCCTGCGTCGGTTGAATGTCGAGCCAGCCGCCTGTCGCACGTACGTCGCCAGACACATCCGGTCCGGAAGGTTTGCGCGCACGAAAAGTCATCGGCACAGGCAGTTTTGCCGGTTGTAACTGATAGCCAGTTTTCTGTAATACCGCGCGAGCCGAAAAGCGAACTCGATACGCACCTGAATGTTTGGCAACAAAGCCCTGTGGGTAACCAAAGTACGGCCAGTGGGCCGAGCGAAATAAAGCCAGTTCGATTTGCGGATCGTCTTCATTCGCCGCCAGTGCTTGCCCATCGATGGCCTGATTGTTCCGCGCAAAGAACATTGCCTCGCGTTGTCCAAACGTGCTGGTCGAGGAGAATAACCGCCTGCCCACGGCCCGATACCGAGTCGACTCTACTGGCTGTGGCGTGGTCACCCTGGCCTGACGCAAGGCACTGGCGGCTGCGTCGAGATAAGCAGCGAGTTGCACGCGAGACATGTCCAATGCCGAGGTTGTCTTGGTAAAGAGGTGGGCCTCACGGTCCTCGGGAAGCATGTCACGAATGTCGAGTGCAGGAAGCTGCAAAAGGTCTCGAATATTCTGCTCGTACTCTTCACGATTCAGTCGCCGCAAAGCACCACGGCCATGCGCAGCAATCTCTGCCGCCTCAGCTTGGAGCAATGTTTCCTCCAGCAATGCCAGCAGGGACTGGCGCTGTTGGTCGGAAAAGTCGACTTCTGCCGGTGGCATTTCGCGTTGTGCTACTCGGTCGTAAATCTGTATCCAGCGATTCCTGTTCTGTTGCTCAGCCAGTTGCCAAGGCAGGGCAGCCAGATCAAGTTTGCCTTCTGCCGATGATCCTTGGTGACAGGTGGTGCAGGTCTGATCCAGTAACGTCTTCAGGGTGGGAGGCAATGCGTCCGCTCGGACAGCGAGTGGTGAAACAACGGCAAGCAGCGACGCAATCCATCGCAGGGCGTGTCGATATGTCGTTGTGACGCCACAAATCATCGCGGGAATTTCCTCCATCCTTCGATGCTCTTAACCGGTCGTTTTTGCAATGTGACTGCGGGGCTCGGGGGTGCCTGCCATTTTAATCAGAATGCTTGCGGCGAGCTTCTTCGGCCACCGTTCCTTCCGCAGGTATCTCAACGCAACGGAGGTTGCAGGGTG
>Ga0114933_10006264_pt1 | contig 10585 bp, 7 predicted proteins | sample 4SBtaG_FD_89691 | JGI IMG/M metagenome (GOLD analysis project Ga0114933, IMG submission 89691) | Deep subsurface microbial communities from Kolumbo volcano to uncover new lineages of life (NeLLi) - 4SBTROV12_W25 metaG | ecosystem: Environmental > Aquatic > Marine > Volcanic | place: Kolumbo... | reverse complement strand
TACCTCTCTATTGTATGGAGCTGTTCCGTGTGTGGATGTCCTGCAAAATCAAACCAAAATCTATCATTAAACCCAACAGTATCAATAACCAACACATCCCCTTCCCAATGCCCAATTGAATGGCCATACCAGCTAGGGTCTGGATCTTCAGGATGCTCACGACCATCCATAAAAATTTGTCGATAACTATGAATATTGCCTTCAAAAAGAAAGTAAAGATGCGTGACTTCTCCACTCATGGGAGCTCCGACAATTCTCCATGGAAATGGTGCAATTCGCGGTATCCCTGTTGGCAAGCAATTAGCTTCAGGATCATCTTTTTGCATACGCGAATCCATTAACGCCTTTGCTTCCGGTAGTAGCACAAGCTCTTCGCCTTCTACCAAACCCACAGTAATATTACGATGCGATCCTGTATCCACCCAGATACCTGAAAAATCTGGTTTTCCATCAGGCAATCGTGGCGCGGGCATTTGGAGAAGTTCATCCTCAGGAGTCTGTGAAAGCAAATCACCTCCTGCTCTAGCAATTGCGTTAGTGGATTCCTGTGCCTGCAATGAAGCCCAAAAAAACAAAACCATCATTACTGATAAAAGATATTTCATATGCCCCCACTATTCTCTGTTACCCATCACCAAAGTACCGTCAGAGAGAAAAACTCTTAAAGCATTAGCCATTTTTGAACCATCCCTTGCAAGCGTTCCCATTACCGTTACTTCATCCCCTTCTACGACAAAATGCCGGGTCCAACCATTACGTACCATCATGTTCGGGCTAGCCAATTCAAGATTCCAATTAATGACATTGCCATTTTCATCCTCAACATCAACATAAAAGCGCGCATGAGGATTAGTCCACTCCACTTTTGTGACAAACCCACTCAACTCTATAGGTTGGTCAGCATCGTACTGAGCGGCAAATGAATGATGTGCAAGTGATGTCGATGCTAAACAATAAAGAAACGCAAAAACTGGAACATTTAAGCTCCTGAGAAAAAAGTTTTTCATAAGAACTCCCTCCGATATTCATCATACCATTGATAAAAAACTCATCCTAAAACAGACGTTTCAACAATGGCTTTCGGACTTAAATTATTAGAATCTCATCTTTAATTAGAGATGGAATCCCAGATAACACCTGCCTGCTCCAATATCCCTCTGAGATCATCGTCTAGCAAGTATCCTTCCTCAATAAGTCGAATCGCTTCTGCGGCAATGAGGCCAAGGTAATGATCTCGGTTCTCATAACGCTCTTCAAGAGAGAGTCGAGGGTCGCCCTGAGCTTCTCGCTCAGCTCTTGTTGCAGAAAAAGGAATGTAAGATCCAGACATATGGGATGCTGTATCAGTTGGACCATATTCATCATTATAAAGGTTCCAACCAGTGTAAGTTGCAAGCGGAACAACAACTCCAGGAGTCTTTAGACCACTTAGTTCATTCCCGTCCTCATTAACCTGAGGAACAAGTATCGGGAAGGCCGGGCCAACTTCAGGAGGCTCCTTCGTGATAATGCCTTCAGACTCAAAGCGAGGCCCATAATCAACCCGGTAAGCCTTGTGTGTCTTAGTAGGAAAATTGATATTAGGGATATCAGGAAAATTAACTTCTTCAGGAAAAACTAACGTTTCGTCTGAGATTAGTGGATATTGACTTGGCGGTGCTGGCCTTTCATCTACAATCCATTCATTCATTCTGACTAACAACGCACGCATAAACCAAGAAAAGTCATTAGGATTATTAAGGTTCTGACCGTTAGTCCGCGTTGGTGGAAATGCCGCAGGCAGATGTTCAGAACCTGCGAAATGATAAACCCGGGCATGGTCATCCATCATTGGCGCATCTTGTTGGCCATCCACGGTAGTCGTCAATAGCGATGAAACCCTTCCCCAATATTCATACGACGAATTAACGTTGTAAACCTTCGGCATAAACTCTTCAGGCACATGAGATAGCATGCCTCCAGTATCTCCAGTTACCGGATCAGTCTGTTCCACGTCAGTAAACGGAAAAATATCTGTTGGATAAAAAAAGTTTAAAAATGGATGAGCGTCTCGTGACGCTTGTCCAAATCGTAGATTAAAACTACCCCGAGCAGCCCCCCCTATCTGCGCAATGATCCCATCGAAGGCTTTCCGTTGCTGCTCATCCTCATTGAAACCCATGTAGACCAGTGTTCTGAGTGTCCTGCCTGGCTGGGACATGCCATAACCTATTGCATGGTTTATAGAGCCCATCGGAATATTTAGATCGCTTGAAGAACCATACTTAAGAGCTGAAACAGCATCTCTAAGTGCCGCCAAACCTAATCCGATTACCTCAGGGTTTTCTGCCTTATAAATCACTTCGTATATGCGATGAGGCTCAAATCCTGACTCAAGGTATACACGGTTCCGATCTGGCACCACTTCACCAATACCTTCCTGATCATCAATGTTCTCTAGACGCGCAAAAGCCCATTGTTCCCGAGGAATTACCTGGCGCTCATCCTCTACATCATCACGAACTGTAAGCACGCTCTCTGGCGCATCTGGATCTGAAACCGGATATGGCACATGGTTTCGATCTGCAAGTGTTCGGTCGAAAACCCTTTCCCTTACAACAAAGTCGCTTCGTACCAAACCTTCTATCAGCTCATCAGGTTCAACTCTCGGCACAAACACTCTCGATCCATTGGGACGGCTTAATGGAACATCAAACTGCCAACCCACCCAAAGCAGGGTAAAACCCTGTTCCATCAAAAAACCATCTCCAAAATGCTCCTCCGCAGTTGGATTATCAGCATCCCACTTACCCTGATCTTGATGTGCATGGTTAAAAAACGTCAACATTCTTCGGGTACCACGATTTGCCACACCAAGCACGACTGTGCCGTTACCGCGTTCCACCTGTTTTGGCTTGATGAGAACAAAATTTGCAGAAAACTCTACATTGCCCTCGTCGTTAATGGGTGCATGCTCAATATCGACAATAATTTCGTTTGCAGAATTATTAGGATCGACCTCAAAGTACATAGTTCCAATCATCTTTTCGTATGGTCCAGACAAACCCCAAGACTTACCGCCTAGAACGTCTTCATGAATATCAACATCAACGCCAACCATCTCTGCAGAAGCTAATGATGTTGTTAGAACAGTAAATAATAGAGTTTTAGCTGTAAGGTTCATTTTTTCTCCAAACTAATTTTTTATTTATTCAAACATTAATTAAGCCATATCAATAATAGCTGGGCGTTTGTTTGAATGCCGTGTTATCTGTTCAAAAGCGTATGCAAGTTGAAGCACTTCAAAATCATGACGATGACGTCCAACAATCTGCAATCCAATTGGTAGTCCATCCGGCGTGAATCCACAAGGCACAGAGATTGCTGGCAGGCCAGTACAGGTAATGGCATAGCAAGTAGCCATCCAATCAATATAAGTTTGCATCTCAGTACCATTGATCTCCCTTACCCATTCTGTCTCTATGGGAAATGGCGGCACCTGTGACACTGGTAGAACAAGAAATTCATGCTCTTCAAAGAATAGCATTACTCGCCGGTGCAAAGCAGTTCTAGCTTTTTGAACTGAACCTATATCACGTGCAGTGAGGTTTAATCCAAGTTCCGTATTCCAAATTACAGTGTCTTTGATTAGATTACGGTGAGCCGCAAGATCATCTCTTCTGCTTTCAGCAAAACCCCAAGCGCGAAGTGTTTGAAAAATTTCATCCACATCTGAAAAATCTGGCTCAGCATCTGATACAGAACAACCTAAATCTTCAAATACACTTTTAGAGGCATTACAAACCTGATTCACCACCGGGTCTACGGGATAACGCCCTAAATCCTCACTCCAGGCAATCCTCGTACCCCTGAAAGGTCTTTCTAATGAACCAAGGAAAATTGAACCGGGGTCATCTAGTGAAATTGGATCCCGGGAATCTGGACCAGCCATCACGGATAATAGATACGCTAAGTCTGATACCGACCGAGCCATTGGCCCATGGACCGATAGAGAATTCCATGCATTTGCAGATAACTTAGGCACACGCCCGAGTGATGGTCTAAACCCGACAATATTACAAAAACTCGCTGGGTTTCTTAAAGAACCTCCAAGGTCGGTACCATCAGCGAGTGGCACCATACCGCTTGCTAGAGCTACTGCAGCACCACCACTACTACCACCACAAGTTTTTGATAAATCATAAGGATTGCGGGTAACACCAAAAACCTCATTATAAGTTTGCGAGCCCGCACCAAATTCAGGTGTATTTGTTTTGCCAATTATGATTGCACCAGCCGCCCTCAGGCGCTCTACATATAACTCGTCTGTTTCTGGCACAAAGTTCTGATAGATCGGAGAGCCACGTGTTGTAAGAAGCCCTTTTGTCAGGGAGAGGTCCTTCACCGCCATTGGCAATCCAAAAAGCGCGCCGACAGTATCACCTCGAGACAGTATTTGATCTGCACCACGAGCCTCTTCAAGAAGTTCAGCGCGCGATCGAAGTGTTGGGATTGCATTTACATGTGGATTGATCCGCTCAATCTGATCTAAAAACTGTTCCATAACCTCAAAAACGGATACTTCACGAGTTTGTATTCTATTAGCTAAAGTTTTTGCGTCAGTAAAAATTATTAACTCCTCAGTTTGTTGAGTTGATGCAGGTTGGCTTACAAGCCCTATCATGGCGGCTGCAGAAGCACCTGTCACAAAACATCGCCTAGACAAAGTAAAAGTATTGCTAGGATTTTTAGGCTCTTTACCCTTAAAAGCGTTAGTCATGAAATGCTTATGCTTAGAATATTTTTTCTAGTGCCTTTCATGTCTTTCCAACATCATTCGACGAACTACTGCACCATACACATTACCTTCGGAATCAACGCCTACACCCTCGGCCCCTGCTGCCTCCAAACTAGTGGCTTCTAAATCTTTAATAAAATAATGAAGCGTCCCATCCTTTGCGCTCCCAACTCTAATACCTTTTTCAACCCCGGGATTGAGTGGACCAAAAGATTCGTTATCAGCAACATAAAGCATGTCATCCGCACCAATTGCCAGGCCACTCGGTCTGCCAAACTGAGACCACTGATCAAGGAAGTTGCCTTCCTGATCAAAAATCTGAACTCGGCCATTATTGCGATCTCCAATGAACAAACGCCCCTGAGAGTCCATCTCAAGTGCATGAGGTATATCAAACTGACCTTCACCACTTCCCGTGGATCCCCATGCTTTTATAAATTCGCCATCACTGGTTAGCTTCATTACTCGGTTCGCTCCCATCCCATGACCGTTAGTCACAAAAATATTGCCATCGGGCGCCACAAAAACATCAGTGGGCTGATCAAATATATCAGGTCCTTGCCCCCTAATACCTTCCTTGCCTAGAGTCATCAATAACGTACCGTTAGCATCAAATTTATAAACGACATGAGCGCGATCATCGGTTGTCCAAACATTACCTGCAGCATCTATATGAAACCCATGTGGCCTAATAAACATTCCCTCTCCCCAACTCCTGACGAACTCACCTGAGGTGGTAAAAACAAGAATAGGGGGTTCATCTCGGTCCACACAAAGGTTTTCAAAGCATCGATGGAAAGCGTAAATATTCCCATCTGGGCCCTGTTCTACTCCTATTGCTTGCCCCCAAGCCAAACCGTTAGGCATCTCTGCCCAGGGGAAAATTCTTTCATAAGGATTAGGCAAATCATTCAATGGATTCGCAGAGTCTTGGGCAGTAGAAACTTGCCAGCCCGTTATTGGAAGCAACACCATTAACCTAAAAATACTTATTGTTTTCATTGTTCTTCCTTTTAAGTTTTATAAACAGCATAGACACAAGCTAATAAACTGAAATAAGTGATAAGGATACTGTAGTTCATCTTAAATAAAATTTAATAAAAATGATCAACTAAAACGATTTCAAGAAGACCCCTGATAAAAATGCTAAGTTATATCTTTATATAATATAGCACTAGAAAAACAGGGGGAGTCATTGCAACGATGATCATCGAAAATAGAATGTTTAAACTGCTTCTTAGCGTTGCAATTAGCCTCCTAGGTATTTTGCCTTTACACGCACATCATGGTGACGCTGGTCGTTATGAGGACAAAATCATTGAAGTCTCAGGAACTGTTGTTACTTTACAGTTTATGAACCCCCACTCACGGCTGATCATGGACGTGGCAGATACGCAGGGCAAAATCATTAGATGGCATGCTGAATTTGGCAACCCGAATCGAATGAATACCGAATTTGGGTGGACACGAGACATGTTAAAACCAGGAGACCAAATAACACTTCTTGGTAGACGCTTAAAAAGTGGTGCACCATATATAAACCTTACTGAAAGAGCTCAGGTTAAGCTGTCAAATAGCGGACAGGAAATATATCGAACAAGTGATTTTTCTGAATAACGTTTCTAAACCAAGACTTATGAATAAAATAAAAAGCTCATTCGTTCTCAAAATACTTCTGTTAGCAGCCTTAGTAATATCGGGATGTAATAGCTCTGATGTGGAAACAAGCTCGCCGTCACCCCCAAATTTAAATTCCCTTCAACAAACTGCCTACCTTAAAGCCTCAAATATAGGGAGCGGGGATAATTTTGGTGCAGGCGGTACCTTATTAGGGGATGCCGTTGCCTTAAGCCAAGATGGCCAAATCTTAGCAGTAGGCGCCCCTTTTGAAAGTAGCGACTCAAGCGGGATTAACGGAGATCAAACTAACGACTCAATGTATGGCTCTGGTGCGGTATATATTTTTTCATTACAGAACGGCAATTGGACCCAAGAATCATACATTAAGGCCTCCAATCCAGGATTAGCTGACAATTTTGGCTTCATTACAGAGTTAAACGGTAACGGCGATACACTAGCAGTCTCGTCGCATTTCGAGGCTAGCAATGCTACTGGAATTAACTCGAATCAAGCCGATGATTCAATTCCCCAAGCGGGTGCTGTTTACGTATTTGTCCGCACAAACCAAGGATGGGTCCAACAGGCCTATATAAAAGCATCTAATACTGGAGAAATTGGCCAAGGCGAAGCATTTGGTGATGGGGATCAATTTGGGAGTGCTGTTTCCTTAAGTAATGATGGCAATACCCTAGCAATCTCCTCTATCACAGAAGATGGTGGTTCAGCAGGCACAAACGGAGATCAGTTCGATAACTCAGAACGGTCTGCAGGTGCAGTGTACTTGTTCAACAGAAATGGAGAGATATGGGAACAAACTGCCTACATCAAACCTTCTAATACTGGTGCTGGTGACTTATTTGGTTACTCTCTATCACTCACAGCGGATGGCCGAAGACTGGCAGTCGGCAGTTTTGATGAAGATGGTTCTATTAGTGGCACAAATGACCAACAAAATGACGACGCACCAGGTACAGGTGCCGTTTATATCTTTGACCACAATGGCGTTACTTGGCAACAAACAGAATATCTGAAAGCATCAAATTCGGAAGGCCAAGACTCCCTAGGCGTTTCAGTAGCCATAAGCGATGATGGCAATACGCTCGTTGCAACAGCTTTGGATGAAGACGGGATGACTACTGGCATCAATAGCATTGCTCAACCTGATAGAGATAGTGATGCATCTACTGGCGCGGTTTATGTCTACGTTTATGATAATGATAGCTGGTCAGAGCAAGCCTATATTAAATCATCGAATACGGATCGTAATGACTGGTTTGGTTCACGACTTGCGTTAAGTGGTGATGGAAATACATTAGCGGCCAGTGCACAGCTCGAAGACAGCTCAGCAAAAGGTGTTGATGGAAATCAGCTGAATAATGAAGCCACCGAAGCCGGCGCTGTGTACTTATTCAACCGTACGCAAGATACATGGACTCAAACTTCTTATATAAAATCTTCAAATAGTGAAGCGTTTGATGAATTCGGCAGCTCTATGAGCCTAAATCAAGATGGGTCCCTGCTAGCCATAGGAGCACAATTTGAAGATAGTGCAGCTGAAGGCCTAGATAGTATCCAGGCAGACAATTCCGCTTTTGATTCAGGGGCAGTCTACATTTTTAGTCGATAACTCCGGCATGGTTATCCGGAGTTAGGAAGTTAATGACATGTTAAAATCGAGTTAGATCAAATTTCGGGGCACTCTCACATGCTAAAAACAATTAGCGGTAAATACATATTAAGTATTCTGGTATTGCTTGGCATCGCCTTTAATACCCAAACTGCAGACGCCCAAAATATCCGTCAGTATCAACTGGAATCGGGGCCGAATGGCGCCCAGCTTGTGATGCGAAATATATTGCAACCAGAGCCAGGTGCAAATGAAGTACTAGTGCAAGTTCGTGCAGTTTCACTAAATAGACGAGATTTAGCAGTACTTCACAGAAACCCGCCTAACGGACTTGTTCCAACCTCAGACGGTGCCGGTGAAGTAATAGCTATTGGCCATAATGTGACAGCATTTTCTGTAGGTGACCGAGTAGCTGGAACATTTTTTGCCGATTGGCCTGGAGGACGAAGAACTGCGGAAGCTCTTGCTAGCGGTCGAGGTGGTGGTGTAGATGGCATGCTGAGTGAAATGATAGTTAGTCATGAAACCGGCTTAGTATTAATCCCGGACCATCTTAGCTATGAAGAAGCGGCTACACTTCCATGTGCTGCCCTCACAGCCTGGCGTGCGCTTTTCACTGATGGAAATCTTAAAAGTGGACAACACGTTCTTCTAGAAGGGACTGGTGGGGTTTCTATTTTTGGCTTGCAACTTGCTGCAGCAGCTGGTGCAAAACCTATCATCACAAGCTCAAGTGATGAAAAACTAATTAAAGCACGTGCCTTAGGTGCTATGGGTACCGTCAATTACCGAACCAATCCCGAATGGCAAAAAACTGTATTGGAACTTACCGGAGGTGCTGGCATCGATCACGTACTGGATGTGGTAGGCAGAGAAACTCTCTATCGTGCAATTGAAACTCTTGCTTACGATGGCCATATTGCTCTTATTGGCGCTTTGTCTGGACGGGCTGATGAACTTTCATTGGGATCGCTCCCCCGTGGAACATCAATGACTAACATTGCCGTAGGTTCACGTGATGACTTTATAGCCATGAATGAATTTCTTACAGAACACGAGTTGCGCCCAGTCATAGACCGAGTGTTTTCTTTCGAGGAGGCACCAGCTGCTTATGAATATATGGACAGCAGCGCTCACTTAGGGAAAATTGTCATTACTTTGTAAAACAATAGTATTGATTAGGCTAGGGCATAAGAGCCCAATACCCCAAGTAAGCGTTAGTTAGCTATATCGGGAGTATTCAGTTCAGGAATCATCTCACTGAGCTCATCTATAACATCTATATAAGATGAGTCATTAGCTAAATTTATCCACTCATTTGGATCCAACTTATGGTCATACAGTTCCTCGCTACCGTCTGAATACCGGATATATCGAAAGTCTTCTGTTCGCACTGCATGGTTTCCAAACCCAAGAGTTGAAATGGCAGGCTTATCCCAAATCGCATCAGGATTTCTTAATAGAGGTACTAGACTTGACCCTTCTAGATAGCTGGGTGGCTGTAACCGGACTAGTTCGGCAACAGTTGGAAATATATCTATTAAAGACACTGTTCGAGAACTACGTGTTCCCGGTGTTGTTACACCAGGTGCAACAACAATGAAAGGCACTCTAGTAGACTCTTCCCATAGAGTCGTCTTACGCCAACGATGTTTTTCGCCTAGGTGCCACCCATGGTCTGACCAAAGGATGATAATCGTATTATCCGCACGCCCACTCTGATCCAAAGCCTCAATAACACGACCAACCATAGCATCAGCAAAACTCGTACTTGCAAGATAGGCTTGTACGCCTTCACTCCATTTATTCGCATCAATAGTCCATTGGTGTATTTCTCTTGGTGGCAAAAAGGCCTTGCGCTCAAACACCTCACTATTAAGAGGCAGATCAGGCAAATCATCTAGATCATTCTCAGGAACCACCGGGAGAATTATGTCTTCAAGCGGATGCATGTCTATATAGGACTGGGGCACATACCATGGCAGGTGAGGTCGAAAAATACCAACAGCAGTGAACCTAGGTCCACTAACTACTGTCTTAAGCTGGTTTTCCACCCAATGAGTAACCTGTCCATCACCCATAGCCCTATCGTCAACAACAACAGGGGCCCAATCAAAACGGGCATCAATGGGGTTACGATTAACTGGGCGATTAATAGGGGTCACCTCATCAGGTAACTGGCGCTCTAAGGATGGATAAAACGCATCCCATGAGGAAGGATCGTTATATCCATAGAAACCTGATTCATAAAAGGTATGCGCATGAAAAATTTTACCAGCTCCGTACGTACTATAGCCGTGATCTCGAAGAAACCGCGGTATTGTAGGTAACTCTGCAAGCGATTCTATCTCCGTCCAATTAGGACTGTTTCCATAAATCCCCAACGTCGAGGGACGTAAGCCAAGCATCAATGAAGTACGCGAGGGATTGCATAAAGCTGCATTTGAATGTGCATTGGTAAATAAGGTGCCACGGGCAGCCAATGCATCTATATTAGGCGTTCTTGCTTGTGGATGTCCTTCAAGAACACCAACCCAGTCATTTAAATCATCAATAGCAAT
>Ga0114933_10006262_pt1 | contig 10588 bp, 6 predicted proteins | sample 4SBtaG_FD_89691 | JGI IMG/M metagenome (GOLD analysis project Ga0114933, IMG submission 89691) | Deep subsurface microbial communities from Kolumbo volcano to uncover new lineages of life (NeLLi) - 4SBTROV12_W25 metaG | ecosystem: Environmental > Aquatic > Marine > Volcanic | place: Kolumbo... | reverse complement strand
TCCCGACGATCGCGCGTCTTCGCCTCACGCGTCATCGAACGACCACGACTTGCTGATTCGTGGTGATAAAGCTTTGCGTACGGCGTCCAAATGATTCTGTAACCGGCCGAAACGATCTTTAGACACACGTCAACATCGTTGTAGGCCACGGCCAGTGCCTTCTCGTCCAGGCCTCCCACTTCCTGGTAGACAGCCTTACGCAACACCAGACACGCTGCCGTAACACATGAAACACCCTGAAGTGATTCGAGCCGCCCGAACTGTACGGGCGCTTCGACCGGTAGTGTTGTGAAAGCATGCCCGGCAAGGCCACCGAATCCAATGAGGACTCCTGCGTGCTGAATTCGGTCATCGGGAAACAGAAGCTTTGCGCCGACCGCACCAACTTCAGGCCTTACGGCGTGCGAAACCATTTCATGAAGCCAGTCCGCGTGAATCACTTCTGTATCGTTATTCAACAGACATAATACATCGCCGTTGGCATAGCCGACTGCGTAGTTATTGATCGCGGAGTAGTTGAAGTCGCCCTTATATTTGAGGATTCTGACAGCGTCGTATTTCTGCAGATTCGAAAGATACTCGAGCGTGGATGGATCTGAACTCTCATTGTCGACGACCAAAATCTCCAGCTGAGGATAGTCGGTCTCATGCAAGAGTCCGTGAACGCACTGCTCCAGCAGTTCCCGTCGGTCTCGAGTTGGTATCACGATGCTCACCCAGGGAGGTTCATTCAGGGGATAAGTGACGCGATAGTGTGGCGATCCGCGATCGCTGATTGTCCTAACAGTCGCAGCAGACTTCTGACGTTCAAGATGTTCACGAATCGCTCGTTGGCCGGCGTCATGAGCCTGCACGGAAGATTCCGGTCCGGCGGAAACAGATCCTGCAACTCTGCGCCAGTGATACAGAATCGCCGGAATATGTCTGATTCGGCAATTTGGTACCTGCTCCGTGCAGCGGAGTGCCAGGTCGAAGTCCTGGCCTCCCTCAAACCCTTCCCGACATCCTCCAACATCATGGACCAACTGACGGCGGAACACTGCCAAATGACAGATCATATTGTGTGACAGCATCGAGTCCGGATTCCAGTCTGTCTTGAAATACGGATCGACACGCTGGCCGTGATGATCCAGGCGATCTTCGTCGCTGTAGATGACCTGGGAATCCGGAAATCGGTTAATTTCTTCGGCCACCATGTACAGCGCATGTTCTGACAATTCGTCGTCATGATCCAGGAAGACGAGAAACTCACCAGACGCCAGTTCATTCGCGGAATTCGATGCCGCAGAAATGTTGCCTCTGTCACGACGATGAATGACTCGAACACGATCGTCGGAATCCGCTGCATCAGTCAGCAAACGCTCCACGTGAGGCAGCGTGGAAGCATCATTGGCGATGCACAGTTCCCAATGCGGATATAGCTGGCCTTTGACACTATCAAGAGCCCTCGAAAGAAATTCTTCCGGTGTATTGTAAACCGGCATGATGACTGAAAAGACAGGTCTGGAAGACATGAGTTCGATTCGACGTTCGATAGCCACTCTGTCTTTAGCCGTCAGCGTGTCGTAAGTCCGAATCCAGCGCGCGTACCACTGGGGACTGGAACCATATAGGTAATCAATAATTTTCCACTCACGGCTCAGTCCGCGAAGCCCCTTTGTGAAAATCGCTTTGGCCATTCGAAAAATCCAGGATGGCTGATTCCAGATCAGTGACAGCGCAAACCCAACGACGGATGCATGTCGCCTGGGGGCGATGGCGACTTCGAACAACAGGACGGCGGTCCGATGCACGACTCGAAGTGGTCGTACGGTACTCGAAATCTTCGAACGCAAGGGAAGCCTGGATCTCCATCCCCCGTAGTGAAAACACATTTGGCGATGTCGATAAGCCATGTGTTCACGACCAAGACGATCCATTTGCTGACTGAGAATCCAGTGAAGATCAGAAATACGGGCAGTGACCTTGTCGCGTTGTAGCCCTCCCGATACGTCCCGCAGACGCCGTAGAGCCATAGTCAGATCTTTGTACACAGTTGTTACTGACGGCACCTGCGCATCGCGTCCGGGACTCTGGCGAAACGCCGTCATTGTTTCGTCCAAACAGGCCACAGTCCCGCTCAACGAGGCGGTCAAAAACAACGGCCACTCCAGTATCTCGAGCCTCGGATACCAAGCATCCAGTTTCTTCAGTGCCGTGAGACGGATCACAGCTGAAGAGGGTGGAATGAATTGCTCCGCCAACACGTCATCAAACGTTGACAGAGCCCGATACTCATCCGGCAATATGACTGGCAGCGATGTTCCATCATCTCCAACACACTGGACCCGGTTATAGCAGACGGCACATTGCCGATGTTCCTCCAGGTATTCAGTCAGTTTTTGCAACCGGTACGGATCTGTCCAGTAGTCGTCGCAATGAAGCAGAGCGATGTATTGTCCATAACATTGCCGCAGAATTGTTGCTAATTCTGCATTGCCGGGATGACGTTTCTCTACCGCGATATCAATCACACGCAGTCGCTCATCGGACAGACATGGTTCGACCGATTCCCGGAATCGGTCTGCCATCAGCCGACTACTGAGCAAGACCTCAATCTGGAATTCCGTTTCCTGAGTCAGCACACTCGTCAGCGCGCTGGTGAGGTACGCTGGCGACTCCTGCCCCAACACGATGACACTTATTGTTGGGGATTGACGTCCCATCAATTACCGTTGATCTTTCCTGGGTCTTTGGCATGGCCATCAATCCGGCCAGATTCCCAAAGCACGCGAATCGCGCATGTGCAACGAGACATTGCAATGGGTAGGCGATGGTGACACTCAGTACACAACTAACCACAAAGCGCTAAAAGCTGCGTGCATCACAAGAGTAGACAAAACGACCACCAGGTCAATCGTGTCGTGGGCGAGGTGTCGGTACAACAACCGCACGCGAGTCTCTCTACATTCGGTTGATGTCGAATACCTCGATTGTTGCAATACGATGACCGCGATGGTTTGCGACCCTGTCGTCTCAATATGGCCGCGAACAATGTTCGTCAGCGGCACACATCCGGACATATGGCTGGCTTTGGCGATACGAAATTGTACAGTAATGGGCTGACGTTCGCTGGCTCATCATCATGAAATCAAAGTCGAAGCTTTGTCAAAGTGCGATGACCGGTGAAGATTTGCCAGATGCTGATTGTCACGCCAACGCCACTGATTCGATGCCAAACAATTCAACGCAGTCCCGGTTGAAGTGAATCTCATGAGCCGACACGCCCCTGTTTCGAAAACTGCTATCCGACACGCAACAATGGTTTGCATTTTGATGCTCGCCAGCACCACAGAGGCAGCAATAAAATCAACTGGCGTCCCGGAGTTTGATGCCGCCGTCGAGAGAGCAATCGGATACCTAAAGACGACGTCTGCGCCGCAGGAAAGAGAGACTTCGCTGGTTGCATATGCGTTGTTGAAAGCAGGGGTGGAAATTACTGAACCACGTCTTGCGGAAGGAATCGCCGACGCGGTGCGGCGCGGCACAGCAAGTGACTACAACCAGTACGACGAATCATACCTTGCAGCCGTGGATGCAATGCTTCTGGCGGATGCCAACGCCAAGAAGTACAAGTCCGTCATAGAGAAGATTGCAGACAAGCTAACATCGTACCAGAGACCTGATGGGTCATGGCACGACCCTGGACTTGGTGATGAAGGCCCGACCGACGCGAGCCTTTCACAATACTGCGTGCTGGGCCTGTGGGCCGCTGTCCGTGCAGGTTGCCGTGTCCCACCGAAGACAATTGACAAAGCGGCAACGTTCATGATTGACAATAAGAATCAGGATGGAGGATGGCCATATCGTATTGCGGGTAAACGAAACTACACGGGCCCGGGGCGCGACTCCACCCCGTCAATGACACTGGCCACTCTGGGAACACTGGGCGTGGCTCGACTCTTGTTGTTCGAACAGAACCAAAGGACTCCCAAAGCCGCCAGCAGTCTCAAATTCGGCGTCCTCGAGAGCCTCAGTGACAGTGAGGAAGCCGAGAAGGACACTCCATACGCCGGATACTCACCGAAGTTCCGAAGGACTTCCATTGATGATGCCATCAATGGAGGGCTGGCTTGGTTGGCTTCCCGCGAACTCAGGTCGGGACATCAGATGTACCTCTATTATACACTGGAACGCGCGGCAACGCTCGTGGAACTGGAGGGGGACTGGTATGTCACAAACGGCAGCAAACTCGTTGCGCAGCAGCACCGCGATGGCCATTTCGACGGAGCTGGCGAATATGCGGGCGCTGTCGGTACCAGTTTCGCCGTGTTGTTCTTCATGCGATCGACACAAGCAATCCTCGAAGATACCTATGGCAAGGGGATTCAGATAGGGGGGCGAGACCTGGAGGCAATGTTTTATGGGAAGCAGACCAAGGCTGAATTGGGACCACTCGATGATTTGCTGGCCGCAATGGAAGGACAGAACTTTGCTGACCTTGACGTCAGCACAGAAGATCTTGTCGACAAAATTCAGTTCGCATCCAAAGAGGAACTGGTAGGGCAGGTCGACGTCCTGAAATCACTTGTCAAAAGCAAAGATCCGAGCAACCGCCAGATTGCCTACTGGGCTTTGTCCAAAACCGCCGACTTCAGCCTTGTGTCAATCGTGCTGAATGGTCTCGACGACCCGGACCTCAGTGTCAACGTGGAAGCGATCCTCGCCCTGCGGTATCTGGCACGCCGGCCTAACGGATTCAAATTGTCGCTGACCCCAATCAAAGATCTTCCGCCGGACGCGGATGATCAGGCTAAGTCAAGAGCCGTCCAGATCTGGCGACGCCAGGTTTCCAAGGTGTGGAGATCATGGTACGCGGGAGTTCGGCCATACTCCGAATCAGGCGGCCAAGACGAATTGAGCATTCCGAACGATTGAGGGCACGCCCCATCACCAGCACTTTGGCTACCGCCCCGAAATGCTCGCTTCGGTTCTTTTTTTGTAGTTCGAAGCAGCCGCCGCTATACGACCCAACGTCTGACATGGGGATCGGATGTCACGATTGATCTTGTGCGTATTCGCTGGATAGATCAGTGTTCTCCCTGAGAAACGTCTGTTTCTGGGGTCTGCTTGACTGTGTTCAGGCTGCGCCCGTGGACCGGTCTTGCTCGCATCCCGTCTCATTAGAATCAAATGCCGCGTCGACATAGTCGGAACATGCGAATCGCAGCTTGCGCGGTCATCGTGCTAAGCGGATGCGTTGAAGCAGCAAAACACCTTCAGTTGCTCGATGGTGTTCAGGTCGCGATTCACGACGCCGTCAGTGCCGGGCGGCTTATTGCCGTCGCCATGAGACCGTCAAAGCACGAGACGTCGGGCATCGGTCCCGGAAACCGGGACAATGACAAGGAAACTCAGATTCTGGAACAGCAACGACGTCGCTTGATGATCGAAAACTCCCGCCTTCACAATGAACTTCAGCGTTTCCGGTCGTCGCCCGCTTCATCCCAGACGTACCGTCCGCTTGTGGATTATGAACTGTTGCCGGCTCGCATTCTCAGTCGCCAGGGCCTCCCGGACGCTTTGGCCTCACTGATGATCGATGCAGGACGGGCTCATGGCTTGACCCACAGAGAACTCGTACTCGATGCCAGCGGAATGTTACTTGATCAGGGATCCGATGCCGGCATCGATGATGGCCGCATAATTCTGACCGGTTCCACGGTTGTGGGCAGAGTCGAAAGAACAGGTCGATGGGTCAGCCAGTTGCAGCCTGTGACATCAACTGATTTCTCGGCCCAGGTGCGGCTGATCCACCGGACGTCTCAACCGTCTTCATCAAATTCATCTACTGAGGGTATCCTTGAGGGCAGCGGCGGTGGCTGCCGTGTTGTTGGTGTCCCGGAAACGGCCTCTGTATCCGTGGGTGATGAAGTCGTATCTGCAGACATTAACGGAATCACCGGTCCCCCCTTGTACTACGGGACCGTAACGCAGGCAGAATTCCAATCCGCAGGCGAATGGTTGATCACAGTCCGGCCTGGAGCCACAACAACGGAAATTGAACGCGTAGTGGTCGTCGTTCCGAAACTTGACATGGAACGCATCACGGGTAACCAGATGGATCCAGAGCAGCGGAGACAGCTGTGAAACAGGTACTGTGGATCACAATGCTGGCATGGGGAGCTGTCACGATTGAGGAAGCACGGCCGGACCTGATTCCAGCCGGAGCCATTTTGCTGCCGCTATTGGCCGCTGCAATGTTGTGGACTACAAGTGGCACAGGCATCTTCACCGGAGGGGTTATTTTGATTCTCGCCGGCATCATCAGGCCACACTCTCACTTCCTGCAGCCTGCAGCATTCGCTGCTGCTGCGGCATTCCTATCTGCATACCGTCAGGCAGACCCATGGGAATCGGGCCAGCGGTCGTTTCTGCAGCCGCCGGAATCTGCGCATCCTCTGATTCTTGTGTGTATTGGAGCAACGCTGCTTTTCGTTCCGGGATTCGTCAACAATTCGGAATCACAGACATTGGTCTGGAATCGGACAGGGCAGTTCACCGTGATCGCGATACCGTTAACCGTTGTACTGACAGCGTTGATGAAGCTGGCGGGAGAGCTTGGCCTGCGCAGAACCGTCTAACGCTGCCGGATCGTTTTTGACGCACATAATGCTCAATCAACCGCAGAATACAGCATTCGCTGACGCGGATGGTGACACGATTCAGCCCGCGTCTCCAGGCAGGTATCGCTCATTGTTCGCCGTATTTTGTGCACTGACAGCCACGGTGCTGGCCAGAGTCTATTGGATTCAATCCGAGCTCCACGCGGGCTATCTGACCGCACTCAATGTCACGGCAACGGAGTACGAGCTCATTCCATCCAGGGATGGGCGCATTCTGGCCGACACAACGGTACTTGCCGCCGACAGAGACCTATTTTCGATTCAGGTTCACTACCGGTGGTTACAGGAACCAGCAGACGAGAGCTGGATTCGAAAACTGATCCGTAACCGACTCACCCGGGCAGAGCGACAGAACCCAACTCTCGTAGAGCAAATGAGGGAATCACTGTTGCAACAGCGGCAGGATCTGTGGATGGAGCTGGCAGAACTGACCAGACGCGTCGATCCGGACCTGACCAATCGTCGCATGCGAATTCAGCGTCGTGTCCAGCGCATTTCAGACGATGTCAATCGACGTCACCTGGAACGACAACAGGAATCGAACCTGGTTGATGAGAGTGGCTTGGACTGGCCAGCAAATCCTGCACAACAAAACATTTTTCTGAGGCTGGCCCGGACTGTCCGTCAGAGTCTTACGACTCCACCTGGCAGGTCGAGCGATGACCACATCGTAGTACGCGAGGAAGAAGACTATCACACGATCGTGAGTGACGTGCCACTGGACACAGCGGCACATATCCGATCGAACCCTGAAATATTTCCTGGTACTCGAATTCAGTTGACAACACGGCGAACCTGGCCAGCTCTCACGTTGGCAAGTCATGTGGTTGGGACACGCACAGCGATCAAGCCTGACGAACAGCAACAGCTCAAATCCCAAAACCATCGATTGCCCGGTTCATGGCTCCCGCGGCGAGGCCGTTCGGGAGTAGAACATTCATGGGACCACCGCCTTCAGGGAACAGCTGGCCTGCGGCGAATCGTCCGTAATCGTCGGATGCAGGTCGTTGAATCAGAAATCGTGCGCAACCCGGTAGCCGGGCAGGACGTCACACTGACACTCCATCCGGAACTGCAGTATCACACAGAAATCCTGCTGGAGCAGGCTCTCAACGAATCGGCCCCCAGGCCGGGGGAAAACAACAACGAATCAAAACAGGCAACGATTTCCGGCGGGTGTATCCTGGTCATGGACGTGCGTGATGGAAGACTGTTGGCTGCAGCCAGTGCACCGACATTCGATCTAAGCTTGTTTAGCTCCGGGACCCAGGCACAGTGGGATGCTGTGAATGCCGATATTCGCCGCCCGTTTCTGTCTCGCATCACAAGTGCCGCACTGCCGCCCGGATCCGTCTTCAAGCCAGTGACCGCAGCAGCCATGCTTGAAGAGCAGATCATTCAACCCGATTCCCGCTTCTTCTGTCAGGGATTCCTAGAGAACCCCAACGAACATCGATGCCTGATATTTCGCTCCAACGGAGTGGGCCACAGTGACCTGACGCTGCACCGGGCATTGGCCCAATCCTGCAACGTGTACTTCTTCGACGCTGCCAAACGATCGGGTCTGCAACCCATTGTGGAGTGGGCTCGCAGGTTCGGATTCGGTTCACCAACAGGAGCCGACCTGCCGTATGAACGATCAGGCTCGCTGCCAACTGTCCCACACGACCAACAGCCTGCACGGCAACGTTCGATACTGGATCGTGAAGCACTGGGTATGGCGATTGGACAGTCACGACTCACTGCAACGCCGTTACAAATTGTCCGTATGATGGCAGCAATCGCCAACGGCGGCTGGCTGGTAGTTCCACACGTTGCAACACTTGAAGGTGTGGCCAGGCGGACCGACGATCCTGGGGTCGAGCCTCGTGACCTGGCTCGTCGACGCGTCCCTGGACTGCAGGTTGAAACCCTTCAGGCCATCCGCGAAGGATTAGTGGCAACAGTGCAGCAGCCGTACGGAACCGGCTATCGGACGGTTCGGTTGGATGCCGTGCCGATCGCCGGCAAGTCGGGTACCGCAGAAACTTCCGCAGAGGATCGCAGCCATGCGTGGTTTGCGGGATACTTCCCTGTCGATCAGCCACAGTATGCGGTGGCCGTTATGTTGGAAAACGGAGGATCCGGCAGCAAGGTGGCCGGACCGCTGGTACGTGAGATCGTTCAGTTCATGGCTGAAGAAGACATCCTCTGAGGGAGTTGCTCGAATCGCTGGCGACGACAACTTCGTCAGTGGTCACGGTCCCCAAACATCGAATCGTAAACAGAGTCGATTTGGAATTCGGTGACGCCGGCTTTCAATAGACGGTCAATATCGCGTCGGGCGGCAGACAGTCGATCTGCCCGAGGATAGTGGAACGTATTAATCGACGGGACAACAGCCACACCCAGTGCCAGTCCTCGCTCAATTTCCTGAGCGGACGCGAGACGTCCGCGAGGAAACAGGAAGTACCGGGACTGCACGTCCTGCCCCCGCTTTTTCTTCGCCTGAATCGTCTCATAGCTGCTGCTGATTCGCAGCTTCCCGGCAAAGAACTGTTTGGCCTCTTCCACACCAATCATGTAGGCTGAATCAAGCTGCCGATGCTGAACCATTACCCGTTCGATTTCCTGCAGATATGTCTGAGGCAGCGGTTCTTTGCCTCCCTTAATGTCGAGCATGATCCGCAGGCGTCCGTCACAAATCTCCAGATAGTCTGCAAGACGCAACGGAGCTTCATTGCCCGGAGTAGAACGCAAGGCCGAAATTTCTTTCCACGTCATGTCAGCCAGTCTGCGAGGGTCGCCGTAATAGCGACGAAAATCGGCATCGTGATGAGCAACCGAAACACCATCCTTTGTACGCCGCACATCAACTTCGGCCATCCAGTAACCACGATCAACAGCAGCTTCGATCGCCCCACGATTGTTCTCGATAATGTCCTCAGACACGACGCCACCACGATGAGCAATCAGATGAATTGACTGTGCCACTGCTGAGTGCGACAGCGACCAGAACAGCAACAGGGTGTACACGAATGGTCTGACAATCACGATAACACTTTCCGTTGAATTTTTGCCGTCGTACGCGGCATTATGAAACTGTCTTTCGTGCGATTCATTCATCGGCTGTACGGTCACCATTGGCCTCGCTCCGTAGCGCACTCGATGAAATATCCACGCGAAACAATTTCTCCGGCAGTTCCACAAACAGTTCCTGGCTGGCTTCATCCGTCATCAGCTGATCGCACCTTTTGAACGAGGCTGCATCATTGTCGTTGAGCAGTCGGCCCGCGACCAAAAACCGGATATCCAGGCTCTGAAACATTCGAAGAGCATTGTCGCGCTGACCACTGCTGTCCCCGTAGTACCGAGGATCCAGCAGTCGAATCGCCGTATCCATGCCAACAACGAACCAACAACGTTCGAACAACTTCGCTTTGTCTGCAAAGAGCGCGGCATCCGTGAGCATAACGGTACAATCAGTAAACTGCTGAAGCCGTTGCCGCAGCACAGCCGGTGTCAAACGTGGCTTGTCGACGTTGGCCACAGATATCTCAAATACGACGGGACGCCCCAGAAACTCAGACGCTGCTTCACGCAGCCGCAAGTGTCCGTCATGCAGGGGATTGAAAGAACCCGGCATGACACCAATTTTGGTCACATCACGAGTCGTTGTGCAGATACCGTTTTTCCATGTCACAATCGGATGCTGATCATTGGGCAGCGCGAGCTCCGACTCGTCGGGTGCGTGGTTCCGGGCCATTAATCTGTTCCTGAACAAATCGTCTGGCTTCCAGCTCGTTCGCCGCAGCAATCGTTTGCAGTCAGCCACCAACGAAAACACGTCCGAGCAGAATTCTACCCGGACGTGTTCGCTGGTTTCCAATGTGGATCACAAAATCCACGTTCGGACAATCGCCTATGGCTTCAGTGAAAATGCT
>Ga0114933_10006260_pt1 | contig 10590 bp, 9 predicted proteins | sample 4SBtaG_FD_89691 | JGI IMG/M metagenome (GOLD analysis project Ga0114933, IMG submission 89691) | Deep subsurface microbial communities from Kolumbo volcano to uncover new lineages of life (NeLLi) - 4SBTROV12_W25 metaG | ecosystem: Environmental > Aquatic > Marine > Volcanic | place: Kolumbo... | reverse complement strand
TGTCGTAGTAGAAGACCTGGCCCATGTGGTTGGTGACGATGTCGAGAATCACCAGCATGTCGCGCTCATGAGCCTCATCGATCATCGCCCGGAAGGTCGCGAGGTCACCGAAGTGAGGGTTCACGCGCGTCAGGTCAGAAGCCCAGTAGCCGTGATAGCCGTCGAAGCCCGCGTCCGTGTCCACGTTCTGCACCACGGGAGAGATCCAGAGCGCCGTGACGCCGAGATCCTGCAGGTAGTCCATGCGGTCGATGACGCCCTGCCAGTCGCCGCCCTGGTAGCGCGCGAGCGATGTGGGGTCGACGCGGTGGTCATTGCGCGCGTCACCGTTGGCGAAGCGATCCACCATGAGCTGATAGATGACGTGGTCTCGCCAGTCCTCGACGTGGGTGGTGAGTTCCACCTGACGGACTTCGCCGAGGCCGTCGTGGGCGCAGCCGACGAAGCCCGAGGCGGCCAAGCCCAGGAGCAGTGAGCAGAGGGTGCTTGTTCGACGCATCATCATCAGTTTCCGTAGCTGCTGCTGCTGAACCACCACTCGACGCCGATGCCGAAGAAGTGCTCGATGTCATTGGCGCTGCGCGGGTCGAGCGCGGGGTAGAGCGCCCGCGCGCCCTCGTCTCGCACCGTCAGCGAGTAGATGAGGCGCAGGTGCGGTCGCGAGTAGGTCCCTCGGCCAAAGGGCGAGATGAAGGGAATGATGCCCACCTTGAAGAGCCCGCCGCCCTCGGGGGAGCCGGTCGATTCGTTGATCGCGCTCGCCGCCATGGCGCTGTAGCTGATGTCTGCCGCGACCCCGACATAGCGGTCGAACCAGAGCATCGGGCGCGCGTTGATCGAGCCCTCCGAGACCGCTCCGCGACCGAAGACGTTCGGGTCGGCATCGCGGAAGTAACGGAAGTAGGCCCCCACCTGCAGGCCGAAGACGTCGACCTCGTAGTTGGCACTCAGCGCGATTCGCAGCTCCTCGGCCCGCCCCGTCTGAATGACCGAGCCTGTGCTGAATGGGACGCCCAGGGGGTCATAGGCCCCGAGACCACGCGCGTACCTGACAAAAAGGTTGGCGAACGTATTGGTGTCAGCGAGGTACCCGCCGAGCTGCGCGCCGATCACCCAGCCCGCGTCCTCGGGCAGCGCCTCCTCGAAGCCGTCCTCGTTGCGTCGCCGACCGGAGGGCAGAAAATGCCCCTCGCCGTAGAGGATGGCCTTGATGCCTTCGCGCGCCTGTCGCCCCATCGGCCACCACGTGAAGCGCCCCGCCAGCACGAGGCGAGGCCGATCGAGGAACACCACGGTCTCCGGTCGAAAACCAGAGCGGGCGGGCACCAGCACCTCTTGGCGCTGGAACGGGTTGTTGGGCTGGCTGAGCCCCCCCGCAAGACGCAGCTGAGCGATGTCTTCGATGTCGTAGCTCATGCCGCCGCCGACCATGTTCAGACTGTCGAGCGGCCAGAAGTTGAAGAGGTAGACGTCATCGCCGCGCCACATGCGCGAGCCGGCCCAGACGTTGAGGCCGGGCGTGAGCAGGTTGCCGACGCGAGCGTAGAGGTTGCGGAACGCGATCCGCTCGGAGAGCTCTCCGTCGTAGTGGAAGAGTGGTCCGAAGTAGCCGAGCGTGGCGACCACGGTGGTGTGCATGCCGGCGAAGTGATCCTCGCGCCGCAGCTCGATCTCGGCGTAGGTGTCAGCCTCGTCGATCCGTGGCCCCCACGCGGTGAGCAAGTTCTGGCGCCCCGTCCGACCATCGAGATCAGACGCCGCGACGATCCGGCCATAGGAGCCGAATTCGAAGCTGCCACGGTGCTCTGGCTCGCTCTCTTCCTCGTCGTCGTCGCCCTCCGCAGGCTCCTCTTCGGGGGCCGGCGCGCGGTCCTCGGCCTGCACCTGCGGGAGCGGCTCTGGCGCGGCCGCCGTGTCCGAGGCGGACTCGCCGCGCTGGTACCAGGGCGCCTCCTCGGTGGGTTCCCCCTCCGGCCCCCCTTCATCCGGCGGGGCCTCGGCAGGCGCGTCGTCCTGCGCCTGCGCGATGCCCAAGGGCATCATGGAGAGGAAGACCAGTGCGATGACGGCGCGCAACACGGGGCCGAGCTTAGGTGATAGCGCCGACCGCCGGTAGCTGTTTCGTGACTCAGGCATGAGTGACACGTGGGAAAACTCACACGCCACGCGCCGGTGGGGTATGTCGGATCGAACTCGCGCCCTCGGACGCGTGGGTGCCATGATGCGCCGTGGTCCGACACGAGCAATCGTATGCCTTCGACGACGAAGAGGCCCTCGCGCGGCTCCGCGCTCTGACCGACTACTGGTCGGCCAAACACGGGGTGCACACGGAGTGGAAAGACTTCACCGCCCACCTCGCGGGTCGAAAGATGGGGGTCAAATACCGAGCTGACGTGCAGCTCCGTGAGGGCAAGCTCACGGCGCAGGTGGAAGTCGGATTCCTGGCCGAGAAGCTCGGCGGCCCGGCCTACGTCCGCCGCAAGGTCGCTGACTACCTCGACCCGGCCAACTCACTGGCTTCACTTCGCGCGCGCGTGCCCCATTGACCCGCTCGCCGGTGACCCCACGCACCTAGGGAAAGAGAGAGAACATCGATGACGAAGGATCTGCGACCCCACGTAGTGATCCTCGGGGGCGGTTTTGGCGGCCTGGCTGCCGCACAAGCCCTGAAGAAGAGCCCGGTACGGGTCACCCTCGTCGATCGGAGCAACCATCACCTCTTTCAGCCGCTGCTCTACCAGGTTGCGACCTCCGCGCTGAGCGCGCCCGACATCGCCGCACCGCTGCGTCGCCTGCTGCGACACCAGAAGAACGTGCAAGTCTTGATGGCGGACGCAACCGCCATCGATGTCGATGAAAGGGTCGTACAGCTCGACCACTCCGAGCTGTCGTACGACTACCTCGTGCTCGCCACGGGCATGACCAACAACTACTTCGGCAACGACGGCTGGGAGGCGCACGCGCCGGGCCTCAAGACGCTGCGCGAGGCGCTCGACATCCGCTCCCGCATGCTGCGCGCCTACGAGGCCGCCGAGCGCGAGACCGATCGCGAGAGGCAGAAGGAGCTCCTGACCTTCGTCGTCATCGGCGGTGGACCGACGGGAGTGGAGATGGCTGGCGCGTTGGCGGAAATCGCTCACCGAACGATGGCCCGCGATTTTCGTGGATTCGATCCCCAGAAGGACGCACGAATCATCTTGCTCGAAGGTGGCCCACGGGTCCTCGGGGCCTTCGGCGAGTCCTCCTCTCGCTCGGCGAGGGCGTCGCTCGAGGAGCTCGGGGTCGAGGTTTGTACGGGAGAGCTCGTCAAAGACATCGACGAGCGGGGCGTGACCGTCGGCGAGAGCAGGCGACGCATCGAGGCGGGCACCGTGGTGTGGGCGGCGGGGCTCAAGGCCAGCCCCCTGACCGCGTCACTCGGAGCGGAGCTGGACCGAGGGGGGCGCGTGCACGTGTCGCCGGACCTGAGCCTCCCCGAGCACCGGGAGGTCTTCGTGCTCGGAGACCTCATCCACCTCGAGCAGGACGGCGAACTGCTGCCCGGTGTCGCGCAAACCGCGCTGCAGGGCGGTCGGTTCGCCGCCAAGCAGATCACCAACGACGTGCTCGGCTACCACCGCCAGGCGCGCTTCGTGTACGTCGACAAGGGCTCGATGGCCACGATCGGCCGAGCCAAAGCGGTCGCGGAGGTCGGCAAGAGCGCGTTCAGCGGGTTCCTGGCGTGGCTCCTCTGGGTCTTCATCCACGTCGCCTTCCTGGTCGGTTTCCGCAACCGCGTAGCCGTGATGGCCGAGTGGGCCTACGCCTACTTCAGCTGGCATCGAAGCGCCCGGGTGATCGTGGACGCTCCCATGCGGCGCCGACCGAGCCGAGAACGGGATCGCATCCTCGCTACAGCGCTCGAGCGGATCGAAGTCGACGGGTCGGCCGGCGACGGTCCCTAGACGCCGAGGGCGACGCTGGCGTTGTGGGGGTACGGCGCTTCTGAGAGCATCCGCGGCGCCCCCCCCCTTGCCGCCCATTCGCCCCTGGAGATCCCGATGAAGCTCTTCGACGCGTCCAACCCCGGAACCCGCGCGACGCGCGTACGCTGGCTGCTCGAAGAGCTCGGCGCGCCCTACGAACGTGAAGTGCTCGTCTTCGCCAAGGGCGACACGAAGACGCCGGAGTACATGGCGCGCCATCCCCACGGCAAGGTGCCCGCGGTCGAGCTGGACGGTCAGCGCTTGATCGAGTCAGCGGCCATCTGCATACATCTCAGCGACCTCCACTCTGCGGCGGGGCTCGCGCCGGCGCTCGGCACGCCCGAACGCGCCCTCTGGTACCAGTGGATCGTCTACGCGGCATCGACGCTCGACGAGCCCCTGATCTCCCGGATCTTCCACACCGCGATCTTTCCCGAAGAGCGGCGCGATCCCGCGCTCGTCGAGAAGGCTGACGCGGTCTGGGCGCTCGCTGGACCCTATTTGGAGAGCGCCCTCGAGGGGCGAACCTGGCTCTTGGGCGACGCCTTCAGCTCGGCCGACGTCGTGCTTGGATACGACATCGCGCTCGCGGGGCGCATGGGCCTCCTCGAGACCTACCCGGCTCTCGGCGCCTACCTGGGGCGACTCTCCTCGCGACCCGCCTTCCAGGCGGCCTACACGGCCTGATTCCTCGGGAGCGCGTGCTAAGGGTCGTGCATGGCCCTGTTGATGATCCCCGGTCCGATCGAAGTCTCCCCCGCCGTTGTGGAGGCCAGCTCCGGGCCGCCCCCCGGACACCTCGCCGCTCCCTTCATGAAGGCGTTCGGCGACGCGGTCACGAAGATGCGGCAGGTCTGGCTCGCCGGGCCGGACGCGCAGCCGTTCATCGTCGCCGGGAGCGGCACGCTCGCGATGGAGATGGCCGCAACGAACCTCCTCGACCCAGGGCAACGAGCGGTGGTCGCGAGCTCCGGATTCTTCTCGGCCCGCATGGCTGAGATGCTTCGCCGGCGCGGCGTCGAGGTGACCCTCGTCGAGGCCGAGCCCGGCGACGCGCCCGATCCCGCCGCCGTGGACGCGGCGCTCGCCGAGACCTCCGCTCGAGCCGTCTTTGCGACCCACGTCGACACTTCCACGGGCGTGCGCGTCGACGCCAAAGCGCTGGCCCACGTCGCGCGGGAGCGGGGCGCGCTGAGCGTCTTCGATGGCGTCTGCGCGACGGCCGCGGAGCGGTTCGAGATGCAGTCTTGGGGCGCCGACGTCTACCTGACAGCCTCCCAGAAGGCGATCGGCTTGCCCGCGGGGCTGGCTCTGCTCGTCGCGAGCGCCAAGGCGATGGAGGCCCGCGCGTCGCTCTCCACCCCGCCGCCCATGTCGATGGACTTCGAGCAGTGGACGCCGATCATGCAGGCGTACGAGGCGGGCCGCCCGAGCTACTTCTCCACCCCTGCTACGACGCTCGTGCAGGCGCTTCCGGTGAGCCTCGACGAGGTGCTCGTCGACGGTATGGAGGGCCGCTTCGAGCTTCACGAGCGATGCGCGCGCGCCTTCCGCGCGGCTTGGGCCCAGATGGGCCTCACGCTTGTGCCGAAACGCCCCGAGCTGGCGGCGAACACCCTCAGCGCGATCTACTACCCCGATGGGGTGGGGCCGGCCCTCGTCGGCGCGATCAAGGAGCGCGGTGTCGTCGTGGCGGGGGGACTGCACCCGGCGCTGAAGACCCAGTACTTCCGGGTCGGGCACATGGGCGACGTTCTCACCCGCCCCGATGACCTGCACAAGACCGTGCGCGCCGTCGGCGAGGCGCTCGCGTCACAAGGCCATGCGGTCGACGTGCAGGCTGCGCTCGCCGCCTTCGACGCGGCGTAGCTGGGAACCTCTCGGGTCGTGCGCTGTCTCCAGGGCAGTCGCCAAGGTCATGACGCACACCCGAGTCGGAGTCCCGTGAAACATCTCGCCCTCGCCCTCCTCATGCTCTGCTTCGCAGCGCCGGCCAGCGCGGACATCGTCATGCCGATGCCCATCGCGCGCCCGGCGCTCACCGCGCGGCTCGTCTCCGTTCAGCTGGGCAGCGCGAGCGCACCGACCGCGGACGCCTCTCGGGTGGAACGCGAGGCGCGCGCGGTGCTTGCCAGATCCCAAGCGCGCATCACGCGCTGCCTGTCCGGCGTCGATCTGCGCCGGGATCCGCTCCGCTCGGGCGCGAGGACGCTGCGCGGGCGACTCGTCTTCAACCGGAGCGCCCGCGGCCGCCTGCAGATCGACCACACCCGAGGCTTTCCCAGGGCCGCACGCCGCTGCGTGGAAGAGGCGCTCTCGGGGCTCGCCGTTCGCACGTCGCCGAGGGGGTCGGTGGAGGTTCGCTTCAGCTACCGGATAGGGTCTTGATCATCACCCTCGAGCGACGGCTCCGGTCGTAGCTGGCCCGCCGTGCCTTGGGCAACTGCCGCACCGTGGCCGGCTCGAACCCCCGCTCGCCGAAGAAGTGTGCGGACCGCGTGGTCAACACAAAGAGCCGGCTCAGCCCCTCGGCGAGGGCGCGCTCCTCGACCCAGCGAAGCAGCACCTCGCCTCGCCCCCCGTCGCGGTACTGCGGGTGGATAGCGACGCAATACATCTCACCCGTGCCGTCTTCGACAAAGGGCTCGAGGGCCGCGCAGCCGATGACGAGCCCGTCGCGATCGATGACGACGAAGCGGTCGATCTCCATCTCGATGCGCTCGCGGCTCCGGCGGATGAGGAGTCCCTCCTCCTCGAGCGGTTGCAGAAGCATCGCCAGAGCGCCCACGTCCTCCATGCGGGCCGGACGCAGGTCCTCATAGCGCTCCCGTGTGATCAGCGTTCCGATGCCCTCCCTCGTGAAGATCTCCTCGATGAGCGCCCCGTCGCGGCGCCGATCGACGAGGTGAGCCCTCCGCACCCCGCCGCGGACCGCCCGCGCCGCGGCCGCTAAGTGTTTGCGCTGATCGGCGCCACGCCGCTGCTTCTTGAGGAGCAGCGCGTCCGCCTGCACTGGCGTGAGCTGCTGGATCAGACGGCGACGCCCGTCGAGCACGCCGCGGCCCTCGACCAAACACACGAGTTTGTCCGCCTGGAGCGCGATCGCGACCTCGCAAGCGACATCGTGTGAGGACAGGTTGAAGGACTCTCCGGTCGGCGAGTGCCCCAAGGGGCTGACGAGCACGATCGCGCCGCCATCGAGGCCGTGCACAATCGCGTCCGTGTCGACGCGACGGACCTCGCCGGTGAAGAGATAGTCGACGCCGTCACGCACCCCGATGGGACGCGCGGTGACGTAGTTGCCGCCCGTGACGCGGATCCGCGCGTAGGCCATCGGCGAGTTGGTGGTGCCCATCGAAAGCGCGCTGTCGACCCGGGCGCGCGCGGCCCCCACCGCCTCGTGTACACACTCGAGCGCGGCCCGATCGGTGACCCGAACCTCGTTCTCGAAGCGAGCCGGGAGCCCCTTGATGTCCAACCGTTTGGCGATCTGGGGGCGCGTGCCGTGCACGAGCACGACCCGGGCGCCCAACCCATGAAGCAGCGCCACGTCGTGCATCAGCGGAGCGAGCCGGCTCGAGCGCACGGCCTCGCCGCCGACCAGCACCACAAACGTCTTCCCGCGATGCTTGTGGATGTATGGAGCGGCGATGCGAAAGCTGTCGACGAAGGTGGGCGCCATCGCGCAACGCTCGTCCAGCCAGCGCGAGAGGTCAACCCGGCGCGTGCCCGTGCTATGCCGCCGACCCGTGACGACGCTCGCCCATGACCTCCTGACCGCACCGGACGCCTCCCCCGACCGGTGGGTCCTCTTTTGCCACGGCATCCTCGGTCGAGGGTCCAACTGGCGGGGCTTCGCGCGCCGCCTGCTCGCGGAGCGTCCCGAATACGGCGTCATGCTCGTCGACCTGCGGGCGCACGGTCGTTCGCGGAGCGTCCCGCCGCCGGACTCGCTCGAGGCCACGGCGAGGGACCTGATCCCGCTTCTGGACGAGCGGGACGTGACCGCGGTGGTCGGCCACAGCTTCGGCGGCAAAGTGGCGCTCGAGCTCTCGCGCGAGCGCGCGATCGACCAGCTCTTCGTGCTCGACTCCATGCCGGGCGCTCGACCCGAGCATCGGGGCAGCGCGTCGACCATGCGGGTCGTGAAGATGCTGGGTACGCTGCCCGCCCATTTCATCGATCGAGCCGCTTTTCACCGCTACGTCCAGGATCTCGGCTTCTCGAAGTCTCTGGCCCAGTGGCTCGGCCAGAACCTCGACGCTCTCGACGACGGATACGAGCTCGGACTCGATGTGGGGCGGATCGAGGCGCTGCTGGCTTCTTTCTTCGACCGGGACCTCTGGCCCGTGCTCGATCCGCCGAGGGGAACGATGACGGCGCACTTGGTGATCGCCGGGAAGTCCACAGTCTACGCGCCTGAGGATCGAGCGCGGGCCTGGGACCTCGCGGCGCGCACCGAGCGCGTTCGTGTGCATCTGCTGGACGAGGCCGACCACTGGCTCCACGTCGATGATCCAGATGGGCTGCTGAACATCCTGACGGAGGCGCTTTCATGATTCCGATAGAGACCGACGTGGCCGTCTTGGGCGGCGGGCCGGCGGGCATCTCCGCGGCGCTGACCGCCGCCCACCACGACCTCGCGGTGACGTTGGTGGAGGCGGGACCGGTCGGCGGCGACCGCGCGCTGCTCACCTGGCGCGTGCTCGAACAGACCGTCGACCGTCACGTCGCGCGCGGCTCCGCCGACAGGGACGCCGTCTGGGCCCAGTGCCGGGCAGAGGTAGCCCGGCTCTCACTGCTGCGGGAAGAGCGACTTCGGCTACGGCTCGCCGACGCAGGCGTGGACGTGGTCCATGGCCGAGGGCGCTTTTCGTCGGGCACGGAGCTCACCGTCGAGGGAGCGTCGAGCGTTCGGTTCGAGCGGGCGATCATCGCGACCGGAGGCGAACCGAAGCTCGTCTGGGAGCTCCCGGCGAGCCCACGCCTCGTCACGCCCGTCTCGCTCGGCGAGCTCCAGGAGCTGCCCGAGCGGATCATGGTCATCGGCGGCGGCGCGGCGGGAGCGGAGCTGGTCGACTCTCTCTCGCGCATGAACGGCGTCGAGGTCGAGTGGGTGATGGACGAGTACGGCATGCTGCCGCGCTTCGAACGGGAGCTGGCAGACGCCCTCGGCGATGTCTTGCTCGGCCGCGGCGTGCGGCTCGTGCACGACAAAGCCGTTCGCCGCGTGACCGCCGACGAAGGCCATGCCCAAGTCGTGCTCGAGGGCGGTTCGACCTACGACGCTCCACTGATCGTGCTCTGCGCTGGGAGTTCACCCTCGCTCGAGGGGCTGGGGTTGGCGACGTTGGGTCTCGATGATCTCCGGGTCGACGAGAACCTCCGAACCACCGCCGAGCACATCTGGGCGGCTGGGGAGTGCACCGGTCGGTGCCAAAGCGCGAGCCACGCCGAGGCGATGGGCCGGACCGCCGGGCTGCGGGCTGCGGGCGCGGCGGCGCGCCCTTGGGCCCCGGCGCGCATTCCGCTGGTGGTGCACACGCACCCGCAGCTCGCGCAGGTCGGGTCCACCCCCGAGCGTCTCATCGGCCGAAACGTGCTGCTGCACACGACCCGCACCGAGGAGTCGCTCTTCGGGCTGCTCCGCGGGGTCGGCGAGTCTCTCGACGAAAAAGGTTTTGCGCGGCTCGTGTGCGACTCCGATACCGGAGAGGTCCTCGGCATGAGCGCCGCTGGGCCAGGAGCTGCCGAGGCCGCGGGCGCGGCGGCGATCGCGCTCGGTCTCGGAGCGTCGGACGAGACACTGGCCGAGGTGCACGTGGACGTGCTCGGCCCGCTGGCCGGATGGCTCGCCGCGATCCGGTGAGCGGCTGCGCGGCGTTCAGGTGCCGGCGAACCTCGCGGTGAGCCATTTCTGAAACCCAGGGCGTCGGGGCGCGCTGGGCGTGGCGCTGACATGTGGGCTCGCGCTCGCGCGGGTGAAGCACTTGGCTTCACCGTCCTCGGGGATCCAGACGCGCTCCCTCAGACCCTCCGCTTGCAGCCGCTCCCGCAACTCCGCTCGGGTCGTTGGACAGTGGTCGAGCGCCTCGAGGTGGTTCAGCACGACCTGGCCCGGCGAGCGACGCACGAGCGTGACGAGCTCCTCGACCGAGAAGAGGATGTCCGGGCCGAGGCCAAAGTTGGCGGAGCCGGCCGGCGCCACGACGACGTCCGGTCGGAGTCGGTCCAATGTGCGCAGCAGCGAGTCCGTCAGCACGGCGTCCGATGTGAGAAGGATGCTCGGCTCATCCGGGTGAGCCAGGTAGACCCCCGAGACCGGACCCATGGCCCACGCGATGACGCCACGACCATGTTTGGCCTCGACCGTCTCGACGCCCATGCCCATGGCGCCGTCGGCCAGCTCGTTCACCTCGAGGCCTTTGCTTCTCAGGCTGGCCGCGTCGACCGAGCTCGCCCAAGCCGGCAGGCCCTGCGCTTTGACCCAGGCGATGCCGGGCACGTCGATGTGGTCCGGGTGCTCGTGCGTGACCAAGACGTCGGTCACCTCCTCGAGGGCCGCGCGCGCGTTCTCCGGCAGCGGCACCAGGGGGTTGTTGCGGCGCCCTCCCCCGAAGAGCTT
>Ga0114933_10006258_pt1 | contig 10590 bp, 9 predicted proteins | sample 4SBtaG_FD_89691 | JGI IMG/M metagenome (GOLD analysis project Ga0114933, IMG submission 89691) | Deep subsurface microbial communities from Kolumbo volcano to uncover new lineages of life (NeLLi) - 4SBTROV12_W25 metaG | ecosystem: Environmental > Aquatic > Marine > Volcanic | place: Kolumbo... | reverse complement strand
TTTTTTTTATGTATTTTTATTGTTTTAAACACAAAAATTTTAGATGCACAAACACGCATCAAAGATATCGTTGATTTTGAGGGCGTTAGAGAAAACATGCTAATTGGTTACGGCCTAGTTGTTGGGTTGAACGGGACCGGCGACACTTTAAGCTCATCGATTTTCACTCGGGAAAGCTTGGTCGGGATGCTTGAAAGGTTAGGCGTAAATGCCCGTGATGACTCTTTGAAAACTGATAATGTCGCAGCAGTGATGGTAACAGCAACTCTCCCACCTTTTGCTAAACAAGGAACGCGAATCGACTTATCTTTAAGCGCAATTGGTGACGCTGATAGTCTTTTGGGAGGAACATTATTAGTTACCCCCCTTGTAGGCGCCGACGGAGAAGTTTATGCAGTGGCGCAAGGCCCCGTCGCTGTTGGGGGTGTTGCAGCGGGGGGTGCTGGCGCAGAGATAAGCAAAGGTGTTCCGACTAATGGCAGAATTGCTAGCGGAGCGATTATAGAACGCGAAATAGCTTTTGACCTGCAAGGTCTGGATACACTCAGGATCTCATTAAGAAATCCTGACTTCACAACGGCCAGGCGAATTGCTCAAGCAATAAATAGTTTTGCTGGCGGGCCTATTGCCCAATCTAGAGACTCAGCAACAGTCTCCATAGTTGTTCCCGATAATTATCGCGGTAGAATGGTTGCGTTAATAACAGATATAGAGCAACTTCGAGTTATTCCTGATATTTCCGCAAAAGTAGTTATAGACGAGCAAACAGGCATCATTGTAATGGGTGAAAATGTAAGAATCAGTACTGTTGCTATTGCACAAGGAAACCTAACAATCCGAATAACTGAAACCCCACAAGTATCCCAACCACTTCCGTTCTCCGAGGAGGGAGATACTGTAACGGTTCCAAGAACGCAGATCGAGATCGACGAAGATGACGATAAGCGTCTAAGCGTTCTATCAAATAGCGTTACCTTACAAGAATTAGTCGATGGACTGAATGCACTTGGGATTGGGCCTCGCGATATGATCTCGATTTTGCAAGCTATAAAGGCAGCCGGAGCGCTGCAAGCAGAAATAGAACTTCTGTAGAAAGGCAATGAGATGAATATAACACAAAATACAATGCAGTTTTCATCATTAAGCAAAGTTAACGATACTTTAGTTAAACAGAATTTTTATCAAAAATCGCTTTCCACGGATAAAATTAAGACAGTGGCTAAAGAGTTTGAAGGAATGTTTTTATCTCAGATGTTTGGTCACATGTTTAATGGATTAAAAACAAATGGTTTGATGGGTGGTGGAAACGGCGAGGCAATTTTTAGAGACCTTCTAATTCGCGAATACGGCAAGGTAGCATCAAAAGCAGGCGGCATAGGACTCGCCAAATCAATCGAACGGCAACTCTCCACTTTTCAGGAGGTAAAGAATGACTGAACCTCGATTAGTTATCGAAAATTTTGTTGACACAATGACACAGTTAATGGAGCTATTAACTGCAGAAACAAATATTTTAAACAACAATAATTATAATGAGCTAGGATCTGTTCAAACTCGTAAATTACATTTATCAAAGGCATATGAAGACGCTCAGCGGAAGCTCCAAGAACAGCAAAATTCACTTGATTGCCTTAGTGAAGACGAACGTCAAGATCTCCGTGACCTTTACAAACAATTTAGAGGCGTGTTATCGGAAAACATGATTGTTCTAAGGGGATCTCATGACGCAACCGAACGTGTTATAGAACTTGTGATTGATGCGGTAAAAAAAGAGCGTGGAATCCAAACACAAAGTATTCCGGCTTTCAAAGCACGCCCTCAGGGATACAAAGCCTACGCCAGCGCTTAAAATTAGCACTAATCTGGGATCTTTTTGCGGATTTGCCAACCCTCTATCTATATTTTTGTCATCCTAGTAAAGCTGACATAACGCGTGCATCGTCAGGCGCTATATTCTGCATATTATTAAGAATATCTTCCGCTTTTTTTTCTTCTTCTATATTCTGCATTACTTCATAAGCAATCAAAAGAATTTCTAGGCTAGCAGCGTCAGTAGACAAAGCAGCTTCTATTTTACTTTGAGCGTCCTGTTTCTTATTGGCAAACGCATCGAGTAAAGCAGACAAAGACAAAACTAATGGATGTTGGTCGCCACCAAGTTCCTTCGCTTTACGAAGCTCATTTTCAGCCTCATCCAATTTTCCTAGCTTTATGAGAGTACCAGCTAAGCCAGCTCTGCAATGCATATCTTGCGCATCTACTTTTAACGCTGCAGTATAGCATTTTTCTGCCAGTTGATGATCGTCCATTTCGTTTAAAATTGCTCCCAACTGAGAATACACTGACATATCCAGCGGATCTAACTCAATTGACCTATTTGTATAGTCAAGCGCAGTGACAAGATCACCTGTCTCAAGCGATAACAAGCCGAGCCATTTCTTATAACTCGCATTATCACTGTTTAGCTCTTCCGCGGCTTCTAAAAGCGCCCTGGCACCGTCTCGCTTACCCTTAGCCCGCATTCCTAAAGCAATGTATAACCTAGCGTCTGAATGATCCGGCTCCTGCTCTATTACTTTACGAAGTATTTCTTCTGACTTTTCAAAATCGTTTTGTTCCAGGTACAGTATCCCAAGATGCAATGAAAATCGTGTATTATCCGGCTCTATACTTATGGCAGACCTATAAAATTCCTCCGCAGCTTCCGGCTCTCCACACTGCATGCAAAGAAGACCTGCTAAGTCTAACGCCTTTGCGTTTTCAGGGTCTAGATCAAGAGCTTGTAAATAAGCATCCCTAGCTTTCTCTATTTCACCGGCATCGTGATATACTAGTCCATCAGTAATTAGCTGCTCAACTTTATCTAGATTGCTATCGGTCATCACCACCCCAATGTTAGTCAAGTGAAGAAATTAGTAATCCCAACTTTGATTAAATACCACATATTGGTTAAAAGGGTAATTTTTTTCAAATATATTGAGAAAAAACGACGAAACGCCGGCACCCGGAAAGATACCAGCTCCAATATTCACCAGCTGCGGCTTGGCTGTGTCACACAGCCGGCGCTCCTAACAACCTACTAGGTATTGCCAAGTCCTTGTGCTACGCCAGCCGTTGATGTTGCTACTCCATCACCCTGGCCACCAGAAGAGATTTCCCCTTCAACCGAAACCGCACTGACTTCCACACCGCCGTTATTACTTGCCTCGGCCCTCGGTGCAGAAATTACAGGAATATCGCCTAAGCTGCTGGGATTACTTTCTGTTCGCTTTACCGCTGCCTCGGCCGTTGCCTGACGCCCCTTAATAACGCTTTGCTGAGGGTATTCTTGCTTCACTTCCCCTGAAAGGCCGTCTCTAACTCTAAATATTACCGAGAGCGTCTCAGAATCGAACTGTATAACCGGCGTTACAAACAAACCGGCCGTACTTCGTTTCGGCGCGTTTTCCTGAGTTTGGTTTGCCAAATTAGCCGTTTCAGGTTGCTTACTTAAACTTTCAGCAATCTGCGGCGATTGAGCATTTAACTTAACTGTATCCACTTCTCCCTCCATTCTGGAGTGAATATAAGTACTTCTTAACGCGGTATTTTACCACGTAACTTCTTTTTTACTAGCACGACTTGTCCGCTGTGTCTACTGGAATTTTATTTTTTATTTACTGATTTGTTTATTTTAAGCGTTTTACAGGAAATTTAACAGCGAAAAACCTCTGGAAGCTGCGGTTATTTGATAGGAAGCCTCTATTTGAGATCGAAGGGACTGGAACCGGTTAATAGCCTCAAAAGAGTCGATGTTTTCCACGTCATCCAACTGTTTTGTGATCAATTCAATCTCATTTTGATGAGTTTCTTTGGCCGAATCCAGCCGAGACAAATCTCCTCCCAAATCCGCAACCATTCTATTAATATCGTCAAACGCTTGCTCAACGACAGTCCGCGCGTTATCTACCAACGCACGGTATTCAACCTGGTTAGCCTGTTTTTGTGCTTCATTTGCTCCTGCAGATACCTGCACGTTTGCAAATATATTTAACGTTTCAAAAAGATCTGCAAATGACTCCTGACTAGCCAATTCCCCATAAGAAATGTTCAAACCAGTCGCGGCATTAACAGTGACTTCGGTCGTGGTTGCCAGATTCCCAAGTGAGTTATATGAATTTGCGTTATATGTTACGGAATTTCCGCCGCCAGACGCGGCTGCATTACCCTCAGTCCTAGCCTCAACTATGAAATGGTCGGCTGATGAATGTGCGTCAATAATCGTGAACGTACCGTTCATATCCAAGCCACCAACTTCAGTAGCACCGCTAAATGTAATTTTGTCTCCAGTACTAAATCCATGAGCCGTTTTAGGAATACGCACGTCCTTAAGTCCGTCAGCCGTGAGAAACGGATCATTTCCAAGACTGCCTGTGTCATCATTAAAGTGAGTATTCGAGTTAGTTTGGATTGTCGCTGCACTATTGGTGTTTGCGTCGACAACAGTATTAACGGCGCTGGCGAAATTACTTTTTATTGCGCCGGTGTCTGCTACAGGCGGCTTGTTTGACGCTGGTCCCGAAAACACAAAAACGCCGGCAACTTGAGAGTTTAGGAGGTTTGCCAGTCGATCTATTTGCGTTTTTGAAAACTCATTCATAATAGGCAAATTCTCTTTATATAGATCCTGTGTTTGCTTTATTAATTCAACTCGCAGATCTGTTGCCAGCGTTTGCATTTCCAATAGAGCTGCACTTGCGACGTCTGCTCTAAGTTTCGTCGCACTAATGTTGTTTATATAAGTTTCTCGGGTAGATATAGCTGTCCGCAACTCAATGGATACTCTTGCATTTTCTCCACTTAAACCGGAAAAGGTTGTAGAACGCTTACCAGTACTAATTTGCTGCTCCGCTTGAGCCAATCCGCTATTTAGTTCTCTAAGACTTGCCTGCAGCCTATTAAACTGAGTTAAATTTGAAATTCTCATTGCGCAACCTCACAATTACTCAAAGTATATTTATTACTTCATCAAACGCACGCTGTACCGCGTTTAACACCCTTGCAGATGCGCCAAACGCCGCCTCTAGCGTAATTAAGTTTGTTAATTCTTCATCCGTATTAACGCCGCTTTCATTTTCAAACCTATCCCGTAATTGATCTCGGAAAACATTTTGGAACTTCAGCTGCGTGTCGTATTCTGCTTTGCTGGTAGCCACATCGCCTACTAGTGCTGCTGCGAAACCCTCTAACGTATTATTTACTGTTGGCACCTGGGAGAGGGATGTCTGACCTTCAAACAGCGATAATATCGCAAGCTGCAGTCTATTATCTGAACTTCCAAGCACCGTTAATCCTCCAGTGGGATCGGTTACAAGGCTTGGATCTGCCTTCAAAGCTGCTCGATCTCTAATAGTTCCCGCAAAACCATTAGTGAAATTGTCTGCCGGCGTAAAAGCAGCGGGTGCGTTTCCTGCAGCATCCGTAAAAAGGTTAAGGGCCTCCGTGGAACCGGCGACAGCTACAACGTCGAGTTGCTTTGCTATTTCAAGAGCTAAGTCGTCTAATTTTGTCTGAAACTGCGGTAAGACTGTATCCCGAAGCGCCAATAAGCCAGATAGAACGCCATCCCTGCTTTTAATATTAGCAGAGATATCGGCCCCACCCAACGTGACACCATTGCCCGTTGTTGCAGCGGTAAATGATGAGGTTGCGCTGAAGGCCATCGGTATCTGAGTATCATCCAACATCAATCGCCCATCGGCAGTTGAGATAGTCAAACGATTATTTGATCTTTTAAAGGACCCAATACTGATATTTTTGTTCACGCTTAAAAGTAATTGATCCCGCTTGTCTTCCAAATCTGCTGTGGATTTTTCAGCGGCAGTTCGTTGTCCTATCTGTTCATTAAGACCTTTGATAAGTCCTAAATCGCTGTTGATTGCATCTATAAAACCAGAAATTCTATTGTCTGACTCAGCTCTAAGGTCCTGCAGCAAATTGTTGAAACTATTAAAAGATCGCGCAAGGCTGTCAGCTGCAGTAACTAATGCTATTTTGCTTGATGCGCTTTCTGGCGTCGCAGATAAAGTTTGAAAAGCGCGTTTCAAACCACTTACTTTATCCGCTATTGAAGATTTATCACCGGGTTTGCCAAACTCAAGCTCTAAGCGACCCAAAAATTCATCTAATATCTTTAGTTTTTCAATATTCGCGGTTTGATCCCGCACCTCTCGCTGAAGATTATCATTTACTTTACGAGAGACTTCCGTTGTTTGAACGCCGCGTCCCACACCCCCTATTATTAAATTTTCCTGATTGTGAGATTTCTTGGTGTACCCCTCTGTCTCCGCGTTGGCAATATTACGGGATACCACGTCCAGACCCGACTGTGCGGCGATCATTCCCGATCGAGCATGAAGCAGGGATGTTGTCAGCGACATATTCAAAGCCCTTGCAATTAAAGGTGTAAGCTACGAAATCTTAATACAGACTGTTATGCAAAATTGAGGCCAACTTTTTGACTGAAACATCTGCTTAAATTGATTGCTGAAAATTCATGTGTTTTTCTAGTAAAGGGTGTATTTTTCCGATACTCTGCTTGAGTAGAAGCCTTAGTCATCCCACCCCACCAGGAAGCCGAGATGCAGAAATCGGGCCAGCAATCCCCTCAAAATATTGAACAGCTTATTAATTGCGGTCTTGAATATCAAAATGCGGGGAAAATAGAAGCTGCAAAAAATTGTTACATAAAAGCTTTAAATGCCTCCCCAATCGAGCCCGATGCCAATCATTTTCTTGGTGTCGCCTATCATCAGCTAGGGAATAACGAGCAAGCTTTAGAGTATTTACAAAACGCCATCGAACTAAAACCCGACAGCAGCCAGGTATTTAATCATTACGGGTGCGCCCTATTAGCCTTAAACAGACTTTCAGAGGCAATGCAGGCCTTTATCAAAGCGATCGAGTTGAATTCATCTAATCCAGATGCGTTATTTAATCTTGGACAACTGATTTCTACAGAAGATGCGCTTAAAAGAAACGAGAGCGATGAAGAACGGGAAAAAACCGCTGAATACGCTGTTGAGCTATTAAACAAGGCAGTAACGCTAAATCCCAGCCAGTTAGAGTGGAAAGTAAAACTTGCCGGCGCTCTCCTTCAAGCAGGACAAAAAGACGCTCTTAAAAATGTTTTGGAATTCATCCTGAACCAAAAAGCTGACATCCCTGAAGTTTATTTCATCCGCTCCAGGATCAAAAGGGGAATAGAAGCATATAAAGACCTAAAAAAAAGCTTAATTCTAAAACCAAATACGAAAAGCTGTATCAATAATATTGGCTTATGGCATTTAACGTCGGAAAATAGACCTGATGCGCTGGTCTGGTCTAAACGGGGGATAATTGCAGACCCAAGTGACATTGAAATCCTCTGGAACTATGCTCTAGGCCTGCTAGCAAATGGTCATCTTAGAGATGGCTGGCTGGCGGCTAAATGCAGACACTTTAAGCCAGAGATGTTCATTGAAAGGTTTGGATTGCCGCCTGAATGGAATGGACGTTCGCTAAAAAATGGACCGTTACTTGTATTTCAGGAGCAGGGCATAGGCGATGAGCTTCGGTTTGCCAGTTGTTTTGAAGATTTATCAAAAAAAATGGGTGCAAACTGTATTGTCGAAACCGACGCTCGTCTTTTGCCATTATTTTCCAGGAGTTTTCCAAACTTGAGTTTCACTGAAAAATTAGAGCGGAAACCAGGTCCGCCTCCAAAAGTAAATTATACTGAAACCGTAAAAAAATTTAATATTGTCGCTCACTGTCCACTCGGCGATTTGCCGCTGCATTTTCGGCCAACCATCAACCATTTTAAACACAGTAACTCTTACCTTATCCCTGACACAAAACAACAGGAAGTCTGGGAAAAAACCTTTAAACAGCTTGGTTCAAAACTAAAAATCGGCATTTGTTGGCAGACAGCTCTCCCCAGCAAACATTATGATGATTATTTCTTTGATATTCATGAGCTCGAACCAATTTTTTCATTAAAAAATTCAGCGTTTATAAATTTGCAGTACACTGAATGCGAACAAGAGCTAAAGTCTGCTGAAGAAAACTTTAATATCAAGATATTTCGGCCTTCAAATATAGACATGTTTAATGAGTTAGATGCGGTAGCAGCACTGATAAGTGAACTAGATATTGTTATCGGTCCAATGACAGCAGTAATTTCAATGGCTGGGGGAGTCGGAACGAAATGCTTTGGGTTAAATTTACATCCTGACTGGACTTGTCTAGGTACAGATATTCAACCATGGACGCCCAGTATGACATGCAAGTATAGAGGCCACTCCACTTCCTGGAAGCCCGTCATGGAATCAATTGCTTCAGAGATAGGCGCTATTCAAGTGTGATTTTTTAAACTTGCTGACCTTTTGGAGCCAATCCTGCCATAACCTGCCTATTGATGCTAATTAGCCCGTCTAAGCCGGCCAGGTGATCCATTACCCTATTCGTTTCCTTGCTGACCCATATTGCCAAACTTATCAGGGATGCCTTTAAATCTTCAGGCAATTCGTTTTTTGGAGAGCTCAGGTCACAGCGAAAGGCATGCCACACTTTCTCGTTCCAGAGAATGGCATTAAACTTGTCCGATAATTCGGTTTCCTCTTCATTAGCTTTTATAAGAGCGCCGGTTACTGCTCCCAAAACCTTGTATTCTAGATCCCTGTAACCTTCATTTGTGGGTTGGATTTTTGCATAAGCAGCGTAGCCTTTCATAGAATAATCCTAACTCCTGACGATATGGCCTAAGGAACCTAGGGACTAATTACCAAGCAAGTTTAGGAGTATTTGCGGCTGTTGATTTGCAATACCCAGAACTTGAACGCCAAGCTGCTGTCGAACCTGCAAAGCGGTCAACTCTGCAGACTCTCGCGCCAGGTCCGCGTCTACAATGTTTCCAAGGCCAATTTCCGTAGAATCATTGACCGTAGTCAAAAAGTCTGTTTGAAATTTCAGTGCCCTTATTTCAGCACCTAATGCACCTAGGGAAGTATTGATTTCCGTCTCAAGAGCAGTATATTGCGCAGAGATCACGCTTTGGGCGTTTACAGAATTCTTTGCTGCGCCATCGGTACCGAGTGTGGACCCCGCCAAACTTTTGATCAAATGAGTAATACCACTGCTGGCTCCCGATCGCGCCGTCAATGTAAGATTAGTTCCGTTCAAGTTAGAAATAGTATTTACGTTGGTTGCATTACTAATCAGCAAATTTCTGCCATTAAAATTTGAATTGCTAACAAATCCGTAGGCCTGCGACAACAGTTTATCAAAATCGGCCTTCACAATAACACGCTGAGCCGTAGTTAGACCTCCGTTGGCCAACTCAGTGAGCTTTTGCCTGATATCCTGAAGAAGGTCTGAAATTGCAGTCACGCCCGCAAGCGCAATTTCACCAATACCTTTAGAGTTGTTCAGACCCTGCGTAATTGCACCGAGGGCTCTTACATCCCCTCGAACACCCTGAGCTATGGCAAAGTTGGACGCATCATCTGTAGCGCTGGTAACCTTAAGGCCAGTTGATAGTCTCTCCTGGGTCTTGGATAGCTTTTCGTTTGTCCGTTCTAGATTTCGGAGAGCCACAAACGCTTCTGGGTTTGTTACGATACTATTTGACATTTATCTTTACCTTCTCACTTTCTTGTGATGCAGAAGTGCTTTCCTTAAGCCTTTATTAAAATTCAAAATACTACCTTGCATAACTTATAATAATTTTTCAACTTACAGAGTTTATAAATTCCCAAATTGTGAAGCAAGTATTGGGCCAACTTTTTCGAATACTTAATAACATATTGTTTTCATTGGGTTTATTTCTTTTTTATTCCTCACGTGATTTAACACTCAAAAACCATTCACAACAATAATTTTGCCATTTCGTTGAAAAAAGTTTAGTGAAGACGACGTATTTTCTCTTCTCTTATAAAATTTTGTATAGTTTTACCGGTTCTCTTCGCAACCTTTTCGGAAGAAAAAACTTCATCTCCGGCAAGCATCGGATAACAATTCGTAAAAAGAGGGTCGCCGCCCCTGGAAGATCGAAAATTTGGATAATAAGTTGAGATAGTAGTAACTCCAAGCGCACAAGAAAGATGCAAAACGGTCGTACTAGCCGAAATAACCAAGTCTAAGGAACTTATAAGTGCAGCTACTCCTTCCAAATCATTTACTTGATCTAAATCTTTAATTGTCTCTAATTTAATCCAATTGCCATGCTCCTTTGCAAGTTCCTCATCATCAACTCCGTACTGCAGACTCACCAGCCTTATATCTTTTTCTTTTGGCATAAATGCCAGGAGATCTTCAAGTTTTGGGTACACAGAAGGCCAATTCGGCGCAAACCCGCTCCGCCAACAAACACCAATTATGGTTTGGCCAGGTTCTTTACGCAAATATCTCTTAAAGAATTCCTTCCTTTTGGGGTTTGCTTTTAATCCTATCCCCGCCGAGAGTTGTGTTTTTAGATCCGCCCTAAAAATTTTTGGTAAATCGCCGCAGAGAACATAAGATTCGAGATTATATTTTCTTGTGACCTGCGTGTAGTCGTAGTAGACACCACCC
>Ga0114933_10006257_pt1 | contig 10592 bp, 11 predicted proteins | sample 4SBtaG_FD_89691 | JGI IMG/M metagenome (GOLD analysis project Ga0114933, IMG submission 89691) | Deep subsurface microbial communities from Kolumbo volcano to uncover new lineages of life (NeLLi) - 4SBTROV12_W25 metaG | ecosystem: Environmental > Aquatic > Marine > Volcanic | place: Kolumbo... | reverse complement strand
TCTAAACTTATTTTATTATCAAATGGAGAAAAACTAAGAATTTTAAGTATTTGCAAAGCAAAATTTCTTTTGATTTCTGGTAAACCAATAGGTGAAAAAATTGCTAGAGGTGGTCCATTTGTAATGAATACCAAATCAGAAATCTTGCAAGCTGTGCAAGATTATCATAATGGTACATTTGTGAAATGAAAGCTGTTCAAATATCAAAAACAGGAGGACCAGAAGTATTAGAAATAAAAGAAATCACTTTAGATAAGCCTGGCGCAAGTGAAGTAACAATTGAGCATAAAGCAATTGGATTAAATTATATTGATACTTACCACAGATCTGGCCTTTATCCTTTAGAACTTCCTTCTGGAATAGGCGTTGAGGCAGCAGGAATAATAAAAGAAATAGGATCTGATGTTAAAGAATTTAATATTGGTGATAAAATTTCTTATTCCGGAGCACCATTAGGAGCTTATTCAACGCATAGAAATTATCCAACAAAAAATCTTGTAAAAGTTCCAAATAATATTGATCTTGAAGTTGCTGCAACTTTAATGACTAAAGGTTTAACAACTTTTTATTTATTGCACAAAACTTATCCGGTTAAATCTGGAGAAACAATTCTATTTCATGCTGCGGCTGGAGGTGTAGGTCAAATATTTGGACAATGGGCAAAAACTCTTGGGTGTACAGTAATTGGTACAGTTGGAACTGATGAAAAGATAGATAAAGCTAAAAGCTATGGGTATGATCATATAATAAATTACAACAAAGAAAATTTTTCAGAAAAAGTTTTAGAAATTACAAATGGTGAAGGTGTTTCTGTAGTTTATGATGGTGTTGGCAAAAGTACACTTGAAGGTTCTTTAAAATGTCTAAGTACAAGAGGAATGATGGTGTCTTTTGGAAACGCTTCAGGAGCTTTATCTCCCATAGATGTACCAAAATTGTTACAACCAAAGGGTTTATATTTTATAAGACCTTCTATGCAACAATATTTAAGCAAGAGAGAAGAAATTGATGAAGGTGCAAAAGTTTTATTTGAAAAAATTGGATCAGGAAAAGTTAAAATTGAAATATTTAAAAAGTATAAATTAGAAAATGCTGTAGAAGTTCATAAAGATTTAGAATCTAGAAAAATTCTTGGGCCAGCTATAATTATACCTTAGTCCAAATCAATTTTCATATCTGATAAATGTAATTTCAATGTTTCAGTTGATAAATGTATATCTCTAATAAAAAATAGAACAGAAATTATCATTGATAAACAACATGATCCAAAAATAATTCGGGCCAAAAAAATCATATCTAAATAAAGAGCAAAAACTGTTAACATATTAAATAAGAAACCAAAACTTGCGCAAGCAAGCGTATATTTTAACCACTTAACTCTTCCATTTAGATTAATAAGCTGCTTTTCCCATTCTGGTGGAATATGTTTTTCCCAAACATATTCATCATGTATTTTTCTTATTAGATTGCTCAATGTATGAAAACGATTGCCATAAACACTCATCAAAAGTGGTATAGCAGGAAACATCAAAGCAGTTACTGTATAATCTACATTCATAACGAATCAGTTTGATTATGAAACTAGCCTTTGTTATTTACAAGTAAATTCTAATGAAACAATTAAATCACTTTATTGAACTAATAAGACTAAAAAAACCGATAGGCTTTATGCTTTTATTTTGGCCATGTGCATGGGGTTTAACTATCGCTTATGATTCATCAAATAATATAAAAATTTATTTTTTTTACTTATTATTATTTTTTTTAGGTTCAGTCTTAATGAGATCAGCGGGATGTATAATAAATGATGTCATGGATGAAGAATTTGATAAAAAAGTAGAAAGAACAAAAAATAGACCAATTGCATCAGGTAAAATTTCTAAAAAACTTGGGTTAATTTATAGTGCACTACTATGCTCTTTAGCATTTTTAATTTTAATTAATTTCAACAGGTTCACAATTATTTTAGCTTTAGGATCTATGCCTCTCGCCTTTATTTATCCATTAATGAAAAGGTATACATATTGGCCACAATTATTCTTGGGCATAACTTTTAATTATGGATTGATTCTAGGATGGGTTTCCATCAAAAATACTTTAGATATAGTACCAATAATTTTTTACGTTGGAGCCATATTTTGGACACTTGGATACGACACGATATATGGATTTCAAGACATAAAAGACGATGAAATAATAGGCATAAAATCAACATCAATAAAATTTAAAAAAACTCCAATCACTTTTTTAACTATATGTTATTCAATTTTTATTTTTTTTACTTTGTTAGTAGGTATTTTAATGAAATTTCATAACCTATTTTATATAATTTTAATTTTACCATTTTTGCATTTATTTGCATATCAAGTTAGAAACATTAATATTAATGATTCGTCAAATTGCTTAAAAATTTTTAAAAGTAATAATTTTTTTGGCTTATTGATTTTATTAACTATTTTAATGGGAAAGTTTTAAACTAATGAGCAACGTTGATATTCTTAAGCGCCTTTATCACGATTACACAGGTAAATTTTTAAATAAAATAATGCTATCTGTATTTTTTTCCATTCTTTTAGCTGGAAGCACTTCTTCAATCGCATACCTTCTTGATCCTGCAATTGAAAAAATATTTATTGAAAAAAATCAATCATTAATTTTTATTATTCCTGCTCTGATAATTACTGCTTTTACAGTTAAAGGTCTTTCTCTTTATGCTGCAAAAGTAATAATGTTAGGAGTAGCTGCAGAAGTTAGCAAAAATATTCAAAGTGATATGCTTCGTTCATTAATAAAAGCTGATACTCAATTAATAGATAATAAACACTCTGGAAAATTTGTAGCTAACCTTACAAACGATGTAAATATGATTACCAACCTAGTTAGTGTTGCCATACTAAACTTATTTAAAGATAGCTTAACTTTAATTGGATTATTAGGTGTTATGTTTTTTCAGAATTGGAAACTTTCATTAATTGCATTAATAATGATTCCTTTAGCTTCTTTTGCAGCAAGAAAATTAGGTAAAAGAATAGGTAAAATTTCAACTCAGCAAATGGAAGACGCTGGTAACTTAAATACATTCTTAATGGAAATTTTTAAAAATCACAAACTAATAAAAATATTTCAAAAAGAAATTTATGAAAATTCTCGAGCAGAAAAATTTCTTAATGCTATAAAAGAAAAAAACAGAAAAATTGGTATTGTGTTTGTTAGAGCCTCTCCTATTATGGAAGTACTTACAGGCATAATGATTGCACTGTTAATATTTTATTCTGGAAAACTTATAATGAGTGATGAATTAAATATTAATAACTTTTTTTCATTTTTAGCAGCAATGATGTTGGCGTATCAGCCAGTAAGATCTCTTGCAACTTTAAATATAGCTATCAATCAAGGACTGGCCAGCGCTAAAAGAATTTTACCAATAATAGACACTAAAAATAAAATTATTGATCATAAAGGAAGTTCAGAAATTAAATTAATAAATGGAGATATTAATTTTAAAGATATTAATTTTGAATATGCAAGTAATGAGACGCAAGTTTTAAAATCAATAAATTTAGCTATACAAGGCGGAAAAATGACATCACTTGTCGGCCATAGTGGCGCTGGGAAGTCAACTATTTTAAATTTAATACCAAGATTTTACGACAGCACTTCTGGAGATATAAGGATTGATAATCAATCTATATACAAATCAACGATAAACTCATTAAGAAAAAATATTTCTCTAGTTAGTCAAGATACAACTTTATTTGATGACACTATTAAAAACAATATCGCCTATGCAAATTTAAATGCAAACCAAGAAGAAATAGAAGAAGCAGCAAAATATTCTTATGCGAATGAATTTATAGATAAATTACCAAGCAAATATGACACAATAATTGGAGAAAATGGTGTTAGACTTTCAGGAGGAGAAAAACAAAGACTGTCAATTGCAAGAGCAATATTAAAAAAAAGCCCCATAATACTTCTTGATGAAGCGACATCTTCACTTGATGCAGAAACAGAAAGCAAAATTCAAAAAGCAATAAATTTTCTTACAAAAAATAGAACCACTATTGTAATCGCACATAGATTATCAACTATTTTAAATTCTGATAAAATTTATGTAATAGATGGTGGAAAAATTGTCAGTGAAGGAACTCACAAAGAATTATTATTAAATTCATCCGTATATAAAAACTTCTACGAAAAACAAATAAAAAAGGATTGATGATATTTTTTTATAGAATAATAATAAATTTTATAATAATTCTATCACCACTAATAATATTAATAAGATTATTAAAAAAAAAAGAACATCCAATTAGATTTAAAGAAAAGTTTTGTTTTTTTTCTATAAAAAGAGGTCAAGGAAAACTTATTTGGTTCCATGTTGCAAGTGTAGGCGAAATGCTAAGTATAGTTCCCCTAATTGAAAAATTAGAAAAAAATAAAAATATAAAAAAAATATTAATAACTTCTTCTACTTTAAGTTCTTCAAATATTTTTTTGAAATTTAAATTTAAAAAAACTATTCACCAATTTTTTCCAATAGACTCTAATTTTTATACTAAAAAATTCATCAAATATTGGAAACCATCATTAGCTATTTTTGTCGAATCTGAAATTTGGCCTAATATAATTCTGAATTTAAAAAATAAAAATATCCCTCTTATATTGTTAAATGCTAGAATAACTAAAAAAACTTATAAAAAGTGGAAAAAAATATCTTTTTTTTCTAAATCAATATTTAACAAATTTAATATTTGTTTGTCGCAAAATAATGAAACAAAAAATTATCTTAGAAAATTAGGCGCAAAAAATGTTAAAGAATTAGGAAATTTAAAATTTTCTGAAACAAGTTTAAAAAATATAAATAAAATTAATAAAAATACTCAAAAATTTTTTGATTCAAAAAAGGTATTATTTGGAGCAATTAGTACTCATCAGAATGAAGAAATATTTTGTACAAAAATACACGCTGATTTAAAAAAAAAATATATAAATGGAATTACTATTATCATTCCTAGACATATTCATAGAGCCCCTGCCATTAAAGAAGATATAGAAAAACTTGGGCTTAAGGTTCATTTGCATAGCTCTGAAAGAAAAATAGATAATAAAACTGACATATATTTAGTAGATACTTTTGGAGAGACAAAATTATTTATAAAAATTTGTAAAATTGTTTTTTTAGGTGGTTCACTAATCCAACATGGTGGACAGAATCCCCTAGAAGCAGCAAGACTAGGTTGCAAAGTTATTCATGGTCCTAATATCGATAACTTTTTAGAAGTTTACAATTTATTAAATAAAAATAACATTTCCTTAAAAATTAGAACTATAAATCACGCCAAAAATGTAATTAAAAAAAATTTAAGTAATAAATTTAGTTCTAAAAAAATTATAAAAAAACTAAGTTCTATAGGAAATGAAGTATTATTTAAAAACCAAAAAGAGATTAATAAATATATATAAATGAAATTGAAAAAACCAAAATTTTGGGATAGTTCACAATTTTCATTTTGGATTATTTTACTTTTTCCAATTTCAATATTATTTTTACTATTTTCTTATATAAAAAAATTACAATCACCTAAGAAATTTCCGGTACCAATTATATGTGTAGGAAATATATATTTAGGTGGTACTGGCAAAACTCCCTTAGTGTCAGAAATTTTTAAAATCACTAAATCCTTAGGAAAAAATCCTGCATTTGTTAAAAAATACTATGATTATCTTGAAGATGAAATAACAATGTTAAAAAAAATAGGAAAAATATTTGTTTCTAAAAAAAGAATAGAAGCAATAGAATCTCTAATAGAAAATAAAAATGATTTAGCCATCTTAGACGATGGTTTTCAAGATTTTAGTATAAATAAAAATTTATCAATTGTTTGTTTTAATCAAAATCAATGGATTGGAAATGGTTTTATAATACCTTCAGGTCCACTAAGAGAAAAACTTTCAGCATTAAAAAGAGCGCATTGCATTTTTATAAATGGAAAAGTAGACGCTAAAATTGAAAATGAAATATATAAAGCAAACAAGAATATAGAAATCTACTACTCAAAATACAAACCTTTAGATATCAGCAAATTTAAAGATAAAACAATAATAGCTTTTTCTGGAATAGGTAATCCAACGAATTTTTTTAATTTATTGAGAGAAAATAATTTACTACTAAAAGAAGTATTTTATTATCCTGATCACTATAATTTTTCAAAAGCAGAACTTAATAACTTAATAAATGAAGCAAAGGTAAATAACGCAGTTCTACTTACTACAGAAAAAGATTATTACAGAATTGACGATTCTTATAAAAAAAATATTGAATTTTTAAAAATTGAATTAGAAATAGAAAATAAGAGTAATTTTATAGAATTGATTAAAAAAAGTATATGAAAATTATAAAGTATTTTTTTGAGTTTATAATTATAACTTCATTATTTTGTATTTTTAAAATATTAGGACTCAAAAATGCATCTAACCTTGGAAGTATTCTGGGAAAAGTTATTGGTCCTTTTTTTAGATCAAAAAATATAATTAAACAAAATATTAAAATAGGACTAGGTAATCTTGAAAAAAATAAAGAGAAAGAGATCATAAATGGAATGTGGTCAAATATTGGAAGAACATTTGCTGAATATATTTTTTTAAAAAATTTCAAATTAAAAAAAACTGGATTTGATCATATGAAAATAACAGGAATTGAATATTTAGATCAAATAAAAAAATCTAATAAACCAGTAGTTTTTTTCTCAGGTCATTTCGCAAATTTTGAACTTATGGCCATGGAACTAAGTAAATTTGGTATTAAACTTGCAGCAATTTATAGACCATTAAACAACTTTTTTTTGAATCCTCTCATGGAGTATCTAAGAATAAAATATATTTGTCCTGTTCAAATTCCAAAGGGCATATCTGGTTCTAGAGATATAGTAAAAAAGATTAAAGACGGATACAGTATCGCATTAATGGTAGATCAAAGAGTTAGTGAAGGTCCAAGAATATCTTTTTTCGATAAAGAAGCACATACTACCACTATTCCCGTGCAAATAGCTCTCAAATATAATTGCAAACTAGTCCCAATATATATTGAAAGAAAAAATGGAGCTAATTTTGAAATGGTTATTCATAAACCATATGAAATAACAAAAACTGGTGTATATGAAGAAGACTTAAAAAAAAACTCTTTAGAAATTAATCAAAGTATTGAAAAAATGATTGTCAAAAACCCATATCAGTGGATTTGGACACATAATCGTTGGAAGTAATTTAACTCTTTTTGATTAATTTTTTTCTCGTCTTATCTGCTTCTACGTAAGAAAAGTAAGCTTCTTGTAATTCCACGTTCCAATACGTAAGTTTGTCTAAATAAATTTTTTTACCAGATACTGCACAAATAACATGATCACCATCTTCTATTATTTTGAAATTATTTGGCAGATATTTTATTGTGGCTAATTTATTTTTCATTAGATAGAAAGATAATTATATATGATTATAAGTGTTATAGGAAGTGGTGGAAGAGAACATGCAATCTGCAAAAAAATATCTGAGTCTCCACTAGTAAGTAAAATTTATTGTATACCTGGAAATGCTGGAACAAGTGAAATAGCTGAAAATATTGTAATCGATCTAAATAATTTTGACGAGATTAAGAATTTTTTATTAAAATCAAAAAATGATTTAGTTGTAATTGGACCAGAAAAACCTTTAGTTAATGGAATAGTAGATTTTCTAGAAAAAGAAAAAATCAAAGTTTTTGGTCCAAAAAAAATAGCCTCTCAACTTGAAGGATCAAAAATTTTTACAAAAAAAATTTGTAAAAAATATAACATTCCTACTGCAAATTTTGGTATTTTTGAAAATATTGAAAATACAATAAAATTTTTAAAATCCAGTAATTTTCCAATTGTGGTTAAAACTAATGGATTGGCTTCAGGCAAAGGAGTTTATATTTGTGAAAATTTACAAGCAGCAAATAAAGCCGTAAAAGAAATATTTGGTGGAAAGTTTGGTGAGGCAAAAAATATTTTAATTGAAGAATTTTTAAAAGGTGATGAAATGAGTTTTTTTGTAATATGTGATGGAAAATGCTTTCAAAAATTTCAAACTGCCCAGGATCATAAAAGAGTATTTGAAGGTGATAAAGGAAAAAATACAGGTGGCATGGGCGCTTATTCACCTTCAGGATTAATTAATTTAAATTTAGAAAAAAAAATAATTGATAAAATTATCAGACCTACTCTGAAAGCAATTAAAGACTTAGGAGAAAATTATAAAGGCTTTTTGTATGCCGGTTTAATGATTAAAGATAACGAGCCCTATCTTATTGAATATAATGTAAGAATGGGCGATCCGGAATGTCAAACTATATTGCCGTTATTAAAAACAGATTTTCTTGAAGTAATCAATTCATGCTGTGATAACAAACTAGATGATTTAAAAATTGAATGGAAAGATCAAAAAAGTTTATGTGTTGTAGTCTGTTCTAAAGGATATCCAGAAAAGTTTCAAAATAATATTAAAATAGACAATTTAAAAAAATTAAATTTAGATAAAAATGATCATGTTTTTCATGCAGGAACTAAAAAAAAAAATAGTGAAATTTTTTCTAATGGAGGGAGAGTATTAAACTTTGTAACCGTTTCTTCAAGTTATAAAGATTCAAGAGATAAAGTTTTAAAATTAATTAACAATTTAAATTGGTCTAATGGTTTTTTTAGAAAAGATATTGGATTTAAAGTCATAGATAAATGAGAATTATTGCTGGCGATTATAAAGGTAGAAAAATATTTGAACCTATAGATAAAGAAACAAGACCTTTAAAAGATTTAACTAAAGAGTCTATATTTAATATTATCGAACATTCTAAAAATGCAAAAATTTCTATAAAAAAATCTAATGTACTAGATGTCTTTTCGGGGACAGGATCTTTTGGATTAGAATGCATATCAAGAGGAGCTTCAAAAGTTTATTTCATTGAATGGCATAAACCATCGATAAAAGTTTTGACTAAAAATATTGAAAAACTTAATTGTGAAAAAAAAATAAAATTATTTTCTGAAAATGTATTTAATATAAAAAAAATTAAAAAAATAAAAGAAAGTAAATTTAATATAATTTTTTTAGACCCACCTTATAAAGAAAAAAATATAATTTTACTTTTGAATGAAATTAGAGAAATGAAAATTCTATTTGAAAAAGGAATTATAGTTTTACATAGACATAAAAAATCAGATGATAATTTTAATAATAAATTTAAAATTTTAAGAATAGAAAATTATGGAAAATCAAAAATAGTTTTTGGTAAGTTTATTTAAATTAAAATTTTTTTTGTCTCTTTTTTTATAAGTTCTACTGAAGGTTGATCAAAAGGATTAACTTTTAAAGCTCTACCTAATAAAATTGTTTCTAAAATAAAAAAGCAAAATAATTCACCCAGAGTTTGTTCATTTTTTTTTTGTACAAAAAAACTTCTAAAAGGAATTTTTTTTTTTTTAAATATTTTTTCAGTGGCCAGTCTTTGCGCAAAAATTATTTCATTAATATTTTTATTTTTTAAATATAAATGTGATTTCAATAAATTTTGATTATAAATTTTTTCTGATTTTTTATTAAAAGCATCAAAAAATGTAAAAAAATTATTTTTAGGTCCGTCTAAGTAAAGTTGCATTACGCTATGATTGTCTTTAGGCATTTGTGAAACTATAGGCAAAATACCTTTTGACTTTTTTCCTAAACTTTCAGCTACTAGTTGTTGATACCAATAAAATAAGCTTAAGGAATCTTCATCATAATTTAAAATTATAGAGTTAGTTTTTCTTTTTTTTACACATTGCAAAATTCCTTCTACATTGTTAACTAAATTATAAATAAATTTTTTATCATTAATTAAGTAATTAAATTGTTTGAATTTTTTTTCATTCAAACCCATAAGTTCTGCTGGTAACATTCCAACTTCTGAAAGAACTGAATAACGACCACCAATATAATTTTTATGCTCAATTATTTCACATTTCATTTTTTGGGCAATTTTTCTTAAATAGTTGTTTTTATTTTCTGTGATAAAAACACAATTTCTGTTTATTTTTTGAGTGTTTAAATTTGTTATTGTCTCTAATGTATTACCAGATTTTGAAATAATTAAATTTAAAGTATTTTTTTTAATTTTTTTATTAACTCCTGATTTAAGATTATTTAAAAAAATAAATTCTTTTTTTATTTTAAATTTTAAAAAATTATAAATTGCTTCTGCGCCAAGTACAGAGCCTCCCATTCCTATAATTCTATATGCTGAAAATTTTTTTAGTTTTAAGATTATTTTTGAATCAAATGAATACTTATATTGATCTGATAAACTTAAAAGTAATTTTTCTTTGCCAAGGAAATATTTTTTTTTAATAGCATAAAAAATATCTTTTATATTATTTTTTTTTTTATATAAAAAATTATTAAAATTAATATTTTTGGTTAACATTAATTTTCTTTAATTTTCTTTAAAACAAAACTTTCTATGGTACTTGAATCTGACGTCTCACTTTCGCTTATCGCAACATCCTCCATGCCGAGCAATTTTTCAATATCATCCTCAATTT
>Ga0114933_10006254_pt1 | contig 10596 bp, 8 predicted proteins | sample 4SBtaG_FD_89691 | JGI IMG/M metagenome (GOLD analysis project Ga0114933, IMG submission 89691) | Deep subsurface microbial communities from Kolumbo volcano to uncover new lineages of life (NeLLi) - 4SBTROV12_W25 metaG | ecosystem: Environmental > Aquatic > Marine > Volcanic | place: Kolumbo... | reverse complement strand
CCAGTTCCCTTATCTTTCGCAGAAACGTTAACAATACCATTTGCATCAATATCAAAAGTTACTTCAATTTGTGGAACTCCTCTTGGGGCAGGCGCTATTCCGACAAGCTCAAAATTTCCTAAAATTTTATTGTCAGCGGCCATTTCTCTTTCACCCTGTAAAACTCTTATTGATACAGCTGGTTGACTATCTTCGGCAGTTGAAAATACCTGACTTTTTTTTGTAGGAATTGTAGTATTTTTATCAATTAATTTTGTTGATATGCCACCTAATGTTTCTATGCCAAGAGAAAGTGGAGTTACATCAAGCAAAAGCACATCTTTAACATCTCCCTGTAACACTCCTGCTTGAATAGCGGCACCCATAGCAACTACTTCATCTGGATTAACGCTTTTATTTGGATCTTTACCAAAAAAATTCTTTACTGCTTCTATGACTTTAGGCATTCTTGTCATACCACCAACCATTACAACTTCATTAATATCGTTTGCAGTAAGACCGGCATCTTTTAGTGCTGTCTTACAAGGGGGGAGCGTTTTAGCAATTAGATCTTCAACGAGAGCTTCTAATTTTGCTCTAGTCATTTTTAAATTAATGTGTTTTGGCCCTGTTTTGTCTGCAGTAATAAAAGGGAGGTTAACATCTGTTTGTTCTGCTGAAGACAACTCTATCTTGGCTTTTTCAGCAGCTTCTTTTAATCTTTGAAGAGCAAGTTTATCAGATTTTAAATCAATGCCATTATCTTTCTTAAATTCTGCAACTAAGTAATCAACAATAGTATTATCAAAGTCCTCACCACCTAAAAAGGTATCACCGTTTGTAGACTTAACTTCGAATACACCATCCCCTAATTCAAGGATAGAAACATCAAAAGTTCCTCCACCTAAATCATAAACTGCTATTTTTTTATTTGCCTTTTTGTCTAATCCATATGCTAACGAAGCTGCTGTTGGTTCATTTATAATTCTTAATACTTCAAGTCCTGCAATTTTACCTGCATCCTTTGTTGCCTGCCTTTGCGCATCATTAAAATATGCAGGTACAGTAATAACTGCTTTTGTTACTTCTTGACCTAAATATTTTTCTGCAGTTTCTTTCATTTTCTGTAAAATAAAAGCTGATATTTGTGATGGTGAATATTTTTGTCCTTTTGCTTCTATCCAAGCATCGCTTTTTTCTGAATTTACTATTTTAAAAGGTGCTGACTGAATATCTTTTTTTACTGTTGGATCTTCGAAATTTCTTCCAATTAATCTTTTTACAGCAAAAATTGTATTTTCTGGATTAGTTACAGCTTGTCTTTTTGCTGGTTGACCAATTAATTTTTCATTTTCTTCTGTAAAAGCGACAACAGAGGGGGTAGTTCTTGCACCCTCAGCATTTTCTAATACTTTAGGCTGAGCTCCTTCCATTATAGCTACACAAGAGTTTGTTGTTCCTAAATCTATACCAATTACTTTGCTCATAATTCTTTAATTCCTTGATCTCATATATGTGTTAATTCCCAATGTACAAGTTTAATAAGTGTTTATTTTGACTCTCCTTTTCCCTTATTTTCCTCACCTTTTTTATCCTCTTTTTCTTTATCCTCTTTTTTTTCCTTTTTTTTTGAAACACCAACCAAAGACGGTCTTAATAGTCTACCTTTCATTGTGAAGCCTTTTTGAATTTCTTGAATTATTGTTCCTGGTTCTTTTTCATCATCATCTACTTCCATCATAGCTTGGTGATAATTTGGATCCAGTTTTTTATTAATTGAATTAATAGGTTCAATATTATTCTTTTTAAAGATAGATAAAATATCTTTATAGACAATTTCTAGGTGGTCTACAGTTTTTTTTAAACTCTCAGAATTTTTTAAACTTTCATCATTTTGTAATGACTCTTTAGCCCTTTGAAGATTATCTATCAGGTTTAAGGTTTCTCTTGCAAATGAAAACCCACCATATTCAAAAGCTTCATCTTTTTCCTTTTCATATCTTCTTCTTTGATTTTCCATTTCTGCAAAAGTTCTAGTTAATTTATCCTCTAGTTCAGAAATTTTTTCTTCAGGACTTAGTTTTTTTTCATCATTTTCCTCTTTATCATTAGTTATATTTTTTAGATTCTTGTGTTCATGATTTTCTTCATTTATGTTATTTTTTTCTTTATTTGTGTTTTGATCTTTTTCCATTAGAACTTATATGGTAAGAAATTTAATAATTGCTAGATGCTAAATAAAAAAATTAAAGAAATATTAATTGGAACAAATAATGATGGAAAACTTAGAGAAATTACTGATTTATTACCCAAATCGACAGCAATTCTCTCAACCAAAGATTTTAAATTAAGCAGCCCTAGAGAAAATGGAAAATCATTTTTAAAAAATTCTCTTATTAAAGCTAAATTTTATTCAAAAAAATCAAATATGATATGTTTGGCGGACGACTCTGGTCTTGAGATTGATATTTTAAAAGGTAAACCAGGAATATTTTCAGCTAGATGGGGTGGAGTTAATAATGATTTTAACAAAGCTATTTCTAAGGTTTTTCAAGAACTTTACAAAAGAGATAAAAATTGGAAACAAAAAAAAATAAAAGCCAGGTTCATATGTGCTTTAACAATCTATTGGCCAAGTGGTAAAAAAGTTCATTCATTAGGCAAAGTTGAAGGATTAATATCTGATAAAAAAAAAGGAAAAAATGGATTTGGGTATGATCCAATTTTTATGCCATTAAATAGTAATATTACTTTTGGTCAAATGAAACCTAAAAAGAAATATAAAATTGATCATAGGTTTAAAGCATTTAAAAAAATCAAAAGATTTTTTTGATTTTTCTATTTTCTATTTTATAAAAATTAAGAACATGATTGATTTTTTTATCATTAATTTCAAAAATTCCTACTTTACCTTTAAATTTATTTTTTTTAGAAAATATTTTTTCATTTACGATCCAATTATTTTGAAAAATTAAATAGTATACTAATCCAACTAAATCATAACTTAAAAATGATAATTGATTTGGATATTGATTAAATTTATCAAAATATATATTTTTAAATTCATCATAATTTTCTTTATTGATTGAAGGATAATAAATTGGTTGATAACTTGTTTCTTTCAGTAAAGACTCATCAAACCATTGATTTAAAGTTATAAAGTAAATTTTTTTAGGTGATACGTCTGTATAAAGCAATGATGTAGTAATACTTTTTAAACTTTCATCAAAATCTGCGATGATTAATGAGTCAAAACCTATTTTTCCGATGGTATCTTTTTTTTCAAGTATTTTAATTTTTTTTTCTTTGTTTGGATCTTCAGACTTTTTAAGTCTTTTAATTTCATCTTCTACATTTTGTTTTCTTTGTCGATATTTAGTAATTTTTTCTATTTGTTTTGTAAGTTTAGTTGGGTCGGAATCATAGTAATGTATCTTGAAAGTATTGACTTTTGATTTTTTAATAGCTTTTTTTATTTCATTTTTGTAATTTTTATTTGGAATTAAAAAGATAGTTTTTTTTAGTTCATTATTTTTTTGAAATTTTACTATAGTATCAAGTTGAGAGCTTGCGTTGATTCCTGTGCTTATAATATTTTTTGGATTATCAATTATTTTATTTGTTAAAGATAAAAAAATCATATCACTCAATTCCTCTAATTTAATAAGATTTTTATTAAACACAGGTCCAATAACTATTTTAACACCTTCGTCTCTTAATTCTTTAGCTTTAATGTATGTTATGTCTGGATTTGATTCTGTATCTTTAGGAATTATTTCTATGGAAGGATTATTAATTTTATTTATAGCAAGTAAAGTTGATTTAATTATTGATTTTCCTATATCATGAAATTCTCCACTAATTGGAACTAGCAAGCCTAACTTGATTTTTTCTTGTGCAAACACCTTATTTAAATTTGAAGAACTAAATATAATTATCAGTATTATAATTTTGACTAATATTTTCATTTTAATGTTATTATTATATTATTTATATTTTAATGATTCCACAAAACGACACAAAATTTAGAGAATTAAAACATGGTTTATATGTAGTTTCGACACCAATAGGAAATTTAGCAGATATTACTTTTAGAGCAATAGAAGTATTAAAAAATTCTAAATATATTTTATGTGAGGACACAAGAGTATCAAAAAAATTGTTTAATAAATATAACATTAAATCTAATTTAATTTCTTACCATAAGTTTAATGAAACTAAAAATTTAAAAAAAATAATTGATATTTTGAAATCACAAAAAATAGTTTCGTTAATTTCTGATGCAGGAACTCCATCTATTTCAGATCCAGGAAGAATTTTGATTAAAGAATGTATAAAAAAAAAAATTGAAGTATTTCCAATCCCAGGTGCTTCTGCTGTTACATCTGCAGTTTCAATCAGTGGTTTTTCTGATAAATACTATTTTATTGGTTTTTTTCCAGAAAAAGAAAAAGAGATCAAAGATCAACTAAATATATTATCCAATATAAACTCTTCTATAGTTTTTTTTATATCTGCAAAAAAAATTAATAAAATTATCAAACCATTAAATCTTTTTTTTTTTAACAGAGAGATAGTAATTTGTAGAGAAATTTCTAAGTTTTACGAAGAATTTATAAGAACTAAAGTTGATCAGTTAAAACCTTTTGAAAAAAATTTGAAAGGAGAGCTAACAGTTGTTATCTCTGAAAAAAACAATAATAAAAATGTTTCGAATAATTTAAACGAATCAGATAAAAAATATATAAAGAAAATGTCAAAAAGTTTAAGCATAAAAGATATTACAAATTTTATAAGTGCAAATAGAAATATTTCAAAAAAAGAAATTTATAACTACTATTTAAAATTAAAAAATGAAAAGTAATTTAATTTTAATATTTCTGTTTTTTTTTATTTTAAATTCATGCGTTGGAACAGGTTCAAAGGGAGTTTTTGGCACAGGGGTAAGTATAGCTTTGGATCCACGATCTTTAGGAACGCAAATTGATGATTCAATAATGCAAAAAAATTTAGGTGCCAGATTACTTCTGATGAATAAAAATTATATTTTATCAATTAATACTAAAGTTTTAGATGGAAGAATTTTTTTGACTGGAAAAGTTGATAACCCTGAAGAAAAACTTAAAATTACTAAAGTTGCATGGGAAACGGAAGGCGTTCGATCTGTTAGAAATGATATTAAAGTTAAGGAAGAGTTTAATTTTAAGCAGTCAGCTAAAGATTTATTAATTACTTCACAACTACGGACAGCTATGATTTTAAATAAAAATATAAAAGCTTCAAATTATAATATTGATACGTATAAGAAGAAAATTTTTATATATGGTATTGCTATAACAAAAGAAGAGAGGAAAGAAGTCTTAGAAGAAGCAAGAGATATATTGGATGTAGAAAAAGTTATAGCAAGTATTTTTTTAGTAGAAGATTTGAGGATCCAAAAAAACTAATTTTTTTTACCATAGTTAATAACACCAGCAGAGTATGCAGCTATTGAGGCAAGATTTAATATATCTGAAGTAGAAGATCTTAATGGGGCAATTTCTATCGGTTGACCCAATCCAATCAAAAATGGCCCTATTACTTTTGCTCCTCCAAGTTCCTTCATCATTTTATAAGATATTGCTGCACTATGTTGACCAGGCATAATTAATATATTTGCATTTCCAACTATCCCAGAAAAAGAATATAATTCTTTATATTCTTCATTTAGAGCTACATCAGGCTGCATATCACCATCAAATTGAAAATCTACTTTTTTATCTTGTAAAATTTCAACAGCATCTCTGATATGTTTCGTTTGACTTGTTGCTGGTTGTCCAAATGTTGAGTGAGAAACAAATGCAACTTTTGGATCAAATCCAAATAGTCTTACAACTCTAGCAGATGAAATTGCTATTTCAGCGAGTTGCTTAGCATTTGGACTTTCATGTACACTTGTATCACCTATAAAGACAGTTTTACCTCTATTTACTATCATATTTAAACCAAACATTATCTCATCTGATCTTGCATCTATTACCTTATTTATCTTTTCTAATGAGGCCGCATATTTTCTGGTATTACCAGTTACTGCTCCGTCTGCGTCACCGCAAGAAACCATACATGATGTCCAGATAACTCTATCATTTCTTATCATTCGATCACAGTCTCTTTCTAATAAACCTTCTTTTCTTTGTAATCTTTTAAATAAATAATTTGCATACTTTGCCCTCATTTCTTTATTAGTTGAATTTACTATTTCAATATCAAGATTTTCACTGTAACCAATATTTTTAAGTTGTTCTTTTATTTTTTCCTTTTTACCTACCAGCATAGGAATTCCTAATTTACTATTTTTAAATGCAATTGCAGCTTTTAAAGTATTTTCATCCTCACCATCTGCAAAAACAATTTTTTTTGGATTTTTTTTAATTTGGTTATTGATACCCTGCATAATAGTTACAGAAGGATCAAGCCTTTGTTTAAGTTGTTCTTTATAAACATCAAAATCTTTTATATTTTTTCTAGCAACACCACTTTTAATAGCAGCTTTTGCTACCGCAACTGGTATTTCAACAATTAATCTAGGATCAAAAGTTGAAGGAATAATATACTCTTTTCCATATTTCGGTCTTTCCCCACCCATTGCCGCAACCACTTCATCAGGAACATCTTCTCTTGCAAGTGCTGCTATTGCATTTGCTGCAGCTATTTTCATTTCTTCATTTATTGTTTTAGCTCTTACATCTAAAGCTCCTCTAAAAATATATGGAAATCCAATAAGATTATTAACTTGATTTGGATAATCTGACCTTCCAGTTGCTATAATTGCATCATCACGTACTTCCTCAACTTCTTCTGGTGTAATTTCTGGATCAGGATTTGCACATGCAAAAATAATTGGATTTTTTGACATCTTTTTTACCATTTTTTTTGATAAAATACTTTTTGAGGATAATCCCAAAAAAACATCAGCATCCTTTATTGCATCATCTAAAGTTCTATTTTTGGTTTCAATTGCGTGTGAAGATTTCCATTGATTTAAATTATCTCTACCTCGATATAAAACACCTTTACTATCAAGCATTATAATATTTTTTTGAGGCACTCCTGTTTTTTTTAATAAATTAGTACAGGCAATTGCAGATGCACCTGCCCCATTAACAACAACCTTAATTTTTTTTATTGATTTTTTTGATATATCCAATGCATTGATTAATGCTGCAGTAGTTATTATTGCAGTTCCATGCTGGTCATCATGAAAGACAGGTATATCTAAAATTTTTTTAAGTTTTTCCTCAATGATGAAACAGTCTGGAGCAGCTATGTCTTCTAAATTTATTCCACCGAAACTTCCCGCAATAGTTTTAATACTTTTAATGATTTCATTTGGATCAGATGAGTCAATTTCAATATCAATAGAATTTATATCAGCAAATCTTTTAAATAAAACAGCTTTACCTTCCATTACTGGTTTTGAAGCTAAAGCACCTAAATTTCCCATTCCTAAAACTGCAGAGCCATTACTTATTACAGCTACTAGATTCCCTTTGGTAGTATAATCATAGGCGGCATTGGGATCTTTTGATATTTCTCTGACAGGAGCTGCAACACCTGGAGAATATGCTAAAGCTAGATCTCTTTTCGTTGTCATCGGTTTAGAGGATATGATCTCAATCTTGCCTGATTTATTGGTAATATGAAAATCTAAGGCTTCTTTGTCTGTGTAATGATCAATTTTTGTTTTTTTCATTTATGATAATTAGATATACAAATAGAGCAATTTTAAGACTAATATGATTTATGAACCTTATTAAGTCAACAGGGACATTCAGTTTTTTTACGATAATTAGTAGAATACTAGGTTATTTAAGAGATATACTAATTGCAATATTTCTAGGAGCTGGCCCATTGGCAGATGCATTTTTTGTTGCTTTTAGAATTCCAAATACTTTTAGAAGATTATTTTCTGAAGGAACGTTTAATGCAGCCTTTGTTCCAAGTTATGCGTCAGAACTTTCAAATGGAAAAGAAAAATCTGAAAAATTTGCTACAAACATTTTTAGTTTACTAATTTTAGTTTTATTTTTTTTAGTTTTAGTTATTGAAATTTTAATGCCTTATTTTGTTTTTCTTATCGCCCCTGGTTTTAGTGGAAGTGAAGAAAAAATGAATATAGCAATAAATTTAACTAGGATAACTTTCCCATTTTTATTTTTTGTAAGCTTATCATCCTTTTTTTCTGCAATATTAAATTCTCACAATAGATTCGCTGCAGCTGCAGCTGCACCAGTTATTTTGAATTTTTATTTAATATCAGTGCTATTTTATGGAAACTTTCTAGGAGATGAGCTTGTTTATTATTTATCATATGCAGTAACTTTAGCTGGCATAACTCAGTTTATTTATTTATTTTTTTATGTAAAAAGGTTTTATTCTCCAAAATTCATTTTTAATTTTTCGATTAATAATAAAGTTAGAGAATTTTTTTTAAAATTATTGCCAAGTATTTTTTCATCAGGCGTAACCCAGATAAATATTTTAGTTGGAACAATAATTGCTTCATTTCAAGCAAGTGCAGTTTCTTATTTGTATTATGCAGATAGAATTTATCAAATAAATCTTGCAATTGCTGGAATTGCAATTGGTACGGTTATTTTGCCCCAACTTTCCAAGTATGTTAATAGCAATGAAAAAGATAAAATATCTTTAATACAAAATAAAGCTTTAGAGTTGAGCTTATTTTTAAGTTTACCAGCGACTATAGCTTTATTGCTTGCATCGGAACAAATTATATCAGCTTTATTTGGTTATGGTTCATTTGATAAAATATCAGTTGAGAATTCATCAAAAGCATTATTCTATTTTGCCCTTGGACTTCCTGCTTTTTCTTTAATAAAAGTTTTTTCTAGTTTTTACTTTGCAAGAAATAACACTAAGTTACCTTTTTACATATCTTTAGCCTCTGTTTTATTAAATATTTTAATAAGTATAATTTTTTTTAAAAAAATTGGATTTATAATTATTCCTATTGCCACTACGATTTCATCCTGGTTTAATTCTATTTTATTATTTATTTTTTTAAAAAAAGATAAATATTTTGATTTTTATTCTGATTTTTTTTCAAAATTTTTTAAAACACTAATTTCTTCATTAATTATGGGAATTTTAATTTACTATTTAATAACTCTTTTTAAAACGAATCTAGCTTACGACCAAAGTTTTAAATCAGTTTTTCTTATTGGCATTGTAATAGTTGGACTTATTTCTTATTTATTAATTGCTTTTTTGATCAAGGCTTTCAAAATTAGTGATATTAATTTAAAGTATTAGTTTAATGTCTAAAAAAATTTTTTCTGGCGTTCAACCTTCAGGTAATTTGCATTTAGGTAATTATTTAGGTGCAATTAAAAATTTTGTTGAACTTCAAAATGAAAAAGATACAGAATGTGTCTATTGCATTGTAGATTTACATGCGATTACTGTGAATCAAGATCCAAAAGAATTAAAGAAAAATATTAGAGAAACTTTAGCAACATTCATTGCATGCGGATTAAATGAAAAAAAATCTATAATTTTTAATCAATCATCAGTACCCGCTCATTCTGAAGGTGCGTGGATTTTAGGCTGTATAGCCAGAATGGGCTGGTTAAATAGAATGACTCAGTTCAAAGAAAAAGCTGGTAAGGATAAAGAAAAAGCAAGTGTCGGACTTTATACTTATCCAGTTTTAATGGCAGCCGATATATTACTTTATGATTCAACTCATGTGCCTGTCGGTGATGATCAAAGACAACATTTAGAATTATGTAGGGATATTGCCTTAAGATTTAACAATGAATTTCAAACTCCTAATTTTTTAAAAGTTCCGGAACCATTAATTCAAAAAAATTTTTCAAGAATTATGAGTTTAAAAGATGGCAAAAAAAAAATGAGTAAATCTGATCCATCTGACTTGAGCAGGATAAATCTTACTGATGATAAAGATAAAATAATAAACAAAATTAAAAAATCAAAAACAGATACAATGCCAATGCCAAATGAAGAAGAGAATTTAAAAGATAGACCCGAGGTATTAAATTTATTAGAAATTTATTCTAGTTTATCAAACTCAAGTATTGAAAAATCTAAAAAGGAATTTAGTGGTAAGAACTTTTCCGACTTTAAAGATAAACTTTCAAGTCACTTAGTTGAAAAAATTGAACCAATTTCTAAAGAAATAAAAAAGTTATTAAATGAGGAAAAACATTTAGACGCAATATTGTTAGGAGGTACAGAAAAAGCTAATAAATATGCCTCAATAAAAGTAAAAGAAATGAAAAAAATTATAGGTTTTTAAAAATAAATTACTATATTCATATACATGTTTATACAAACTGAAACAACTCCGAATCCTAACTCTTTAAAATTTATTCCTGGAAAAATAGTTTCTAAAAGTGGTCAAATTGAAATAACAAAAAAAAATGAAATTAATAATGATTTAGTAAAAAGTCTACTTTCAATTAATGGAGTGACTGGAGTTTTTTTAGCAAAAGATTTTTTATCAATAAACAAAGATCAAAATATTGATTGGGAAGATATTAAGCATATAGCCCAATCTTTAATTGGTGAATTTTATTTAGAAGGAAAAGACTTTAT
>Ga0114933_10006253_pt1 | contig 10597 bp, 8 predicted proteins | sample 4SBtaG_FD_89691 | JGI IMG/M metagenome (GOLD analysis project Ga0114933, IMG submission 89691) | Deep subsurface microbial communities from Kolumbo volcano to uncover new lineages of life (NeLLi) - 4SBTROV12_W25 metaG | ecosystem: Environmental > Aquatic > Marine > Volcanic | place: Kolumbo... | reverse complement strand
TTCGATCGTTCTCTGATGAGGTCTCCCGTTGCAACGTTTTGTTCTTCTCATACTGGCTCTGGCGGCAGTCCGTCCTGCTTTGGCGGACGATCGCTTCGACGTCGCCGCAAAGCCGTTTCTCACGAAATACTGCGTGAAGTGTCACAGCGGCGGGAAGAAGGCGAAGGGCGAGGTCGACTTCTCGACAGCTTCAGCGGCCAATGCAGCCTCACGATTTGAGCAGTGGGAGTTTGCTGCTGAGCTGCTTCGCGACGGGCAGATGCCTCCGGACGGAGAGACTCAACCGACGGATGCCGAGCGGTCTCGGTTTCTCGAGTGGTACGAAGTGACCTTTGAGAAGTCAGTCGAACCTCATCCAGGCTACTTCAAACCGCGGCGGCTTTGCGCGAACGAGTACCGGAACACGCTGCGGTCACTGTTCGGGTTTGACCTGGAAGTGGCCATCATCGAGGCGGAGCAGACCGTCGCGGAAACGTCGCTGGTCATGAAACTGCTGCCGACCGACCCACCCGGAGCCAGCGGTTTTCGTAACGACACTCATACCAGTCCGCTGACGACAGTCCTGTGGGATCAATATTCGTACCTCGCCGATGCCGGCCTGGAAGAACTGTTCTCGAAGAAGCGACGAGAGATTGTCGAGAAGACGACCGGACCGATTTCCGAGACCGGGCTCACGATGGCTCATGCGAGAAAATTATTGGAATCCTTCGTGCCGCGAGCCCGCCGTCGACCTGTCGCTCGTGAGAAACTGAAAAAGATCGTCGAGCGAATTGCCGAAGCGGAAGACATCGAGGCAGCACTCAAGATCGAATTGAAAGCCGTGCTGATGTCGCCGGCATTTCTGTACCGGGGGTTTCTGGTGGACCGTTCGCCGGGGAAGCAGTTTGCTGTTGACGACTTTGAGCTGGCCGAGAGGCTTTCGTATTTCCTGTGGGCGGATATGCCGGATGAGGCGCTGTTCGAAGTGGCTCGGCAGGGCGAATTGAAAAAGCCAAAGGTCTTTGCAGGGCAACTGAAGCGGATGCTCGATTCGCCGAAGTCGCGGAACCTCGCTGACGATTTCGCCGTGCAGTGGCTGACCCTCGACCAGATTGCGAAGCAGTCCAAACGCCCGCCTCAAGCTCACGCGCTGCGGACTCAGCCTCGTGACTTTGCCCATTACCTGTTTGCCGAGGATCGGCCGCTGATGGAGCTGATTGATTCCCGCACGGCATTCGTCAATCCGTTTACGGCTGGGCACTACGGCAAGGATCGGCAGCAGCTTGGCGCGTTCAACAAACCGCGCGGGGTCGAGGTCAAAGCGTTTCCAAATCGGAAGATCAACCTCGTCCATACGAAGTCGCGTGGCGGAATTCTCACGATGCCGGGAATTCTCGAGATGAATCGTGGGCCGGTGATTCGTGGAACGTGGATCCTCGAGCGAATCCTCGGCGAGCATCTGCCCGATCCACCTCCGGACGTCGGGCAGATCCCCCACAACCCTCGAGGTGAGAAACTTACCTTCCGCGAGCGGTTTGAACTGCATCGCAGCAAACCGAGCTGTGCTGTCTGTCACGACCGAATCGATCCGCTGGGTTTCGCCCTGCAGAAGTACGAGAGCCAGAACTTCAATCCAAAGTCGACGGCCGATACCTCCGGGCAACTTCCGAACGGTGAGAAGTTCGAGGACTTTACCGGCTTGAAAAAGGTTCTGCTGACGACACGACGCGAGCAGATCATTCGAAACATCGTTGAGCGGACGCTTTCGTACGCTCTTTGCCGAAAGCTGAAATTGCACGATCGGCCGACGGTCGATCGGATTGTGAAGACCCTTTCCGAGTCGGATGGTACTTGGCAGGATCTCGTGCGGGAGATCACGGTCAGTCTCCCGTTCCGCGAAACAGCCTTCCGAGAGTAGGTGGATTCGTTCGAGAGGCACGAACTGGTTGTCGCTTCTGATTTCGCATCGGCAGCGCGCCCGGTAGAGTATCCCGCTCGCGTGCTCGGTGTTCGCGAACAACCACGTGTCCCGGAGACGACCATTGCGAACGGCTTATCTTGACTGCTCAACCGGAATCGCCGGCGACATGACGCTGGCCGCGCTGTTTGATGCCGGCGTCGATGCTGAGGTGATTCGCGCGGGGATCGATTCGCTGGGCCTGGAGGGAGTGCACCTTCGTGTCGAGAAGGTCATGAAGGGCGGCTTCCACGCAACCTACGTCAAAGTCGAGCACCCCGAGCAACACGCTCATCGGCATCTGGCAGACATCGAGGAGATCCTCAACCGGTCCACCGTCGTCACCGATTCGCAGAAGCAGATCGCTCGCGAGATTTTTCTGGCTGTCGCTGGAGCGGAAGCCAAGGTCCACGGCTCGACGATCGACAAAGTTCATTTCCACGAAGTCGGAGCGATCGACTCGATCGTGGATATCGTCGGAGCGGCGATCGGTTTTGACTTGCTGGGTGTCGAGCAGATTGTCTCCAGCCCGATTCCGACCGGGCATGGCAAAGTCAAAATCGATCACGGCGTCTGCCCGATCCCGACACCTGGCACGGCCGAGCTGCTGGTTGGAGTGCCGCTGGTCGATGTCCCGATTGAAGCGGAACTGACCACACCCACCGGCGCCGCGATCGTCAAATCGCTGGTCGATAAGTTCTCTCCATCGTTGCCGGCGATGACGCTCGAAGCGGTTGGCTACGGAGCGGGCACCAGGACATTCAAGCAGCGAGCCAACATACTTCGCATCTTTGTTGGCGAAGCCGCCGCGAAGCCGGATCAGGATCAGGTCTTCCTGCTCGAAACCAACCTCGACGATGTGCCCGGCGAGGTCCTCGGCTACGCGAAGCAGCAGTTGCTCGAACACGGAGCCCTCGACGTCTACACGATCGCGGCTCAGATGAAGAAGGACCGCCCGGGCGTGATTCTCAGCGTGATCTGCAAACCGGATAACGTCGATGAACTCGAATCCATCCTCTTCGAAGAGACAGGAACATTTGGTGTCCGACGCCACCTCATCGAACGATCGAAAAGGTTGCGGCAATCCATCACTCTTGAGTCCGAATGGGGCGAAGTCGAAGGCAAGCTGGGCTGGCGCGAGGGGGAGGCGGCGGTCTTTACTCCCGAATTCGAATCATGCGCGAAGGTGGCGCGGGAGCACGGCATCCCACTGAGAGACGTGTACCGGGCCGTCGAGTCCTGGTATCAGCAGGTCCAGTTTGACGACGAAGATGGCCATGACCATGATCACTCGCACGATCATGACCACAGCCATGATGACGACCACAGTCACGATCACGATCACGACCATGATCACGACCACGATCATGGGCATGATCACGATCACGGTTGATCGGCAAGCCAGACGTGACGCGAGTTCTTCTGCTCATCCCGACGCTCGACCGGTCCGGAGCCGAGAAGCAACTGACGCTTCTGGCCAGTGGACTCAAGCGCGACTTCTCCGACGAATTCGAAGTCGAGGTGGCCTGTCTGACTCGAGGCGGGCCGTACCAGGCAGACCTTGAAGCTGGGGGAGTGCCCGTCACGGTTCTCGGCAAACGGTTTCGCTTTGACCCGTTCGCTCTGCGGCGCTTGAAGAAACACATTCAAGAAAAGCAGCCGGACATTCTTCATACCTGGCTGTTTGCTGCGAACTCGTACGGTCGTCTTGTCGCCGGGAAAGCGAGCGTTCCCGGACCAGAGGTTATTGTGTCGGAACGCTGCGTCGACACGTGGAAAGCCGGCTGGCAGTTGTGGCTTGACCGGAAACAGGTTCCGCGAACGACCAGGATGATCGGAAACGCTCAGGCCGTTGTCGATTTTTACCGTGAACTCGGTGTGCCTGACGAGAAGCTCGTCGTTATCCGAAACGGCGTCGACCTGCGCGATGGACCTTCGGAGGAAAGGCTGGCAGCATTGCGGCAGGAATTCGCCATCGCCGCATCGTCGAAAGTCCTCGGTTTCGTCGGCCGACTTGCTCCTCAGAAACGGCTGAAGGATTTGCTGTGGTCATTTGAGCTGGTTCGCAGCCACGACCTCGACGTTCACTTTGTAATCGCCGGTGACGGTTCGCAGCGCAGTGAGCTGGAACAGTTCGCAAAGCAGATTCGTGTGGCCGATCGAGTCACCTTCACCGGCCACCATCACGACGCGGCGTCGATCCTTGCCCTGTGCGACATCTTCTGGCTTGCAAGTGATTTCGAAGGCCAGTCGAACAGCCTGATGGAGGCCATGGCGGCAGCTTGCCCAGTCATTGTCAGCGACATCGCTTCCAATCGGGAACTGGTTTCACACGAGGAAACCGGCTTGGCCGTTCCCGTCACCGATCGCGCCGAGTTCGCTAAAGCCGCAGTGCGTCTGCTGGGCGACGAGGATCTGGCAAAGCAGCTCGGTTCCGCCGCGCGAGATCGAATGGCGAAAGAGTTTTCCATCCGGCAGATGGTGGAGTCTCACGCCGAGATTTATCGAACAGTCGCGAGAAAAGAGACTTAGGCCGGCTCTTCGCGTTTGCCCTGCTGGTACAGCTCTTCCATCTCAATGATCGAAACGTCGCGAATGTTCTTGCCCTGCTCGCTAAGCCTCGTTTCGATGTAGCGGAAGCGGCGTTCGAATTTCGAGTTGCTTTTGCGAAGGGCCTCTTCCGGATTGATCTGCCAGCGACGGGCGATGTTGGCGAGGACGAAGAGGATGTCGCCGAGCTCTCCTTCGATGCGCTCTTTCTGTGAGGCATCTTCGACAGGCTCATCGGGAACGACGTCGCCTTCAACGCTGGCCGGGATGTCCGGGATCTGTCCATCGGGAAACAGCTCGGCAGCCAGCTCGGTGATTTCCTCGTTGAGCTTGTCAAACAGCATGGCTCGCTGAGGAAAGTCGTAACCCACTTTCGCCGCTTTCTTCGTGATGCGGGCGGCGCGAGCGAGCGTCGGGAGGTTGACCGGGATGCCGTCCAGCACCGATTCCCGCTGTTGCTTTTCGGCGGTTTTGGCCTTGTCCCAGTGCCGAGTCACGTCGGCCGCGGTCTCGGCTGTTTCGTCACCAAAGACGTGTGGGTGCCGGCGAATCATTTTCTCGGCTATACCCTCGATGACGGGCACGATGTCGAAGCGGCCTTCGTCTTTCGCAATCTGCGCGTCGAGGACCACCTGCAGCAGAACATCGCCGAGCTCTTCGCAGATCGCTTCGTTGTCGCCGGAGTCGATCGCCTCAAGCAGCTCGTACGTTTCCTCAAGCGTGTACGGCTTGATCGTGGCGAGCGTCTGCTGCCGATCCCACGGACAGCCATCCGGCGAACGCAGCTTCGCGATCGTCTCGCAAAGCTGCACGAAAGCCGCGGCCGTTTTCTCCGCGTCGGGCGGGACGCCGAAGGTCGATGAGTCGAGGGGCTGGTTTTTCGTCATGGCTCGCGGATCGTAACTGGTCATGAAGAATCGTCCGACTGAGTCAGGTATCTGGTTTCCTGACGCAAAGGCACAAAGACACTCTCTCTTGCAGATCTTCTTGGTGTCTTTGTGACTTCGTGTCAGGCCTTACCCGTCTCGCATAACTGACCTCGTTCGGCCGAATGCGTACACTGGTTCTACTTATCCTGTGAGAGGACGCCGTGACTGATTTGCCGTTTGCCGATGAAATTCCGACGCCGGACGAAGAGGTGCTGAACCTGCTTCGGTTGAATTTGGTACCGGGTGTCGGGCCGCGGATGCAGCAGAACCTGCTTGAATTCTTCGGATCGGCCAGCGATATCTTTCACGCGGACCTGCGGCTGCTTGAGCAGGTAAACGGGATTGGCCCGAAGCTCGCGCGGCTGATTTCTGTCGCGCGAGATTCGGACGACGCGATCAACGAGTGGCGGCAGTGTTGCGAGCGGAAAGTCACGCTGTTTCAAAGCGGTGAGGCTGGTTACCCACGAAACCTCGCGGAGATTTCGGACGCTCCGAATCTGCTTTACGCGCGAGGTTCGCTCCAGCCGCGAGACGATCTGGCGGTGGCGATCGTCGGTTCGCGGCGGTGCACGCACTACGGAAAACAGCAGGCGGAGAAGATCGCCAAAGCGCTGGCGATGGCAGGCGTGACGGTCGTCAGTGGGCTGGCTCGCGGCATCGACGCGGCAGCTCATCGAGGCGCGCTTGCCGCCGGCGGCCGTACGATGGCGGTGCTTGCCACAGGACTGCTCAACATTTACCCGCCCGAACACGCAGACCTAGCGAAGGACGTCTCCGACAACGGAGCGATCGTTTGCGAAATGAAGCTCAACCAGCATCCCTCGCCCGGTCTTTTCCCTCAGCGAAACCGTATCATCAGCGGTCTCTCGCTCGGCGTGATTATCATCGAGGCTCAGCGGAAAAGCGGCGCTCTCCACACGGCCCGCCATGCGATGGAGCAGGGGCGGGAAGTGATGGCCGTACCCGGCCAGATCGACAGTCTGGCAAGTGAGGGCAGCAACGATCTGATCCGCGACGGAGCGACACTGATCCGAAATGCCGACGACGTTCTGGAGGCACTTGGCCCGCTGATCGAGCCGGTTCAGACGGCGGAAAAAGAAGAGGTGCGCAGCCCGCGCGAGTTGACGCTCAATGATCAGGAAAGAGCGGTCCTCAACCTTGTGACGACTCAACCCCGATCGCTCGACGAGGTTCTTCGGGAAGCAACCATCGAGTCCTCGCGCGTTCTGGCGACGTTGACGATCCTCGAGATGAAGCGAATGGTGAAACGCCTCCCGGGTGGAATGCTGGTGAGGCTTACCTAACGGTGCGAATCACGAGTGCCATCGTCGCTTGTATTCTAATGATTGCGACGTTGACGGACTGCGGCTTGAGCAATGACCGGACACATTAGGCCCAGGCGTTGTCTTCCTCTTCGGGGATCTCATCGGCGTCGAGAGCGGCTAGGTGTGCGGGCTCGAACCAGCGTCCGGCGATCAGCCTCCCCGGGACCAGCAGCGCAATGAACAGCGGGAACAGCAGGCCGATGACACTCACTTTGACAATCCATAGCACCGCGAGTGCTCCCAGCTGAAGCGCCGTGTATTTGTGGATGACCTTGTTGGGAACCCGACGGACGTAGTGGGCGGCTGGGTAAAGCTGCGAATCCATTGCCCACAAACTGAGCCGCTCAAACAACTGATTGCCCTTCATGGAGATGACTCCCATGTAAAGGAACAGCCCGTAAAGCACCGCCATAGGAATCTTCTTGAGAACGCTCAGCAGACAAAGCGACAGACCGATCAGCAGATGAATGACCAGCCCGGTGATGCGGTTTTCCTGAACGTGCAGAATCCGGTCGTGCCGCTGGCCGTCTCCGGGGAGTGACTCTTCCATGAAGGCGAGGCTGCGAACATGGTTGAGGGACCGCACCGTGGCTCCCACCTGCCACGGCAGACCGAACATCGAACAGACTCCGATGAGGCCGCCGACCACGGCGAGATCATGGTGATAGGCCTCGCCTTTCTGCAGCTTGTGGTCCGGGCTGTTCACCAGCCTCGCGGTGATTTGCTGCTCGAGGAACACGAGCACAGTGCCGACAAGCGCCGGACCGATTGCCGCGAACCGGACCCACATCGGAGCGGCCAGTGGGTTGATCGTCCAGTCACGGCCGCTGGTTGTGCCGAACGTCTCCGGGGCCCGGAGCGTGTCGAGGTAAACCTGATGGAGCCGGACGGCGATCAAAGCCATCGCGGTCATGGCGATCGTCGGGCCGAAATCGGCAAGGAACTCGCGCATCCACGGAAGCAGATAACGGCTGTTGCGAAACCTCAGCAGAGCGTTGGCGATGTAAAACGTCCCGAGGGCCAGCAGGAGTGACAGCAGAGCGGTGTCGTGATGCTGCCTCTCGTCTAGGTTGTGGAAAATTCCGGTCAGCGCTTCGACGGCCGAATATATGAAAATGACAGAAATCAGCGCTGCATAGATTTGATCGGTAAAGCGCGTGAAGAAACGCATCAGAACGCTGGCATCAGTGACCGCCAGCGTGATGAGGATCAGCGACATCCAGAATCCGACCCAAGCGTAAGTGGGCAGAAATGGGATTTCGAGTCGCTGGCAGTTCTTGTAGAGCGTCACGGTAAAGACGAGCAGCGGACCGGTTCCAGCGAGAACGATCAAAGGTTGTCCAGAAAGGAGCGCGTAGACCGTCCCGCAGATCGCGCTGGCGAGGATCATTTCCACGGCGCCGATGGCGCCGTTGGTTTCCTCGGCCATGACACCCCCAAACGTCACCGCCGGAGCCAGACAGGCGAAGAACAGGAACATGATCGAAGCGATCGACTTCGAGTGAATGCCGTCTTTGAAGTCCGCGATGTAGTGAGGCCAGCGCCGCTGGACGTCGGCGATGATGCCGCCGGCAAATTTGCCGGTTCGCTGCAGGCCTTCGGCGACCTGAGGTTTCGGGAGTGGCTCTGCGGCCTCGCGTCCGAGTGCTCGTTCGAGAGCCCAGCCAAGATCCTGGACGGAAACGGCTTCACCGAGGTCGTAGCGAAACTCGTCATCCGACATCAGCCGCGCGATTAGCGCGAGCGTATCAAGATGCGCAGCGGCCTCGCCCGTCGGACCGAACAGAAAGAAGAAAAAGCGAGTCGGCGTGCCGTCGGGAGCTCGCAGATTGATACCGTCGTTCAGGCGGACGAAAATGATTTGCTGTTCTGTCAGCGATTCCAGGTAGCAGTGCGGAACCGCGACTGCGTGCCCGATTGCCGTCGAAACGACGTTTTCCCGATCGATTAGCCCCTGGACGATGTGGTCCCGGGCATCTGCCGGCAGCCGGCCGTTCCCGACCAGCTGATCGACGATCCGCGGAATCAGCTCCTTGATACTCGTCGCTGGAACATCAAGAAAGCACGTCTGGTCGGCAGAAAATGTCTGCTTGAGTAAATTCACGGTCACTCCATCGACGTTGCCGGGCCATCGACTGCCGGGCGGAAAGCACGGCGGCGGCTGATGCCCGGGTACTCTCGCTAGGGATCAAATCTAGCTCAAGACGAGTTGCCAGGGCTTTGCCCGTCCGCCAGGCTCGATCCCCCGAAAAGAATTGTTAACAGGTGGTCAATTTTGCCCAGGACGCCGGCCGGACCGGCTACTTTTACCGTGATGTCAGACGTGTCGGGCAATTCGCAGCCGGAAGCGGATTGGTCGTTCGAACTTGGGCGACACAGCCGGTGGCTGCGTTCCGTGCTGTTAGCTCGGTCGAGGGATCCGGGGGCCGTTGAGGAGCTGTTTCAGGAGGTTTCCCTGGCGGCTGTTCGTCGTGGAGACTCGCTGCGGGACGCTTCAAAAACCGGACCATGGCTATTCCGGATTGCGGTGAGGCAGGCACTTCTGCATCGCCGCAAACTGGGGCGGCGGAGACGGAATATTCTGTCGGCGGCCGCGGACGTCGATCAGATCTGCGAGTCAGCTCAGCCAGACCCGCCCGACTGGCTGCTGGCGGACGAACGGACGCGAATGATCCGGCAGGCCATCGACGCTTTGTCGCCGAAGGAAGCCGAACTGTTGATTCTGAAATACACGGAAAACCGGAGCTACCGCGAACTCGCCGAGCACGTGGACACAACCGAAGGGGCCGTCGAGTCGCGGCTGCATAGAGCCCGCCAGAAGTTGCGGTCCGAGCTGGCAAGACGGCAGATCGTTGAAGTTGGCTGAGAGCCGAGGACGCGCGAAATTCAGGAACAAGCTATGAGTGAACTCGAAATCCTCCAGACAGAAATCGATCGCCTGGTCGACGACCGCTGCTGAGCAGCAGTTGCTGTTGCGTCGGCTCGACGAAACAGACGACGGCTGGCGTTGCCTGGCACTGGGATTTGTTGAGGCTCAAACCTGGGGCACCTAACTGAGGTCGCTTGCCGAATCGGCGGAGCCTCAATCAGTGCCGACTGCCGTGGTCACGACGCCAGCGGATTCGCAGCTTCCAGGCAGCCGGTCTCCTGGCTGGGTCACCGTGGCTTTGACGGCGGCCGTGATGCTCGTTGCTGGTCTGCTTGCCGGGATGGAGTTGCGGGTGGATTCGGTTCCGAATGGCGGTCTGATCGCGGACTCCGCCGGGCAGCATCCATCCGGTGAAACAGATAAGCCTTCAGAGAATAAGGACGGTTTCTCCATTCCGTCTGAAGAACTCGGACCCGGCAAAGCCGAGCCGCAGACGGAATTTGTTGACCTTGTGCTCAACGAAGAACCCGGCCGCGCTCGAACAGTCTCGGTCCCGATCCACTCGGACGGAAACTTGGACCGAGTGCTCAATGCCACCGAGTCCATGCTGTTGCCGGGGCTCCACGAGTTCCTCGACAACCGAGGTCACCAGCTGTTCGAAGAACGCGGCCTGATCCCCGTCGAGTTACCGGACGGCCGACTGGCAGTGATCCCCGTCCGCCATGTTCAGCTGCGGCACATGCTCAACCGGTATGGCCAGTAGCGATCATTGATGAGAACGACAGCGCCCCAAGACGGCGATTTCTGATAAAAGTTTCAACGAACAATCCGAAACCACTCAACCCAGGGAGAGAATCATGCCCACTATTCGAATCGCTGTCTGCCTGGCGGCTCTCATGACAGTCGCCGTGGCTGCTCGATCGGCCAGTGCTTACCTGGTCGATTTTGTCGTCGTGGATGCCAATGGCGACGTTCAGTCCCTTGGCGA
>Ga0114933_10006252_pt1 | contig 10599 bp, 8 predicted proteins | sample 4SBtaG_FD_89691 | JGI IMG/M metagenome (GOLD analysis project Ga0114933, IMG submission 89691) | Deep subsurface microbial communities from Kolumbo volcano to uncover new lineages of life (NeLLi) - 4SBTROV12_W25 metaG | ecosystem: Environmental > Aquatic > Marine > Volcanic | place: Kolumbo... | reverse complement strand
CTGAGCTAGGCCAGGTCCGGTTTCGGCGCGGTGACACGGTGGGGAACGTGTCACCTCGGCGCAGCGTATTCGGTGGCACGTGCAGCCACTGAGTGTGCAATTTCTGCCAACGACTCGTGAGAACCCTCTCACGCATTGGACTATTTTATGATAAGCGGCGTTGGCTCAGTAGCTGCACTGAGGTGCAGGGTGGGACTGAGCAGTGACATGGGACAGGGGGGACAGAGAATGCAGACCATCGCGCAGCTGATGCCGACGGGACCTGAAGACGAGCAGACGCGCCACGGCGCGCGGCGTCAGAGCACACGGTACGCCGTGGACGGGGAGGTGTCCGTGCTCGGGCCGGTCCAGGCCGAGGGCATGATCTTCAACATCAGCGCGGGGGGGCTGCGCATCGCCATCGACCAGGAGGTCGAAGAAGGAGATCGTCTCGATCTCTTCGTCCGCTTCAACGAACGCAAAACTGCGCGGGAGCGCGCCCAGGTCATGTGGACCCGAGAGCAGCCGGACGGCTGGGTGGTCGGGCTTCGCTTCGTCGCCTGAGCGAGCTCAAGCCCCGATGGCGGAGGCCTCGAAGCGACGAACCCCGTTGCCAGAGCGACTCCGCCCCTCTGGGTCCCGCATGGTGATCCCGTGCAAGCCGAAGTCCTGCCCCAAGCTCGGCAGGACCTCCCGGAGCTTGCGCGTGGTCGCCTCAAAGGCGATTTCCTCGACCTCGGGCCGGTAGAAGTACTTCATCGGCGAGCCGCTCAGGATGCGCATCTCGTCCGCCTCGGGGCGGAAGAGATGGAAGGCCACGTTCGGGTACATCTCGGCGATCGCTCGGTTGGCTTTGTCGAAGCGCCCGTTGATGAGGGACTTGAGACCTTGGGTGGTGGCGTAGATGCCGCCGCGCTGACGCACATACCCGGGCTTGCGGCCGATCGCTGGCACGAGCGGATCGACCAGGATCACGAGGGTGGCGCCCTTCTGGGCCGCCACGCGCATGTTGGTGGTGCGCGAGAACGCGCCGTCGACGTACCAACGCCCATCGACCTCGACGGGTGGATAGAAGGGCACGAGCGCGCAGGACGCCTGAACCGCTCGATGCACCGGCACATGGCGCTGGTCCCCGTCGCCGAAGAGCACCGCCTGGGCGGTGTCCTGGTCCGTGGCACCCACATAGAGAGGGCGACGAAGGCCATCAAACTCGTTCGACATGCCAGGTCGGGTCAGCTGCTTCTCCAGCCATCCACCGAGGCGTCGGCCGCTGAACGCCCCGTTGGGCACCGCCCGCGCGAGCGAGCTCATCGCCCCTCGCGGACCCCGCCCTCCCCGGGCGAGCTCTCCGACCAACCGCAAGAGGCGGCTCCCGATCTCTCCCACGTTGGGCTCGAAGAGATCCCACTTCCCGATCGGCTTGACCCGATGCCCTCGACCCTCGAGCGACCGGAGCGTCTCGTCGGGACCGATGCCGTTGGCCAGCAGTGAGCCGAGGATCGCGCCAGCGCTGATCCCGCAGAAGAAATCGACGTCGACGATCGCCTTTTCCGGCAAGAACGACTGCAGGGCGCGAAGCACGCCGACCTCGTAGAGGAGCCCCTCGATTCCGCCCCCGGCCAGGCAGATCGCGATCTTGCCATGACCTCGAGTACCCAGCACCGAGTCCAGCCGCTCCCCGATGACCTCGGGGTCGGCCGCGGTGACGACGCCACCGATCCCGTGGTGACCGAGAGCAAAAGCGTCCTCGATCCCGCCGGGATCCACGAGCGCCAGCACACGCTGACGGAGGATCGGCCCGCCCATGCGGCCGTGCGGAAAGAGCTGCTTCAGAAGAGCGGCAGCGCGCGCGAGGCCGTTGCCTCGGGCGTCGAGCAGGAGCGCGTCGGTGGGTTGCTGACGCAGGTAGTTGAGCGCCCGCGTGGGATCGGAAAACCCGAGGATTCGCCGGCGCCCCGAAACCTTGCCTCGACCGGCGAGGTAGTGGATCGAGCCGTCCTCCGCGAGTCGACTCTGATGGAGCTGGTCGAGACCCAGATCAGCGAAACGCGATCCGAAGTAGACAATCGTGTCCATAGGCACTACCTCCACACGCGACCGTCCGCATCGGGTGCTACCGAGGGGGACGGGGCCGAGAGGGACCATAGAGACCTGCGTCTCCCAGAGCAAGGGACCACGGCGCGTACATCAAGTCATCCACAGGCTACAATTGCGGCGAGAGCAAACTCGGTGGTAACGTGCGTTGCCTTTCGGGGGACTCGGGAGACACGGTGAGCGGTAGCGACCTCCAGGCGGTCAAGACAGAGCTGATCAGCGCAGGCCTCGAGATCTATCGGACGCGAGAGTCCGAGATCGAGATTGCCGAGCGTGTGCGGCTGCACATCATGGACTCGGGCATCCGAGTGCGGAGCGATCTTGCCGTGGTTTTCACGGGACGGACGCAGCGCTCGGACTTCGGAGCGGGCATCTCGGCGGACGAGCTCTTCGAGCGGGTGCGTCAGGCGATTGGCCGCGAAGCGGCGGAGCGCGGGTACACCGAGGAAGCGGCGCGCACCGTCGACGTCACCGATCCGATGGACGACACCAAGGTCCTCGACACCTGGTACGAGGTTGTCTACGCGATCAGCCCGGCCGACACCGCGGGCACCGTTCAAGAAGTGCAGTGGGCCCTGAAGGTCGAGAAGTTCGTCACACCTTGAGGCCCGCGCGGCGCGCTCCGAGCTGAGGGCCGACCCGGCGAAACGAAAGAAGGGCCGCGTCCAATGACGCGACCCCTCGAAAAGCTCTCTAATTAGGTGTGCTGAGCGAGCCTACGACGGCGCCGCTAGCTCATCGACGGCCTCTGCGAGCGGCCCCTTCGGGCCATCGCGAAGCTCGAACTTCACTTCTTGGCCTTCCCGCAATGTGCGGAAGCCATCCCCCGCGATCTGCGAATAATGCACGAATACGTCTGGGCCTTCGTCCTGACGGATGAAACCCCAGCCCTTGGCGTTGTTGAACCACTTGACGGTACCGACTGCCATCAACCCCTCCAATTACGAGACTCTCGCCACCGCTCAACGAGGGGCTCGATTGACAACGCGCATTGTGGAGCATAGCTCCGCGCGTTGTCTGTTACCCCCCGGTGAACCCAACAAGACTAGGTTGATGGGGAGGTCAGTCAAGCCAATTTCGCCCAAGAATTTCAACACTCTACGAAAGGTGCTGAACATTCGACCAGGCGCCTTCCAATCTGGGCGGAGCATTTCGTTCAATCTCGGATCACTGTCCTCGTTTGGGGTCATCGACATCACGCTCTGCCCCGCTTGTGGGATCCAAGTCGACGCCGTAAGACGATCGGGTCGGAGGTTGCCCACCGTGATTTCGAAGCTCACCGAGATGTTCGCCGAGAAGAAGAACCGTGACCTGGCCATGCTCGCCGGCGGAGCCGCCACGCTGATGGCCGGCGGCAAGCTGAGCTCGCTCGCCCTGATGGTCGGCGGCATGAAGGGGCTCGAAGACGAGTGGCGTAAGGACCACCCGGAGTTCCGCGGGAGCCTCAAAGAGCGCTTCGCGATCGCCATCGACTTCTACGACGAAACCCACCAGGACCCGACGAACCGGGTGCTTCACACCGTAGGCATCCCGATGATCCTCGGCGGTTTTGTGGGCATGCTCGTCGCGCCGCGCTACTCGGCGCCGTGGTGGGCCTCGAACGGCTCCTGGACGCTCGGGTGGACACTGAACTTCGTTGGGCACGGCGCGTTCGAAAAGGGTGGCCCTGCCTTCGCGTCGGATCCGCTGAGCGTGGTCGCGGGTCCGGTCTGGGACTTCATTCGCCTCCGGGAACGCCTCTTTGGCGGCGCCCAGGGTGAGGCCACGGCGGAACCGCCGGCAAGCGAAGCTGCGGCCGCTCACTTGTGAGTCCCGCTCCCGGGCTCTCCGCCCTGCTTTCGCTCGTGATGATCGCGTGTGGTGGCGCCGCCCCCCGGCCCGAGCGCCCGTCTGTTGACGCCGAAGCGATGACGGAGGCCGCTGCCCTCGCGTGGCAGTCGCTCGACCCAACGGAGGCCGCCGACCTCGCCGCACGTGCGCTGGAGGGCAACCCGAGCACGACGGCGCTCGAGATCGCGGCCCGATCCAACCTCGCACTCGGTCGCCACGAGGTCGCCATCGAGGCGCTCGCCACGGCGAGCTCCCCCCACCTGCGCCGACTGCGCGCGAGAGCGCAGATGGGCGGCGGCGACTTCCAAGGTGCGGCCGCCACCCTGGAAGACGACGATGACCCGTGGGCCCAGAGCGTGCGCCCAGCGCTGGTCGCCCTGGGCGCCCGGCCTGCCTACAGCGTGCAAGGCGACGAGGCCGAGGTGCGGCTGGAAGACCTTCCGCTGCCGGTCGTAACGATCCGCGTCGACGCGGTGGAGACGCTGGCCCTGATCGGCTCGAGCGCGGGCATGACGGTCCTGGACCCGTCCGTGAGGGTCAACGCAGGCGCCATCGACGAGCTCACGATCGGAGCCCTGAGCGTTGGCACGGTGCCCCACACCGTACGCTCTCTCGCGACCGTACGAGAGACCCTCGGCGTGCCTGTCGGCGCGGTCTTGGGACTCGACCTGCTGATGCGCCTGTCGGCGCGAATCGACGGCCCAGGACGCAGCCTCTCCCTCTTGGCGACGGCTCCGGCGATACCGACGGATGCCGTGAGCGCTCCGCTCTTCACCCCGACGGGGTCTTTTCTGGTGGTCGACGCGGGGATCGAGGCGGAGCCGGTCTGGCTGACCGTGGACACCGCAGGGCTCTTCCCTCTGGCGCTGATCCCCGGGGCCGACGAGGCGCTCTCGCTCGACGAGCGCACCTGGCAGACAACGGAGGCAGGAGGGCCCAGCCTCACCGTGATCGACACGCTGCGCGTCGGGTCGATGTCGGTGGAGGGCATCCCGGTGGTCCGGGGCCTACTGGGTGAGGATCTGGCGCGGGCCGTGGGCGCGCCCATCGCGGGCAGCCTCGGTTGGACGCTCCTCTCTCAGATGGTCACGCGCTTCGACCCGGTCGGGCGCCGGCTCGTGTTCGAGTAGCGCGCGCTAGCCGAGCATCTCCGGCGTGGTCGCGCGCCGATGTACCTCGACGAAACCGATCCAAGCGCCGAAGCCAGCGAAGAGGAGCGCCGGGCCGATCGGGCCGAGCTGCCAGACGAGCATCGACGCGGCGGCGAATCCGCCCACCAGAAGCGCGGGCACCTTGCCGGGATGCTCCTGCGCCGCTGTCGGCTCTCCGCGCGAGAGCAAGCCATCGATCATCTCCTGAACCTCGGGCCGCTCGTCGACGGGCGCCGGGCCGGCGTCCCGATCGTGCAAGAGCACGCCGCACCGCGTGCAGGTCTCTGCGAACGGGAAGGAGTCCCCGCAGGTCCCACAGACGTACCGATCAGGCCTCGGGCCGGTGCGCGGGGGCTTTGCCTCGCGAAGCACTGCTCCCGTGCTGATCCTCCGGTAGGCGCGGAGCACACGCTTGAACCGCTCCGACGCAGCTCGATCGCCCCGGTTCCGGTCCGGGTGATGGAGGAGCGCGAGCCTCCGGTACGCGGCCCGCGCTTGAGCAGGGCTCGCGTGAGGGGACAGACCGAGGACGACAAAGGGATCGGTGCGCATTGCGGCTACGACAGTACTCCTAGAAATATGTTCCCACTCAGATACGCCCGGCCGCCTGGAATCTTCCAGGAACCCGAGCGCGCGTTGAAAATTCCGCGGGTCGCGTTAGGCCTTAGCCCATGGATCGGATGTTCACGCTGGAAGAGGCCAACGCCCTGATCCCGCGCGTGATCGCGGCCTTCGCCCGGACGACGCAGCTCGTGGCGAGCGCACGAAGGATCGCATGGCGGCTCGCCGCGGCCGGGGTACGCCCGGAGCGCCCGGGCCAGCTCCCCGACCCTGCCCTCGTCGCCCACGATCCCGCGCTGGCCGCAGATCTCGCGCTCGCCACGTCGCTCGCCTCGGCCGCGCTCGACGAGGCCAAGGCGCTCGAGGCGCTCGGCATTCACGTCCGGGACGTGGAGCGGGGGCTGATCGACTTTCGCTCGATCGTGGACGGCCAACGCGAGGTCTGGCTCTGCTGGGAGCTCGGCGAGCGGGAGGTCGGCTACTGGCATGACCTCAGCGCGGGGTACGTCGGACGACGACCCGTGACCGGGCACCGATTCTTCCGCTCACGACAGCTCAGCGCGCCTCAGGAGTGAGCCCTCGGGCGAGGCTTCTCACAGCCCTGGCAGGCGGTTGCCGATCGGGGGCGCCCCCATGGTACCTTTCGCGCGCCCGATTTCCCGGGAAACCTGGATGGACGCCACAGCGCAAGAGTTGATCGCGCGCCTGCGACGAAACCCGGACGACTCTGAGGCGTTCGCGGCGTTGAGGGCGCATTACCAGCGCATTGGGGACTATGCGTCCCTGGCTAATTTGCTGGAGGGCTGGGGAGCGCGCTCACGCGACAAGCAGGCCGGCGCGGCCGCGATGTACGACGCCGGTGAGATGGTGCTCGGGGCCCTCGCAGACCGGGAACGCGCCATCCGCATCTATCAGCGCGCGCTCGCACTCGAGCCCAACCACCAGGCGAGCTTCCTGCGCCTGCGCGGGATGTTCGAGGACTCCGGAGAGACGCGGCGACTCGCCGAGCTGCTCGAGAAGCAGGCGGAGGCGCTCAAGCAGGCGGGGGCCGATCCCCAGGACATCGCCCTGCTCTACCATCAGCTCGGCGAGATCTGGGAGCACCGCTTCGCCCGGGTGGACAAGGCGGTCAACCACTACCGCAAGGCCTTCGAGCTGGACTCGACGTTCGTCGCCGCGATCTACGCCGCTCGAGAGATCTACCGGGCCGCGGGAAACATGAAGGCCGCCGCGACGCTGCTCGAGAAAGAGGCCAAAGCAGAGCTCGACAAGGCTCGCAAGGTCGCGCTCTGGCGAGAGCTCGCGCACCTCCGCTCCGACAAGCTCGACGACCCGGAGGGAGCGGCTCTGGCGCTCAAGCGCGCGCTGGCCGAGGAACCCGAGAGCCTCGAAGTGATGGCCGACCTCGCGCGCGTGTACGTCGCCCGCGCGGATCGAAGTAAGGACGAGCACATCGCGAGCTCGGATCGACACCGAGCGGCGGACCTCCTCTACCAGATGGCCCAGGCCGTCCCGACGAAGCGCGCCCTGTCCTACCTGGAGCAGGCCCTCGATGCGCGACCCGATCACGACGGCGCGATGTCCCTCTTCGAGCGTTATTGCGAGGAGATCCGTCAGCCGCAGCGCCTGCCGACCCGGTGGGTCGCCTACCTCGGACAGGCCCCGAGCCGGCCAGAAGCGACCTATCGACGCAAGCGCTTGGCGGACGCGTACCTCGAGGCCGGCCAGGTCGACTACGCGATCACCTGCCTGGAGTGGCTGCTCGACGAGGAAGACGCGGAAGCGGCGGAGAAGCTCGTGGAGCTCTACCGGCAGGTCGGTCGGGAGGACGATCTGGTCCGGGCGCTTGGCGTCGCGGCACAGGGTCTCCCCCCTCACAAGCGGGTGCCTCGGCTGCGCGAGTTGGTGGCCGCGCTGCGTGACAAGGGCGAGCTCGGCAAGGCCTCAGGCTTCGCCAAGCAGATCCTGGACATCGAGCCGGATGACACAGAGGCGATGTATCTCCTCGAGGTCGCGGCCCGCGAGACCGGGGACTACACCGTCTTCCGCGACGCCTTGCTCGCCGCCTCGCGGATCAGCGGCTCGAGCGCCGACGACCGCAAGCTGCGCCTGAAACAGGTCGCTTCGATCAGTGAGTCGAAGATGGGCGACGCGGAAGGAGCCATCAGCGCTTGGCGTGGCGTCTCGGCCCTCGACCCCTCGGACGCCGAGGCGCGTACCTCCCTGAAGCGGCTGCTCTCGGAGACGGAGCGCTGGGACGACCTCGCAGAGCTCCTCGAGCGTGAAGCGCTCTCCCACACCGATCCGGTGCCCAAAGCCGAGGTGTACCGACAGCTCGCGACGCTGCACCGTGACCGGCGTGAGGACTTCGAGTCAGCGATCACCGCTCTGCGTCACTTGCGAGACCTGCTGCCAGGCGACCTCCCGGCTCGCGACGAGCTCTGTGACGCGCTCGTGCACGCGGGCGCCTACCTCGAGGCCATCCCACTCCTGCGCCAGCGCATCGACTCGACCACCGGCCCGATCCGGGCCGACCAGCTGCGCCTCCTGGCCACGATCCTGGGCGAGCGTGTCGGTGACGACGAGGGCGCTTTCGACGCGTGGGCCCAGCTCCTGGACGAGAACCCGACCGATCTGGACGCGCTCGCGCACATGGAAGAGATCGACGAGGCGTCCGGCAGTCACGAGCGCCTGCTCTCGACCCTCTCCTACAAGATCGAAATCATCGAGGCCGAGCAGCGCGGGCCGATCTTGGTGCGCATGGGGGGCATCGCGGACCAGTCGCTCAACGACCTCGCGCGCGCAGCCGAGCTCTATGCCCGCGCGCTAGAGCTCGATCCCAACGAGGAGCCGACCCTCGACAAGCTCTGCGAGGTCTACGAGCGTTCCGAGCGCTTCAAAGACCTGGTCGTCCTGCTGCGCACGACCGCGAACCGAGAAGAGGACCCGAAACGCCGCGCTGAGCTCTACCGCCGCATCGCACGCACGCTCGCCGACTCGGTCGGCAATGACGACGGCGCCGCCGAGGCGTGGCGGGAAGTGCTGCACGGAGGAGACGACGAAGAGGCCCTGCGCTTCCTCAGGCGCCACGCGACGCGCGCCGACGAGAGCGAGGTGCTCCAAGACCTCCTCGATCGACTCAGCCGTCTCATCCCCGATGACCTCGAGCGCCGGGACATGCTCTGGGAGCGAGGCATTCTCCTGAGTGACCGCTTGGGCCGTCCGACGGACGCGATCGCAGCGCTTCGGGAGGTCATCTCGATCCAGAGCGATCACGTCGCTGCACTTCAACGGCTGGCGACCCTCTGCGAGGAGACCAACGACACGGCCGGGCTGGCAGACGCCCTCTGGCGACAGCTCGACGTGGTCGAGGACCCAGGGCTTCGCGTGCCGGTCGCACGACGGCTTGCGGACGTGCTCGAGAAGGAGACGCCCCAGACCAGCAAGGCCATCGATGCGCTCTACGTGTGGTCAGACGCCGACCTGACCGATCCAGCGCCGCTCGAACGACTCGTGCCGCTGCTGGAAGGCGCCGGCCGATGGGCAGACCTCACCGGCGCCCTCGACTCGCTCTCGAGCCTCAGCGGCGACGAGGAGCATGCCTCGGAGCTCACGCGAAGGGCCGCGGAGATCGCCTACCGACAGCTCGGTGACATCGACGGCGCATGGGGGCGGCTCGAACCACGCATTCGCGAGGAGGGCGACGCCCTCGCCGAGGAGAGCTTGCGCGACCTGGCGAAGGGCGCCAGCGCCGGCGAGCGGCTCGCCGAGATGTACGTCCTGTTGGCGCAAGGCTCGCCTGAGACTGAGCTCCAGCAGAGCGGCTGGATGAAGGCCGCCGGCGTCTACGAAACGTACCTCGCGGATCTCGAGCGCGCGCTCGAGGCCGTGCTCCGAGCGTTCGCCGTGGACCTCAGCGACACCACTTACTTGGATGAGGCCGATCGGCTCGCCAGCGAAGGCAACGCGTGGCCGAGGCTGGGGCAAGTCTACGAGACGCTGATCCGGAAGGCGGCGTCGCCCGAAGACAAGGTCGCGCTCCTGCTACGACATGCGGACCGGATCTCGGAGTCGGACGCCTCTTCGGCCCTCGATCAGACGCTGCGGGCGGCATCGCTCCTGCCCATGGACGACTCCGTCTTGGCGCTCGCCGAGGCGCGCGCGCCCGCGGCGGGGCGCACCGAGGAGCTGCTCGTCACGTACGACAAGCGCAAGGCGACCTCGACGGACGACGCGGGCCGCGTGGAGGCGCTGCTGCGGAGCTCGCGCCTCTGTGAGACAGGTCTCAACGACCGAGACCGCGCCACCCACTACCTCGCCCTCGCCATCGCGCTGACCGTTCGTTCCCCGGAGCTGGCCGACACCGTCGAAGAGCTCGCGGCCGACCTCGATTCGCTTCCGAGCGCGGAGGGGGGCCTGCGGCGCGCCGTCGTGGAGATCTACAGCGCGCTCGCCGAGGACATGGAGGAGGACCCGATCGGCGGCGCCAAGCTGCTGGTCCGAAGCTCCAAGATTCAGCACGAGGAATTGCGCGACGATGACGGGGCGCTCGCCTCACTCGAGCGAGCTGCCAGCTTTGCTCCAGGTCAGGAGAGCGTGCTCGATGAGCTCGATCGATTCGCGCGCACCCAGGGCAAGATCGGCGAGCTCGACCGACACCTCGCAGCGCTGGTCGAAGAGGCGCTCGACAAGACCACGGCGACCGGGCTGCTGATGCGCCGCGGCGAGCTCCTCGAGGAACTCGGACTGCACGGGCAGGCCGCCGAAGTCTGGACGCGACTCTCGAGCGTCACCTCCGGCGCGCCCGAGGCGCGTACCCGGCTCAGAGCGGCGCTGCGCCGCGCCGGCAAACTCGAAGACCTCCTCGTGGCTCTGCAACGGGATTTACGGAAGAGTGAAGCCCCCCAGGAGCGGCTCGAGCTGAGGCGGCAGGTCGCCAAGGTCTGGGACGAAGAGCTCCAAAACAAGTGGGAGGCGCTGGACG
>Ga0114933_10006251_pt1 | contig 10599 bp, 9 predicted proteins | sample 4SBtaG_FD_89691 | JGI IMG/M metagenome (GOLD analysis project Ga0114933, IMG submission 89691) | Deep subsurface microbial communities from Kolumbo volcano to uncover new lineages of life (NeLLi) - 4SBTROV12_W25 metaG | ecosystem: Environmental > Aquatic > Marine > Volcanic | place: Kolumbo... | reverse complement strand
TTAACATTTGAAGAAATGTCCCTGCCAGGAGGTTCAAATAAGAATTAATTTTCTTCATTCCTTACTCATCTGATCGGCAATTGATTTTACAGCATCGATTCCCGGGGTCCCTTTAAAATCTTTTACAGCTTTGGATAAAATTTCCATGCCGGAACCTTTGTCTCCGACTCTCATTTTTCCCTGAGCGCGCAGTAAGCAGATCCTCAATTGATCTTCGGAATTAGTATATAACAATGAGGCCTTTTTTAGTACCTCATCAGCATCTTTATATTTTTTTTCAGACATCATATAGAGGCCTGTCGACTCCAATATTTTCCCACTCTTTAATGAGTCGGTAGCCTTATCCAAATTGGAGATCAATTGCTTCGGTTCAGATGCCCATCGTAAAACAGCCATGCGAAAAGCTTTGAAATCATCATCCTGACCAGCTTCAATTTTGCTCTTAATGATGAAGGGTTGGTAAAGAGGATCTCCAACCATCACCTGCATCCACGAAAATACAGGAGTCGCTATCCAACCTGCCTCAGCAAAAGTAAAACCCGCCAATAAACGTGCATTGAACAGGTCCAGATGCGTAGACATCTGTAAAAATGGCTCATAAACATTCCCAAGAACAGCGCACGCACCACGAGAAAGTAATGGCCCTGACCAATTCTTTAGGGTCGTACGAAGTGTACTCGCAGAATATGAATGAATGTGAGCGGCTACTGCTCCTCTTTTAAATTGAAAGCTCGGATCGGCGAATGGTCCCTGCGCATTTTGCGTGTACCATCCAAAATATAAAATAATATCTTTTCCGAGAGGATAACCTTTTGGAAAGCGATTAGAAAACCGGTCAACTAATGTCGGAATACCCGCCTTCCTGTAAAAACTACTGCATGTTTCGAGCCAATCATCACCGATCTTATAGGCTACCCCCTTCTCTTTAGCCAAATTAGCAATGTCAATCAGAGCCATTCCCCACAATCCAGACTCTTCAACAGTAATGGCATCATCGATTAGCCGTTTGGCTGTGACATAATTGGGCCCATCAATCCTAGAAGTCAGGAGGATGTCTGGAGTTCCTCCCCGACCAGTTGATCTGAAGTAGGGATTTCCTGTTGCTCCTCTAAGCTTTGGCAGATCCATGCTCAGGCAGGCAATCTCAGAATCAATACTAGCAGCATCATTGTTCCCTGGTCCAAGATTAGTCGAGGACTTTTGCTTTGAATCCTTCGATACAGAACTTTCCACCTTAAGGGGCATCCCAAATATAATTGCTACAAACTTCATTTTTATATGAACGGCCCGCAAGTTTCCTTGGGCATCTTCTTTTCTTTCCCACCAACCATTAGCATCAAATTGTTTGCGGAGTGGTTCCTGTATCGTCCTTTGATATTCTGACCGAGTAATGATCTCCTCGGCCGAACACTTAAGCCCAATTAAATTCTCAAATGGAATATTTCTTTTGCCGGCATAATATGCAGCCAATTTCCGCGAATTGGCCACATTCTGATTGTAGATCACAAGTGTAGCAGACGCATACTGTCTATTTTTAATAGGCTCTTGAGCAGATGCAGGAAGGGAAAAATAAACAAAGAGAAAAATTAGAACCAAGCTAAAATCAATAATTCGCTGACCAAATCCCATCATGATAATAATTTTAGACTAAATAAAAATACACACTCCTCATGAATTCGAATACGGATTAGAGTGAAATATTTGCAATCTTGAATCTAATTTTGATGCAATAAGAACTAAAATCAATTTTTCATCGTACACATTTAATTGATTCTCATTGAATCCGATAGAGCCTTCAATATGGTTTGCTCTGTCCAATAAATTACACTTTTGTTAATGAAATCCCTCAAACTCTTAACCTTACTGGTTTTTTCCATGATCTGTTTTTGCAATTGTTCACAAAAACTTGTCCGCGTGCAGCCTTATGATCGTGGGAACTTATCGCAATTAGGCATGTCTGGGGATTTAAACTCACTAATTACCAGCATGACAGAGCACGGATACTTTTCGAGGGAAGGTAGTTTTGGTGGTGGCTTGGTAGGTGGCGGTGGATGTGGTTGTAATTGATGCAAATAAAGATGCTAAAAAACAACAAGATAAAATTCTACGGTAAGCAATTACCAAAAGCGGGAATCACGAGTCTGATATTGAATAAAGGGGCAGCTTCCCATTTTATTACCTATGAATCCCAGTTCATTAGTTCAGCGGCAATCACTCAAATTATCAAATGGTCTTCAGTCACCGTTGCCAGTTTGGGTACTTATGATGCAGTTAGTGGTGCTACGCAGATCACGCAAATTGCTCCATCATCAGGATCATCAACAGTACCCGCTAAAGCGGGTGAATTATTAAATCTAGTCTATCAAATCACTGGCGCTCCTCACCGCGCTCGGAGCTGGGCCGTGATAGGCGAACTGCCTGAAGGCCTGAACCACTTAAACTCGACCAACAGCAACACGGACGGCATCACTGGAATTCCAACGCGACCAGGAAATTACAGAATAAGTGTAAGGGCCTATAAGAACTCTAACAACAGCGGCTATAATTACACTAAAACCTTCACCATTGAAGTTGCACCGGACGAGGAACCTCCCGTCATATCTTCTGGGCCCGAAAGTCTTACAATTACTTCGGTCAAGAAAACGACTCTCAACGTTAGTGCCTCTGGAAACGAAATAAAATACCAATGGTACCAAGGAATATCTGGAAACGTATCTACTCCAATCGCTGGTGCTACCAATCAAGCATTGGAAATTGGACCACTTTTGGCAGATTCTAATTATTGGGTTCAAGTCTCTAATGGTGCTGGGACAGTTGATTCAAAAACAGCTGCCATCAAAGTATTAGACAATTATACTAGTTGGGCAGAGAAAAAGTTTGGATCTAATCCAATTAACGCTGAAATTTCTGATCCTGCAATGGATCCTGACGGTGACGGTCTTACAAACGAATTTGAGTATACAATAGGCTCATCACCTCTAGAACAAAGTCTCGATCAGGACACTTCAATCCGAATCGAACAATCTGAGATTAAGCTCTCATTTATGACCGAACCAGCCAAAGGAGAAGGTTACGCTGGACTAGAGCGTGTCTACACCGTCGAAGAGTCCAATGATATTTCCAAAGACTCATGGAAAACGGTTCCTGAATACCAAAATATTATTGGGAATGGTCAAGAAATCATAATCTCAAAATCCATCAATACCGGTAAAAAATACTATCGACTTAAAGTTCATATCAGGAAAAAATCTTGAATGACCTCCAAGTCTCATTATCCAATTATTCTAACCTGCTTACTGCCATGGACCAGTTCTAAGGCCAATGAGTACGAATATGGGTATCAATTATATGACGAAGGGGATGATAGAATCAGGGTCGAAGCCAATTACTTTAGAGGTAAGATTGATCTGACAGATGAATCCACTTTCAGATTCCAGCTCCTTAATGACGCGATCACAGGATCATCACCTACGGGCGTGCTTCCAGGCGGAGATCAACCTTTCATATCTGATCTTGAAGATGTTAGGACTGGGATACTGGCTGCACTCCAATACAGTATAGAAGATCAAAGGATAGAGCTAGAACTCTCAAAGAGCGAAGAATCTGATTATTTTTCAAACGGAATCTCATTGAATTATGAGAAGGATTATAACCTTGGTAACACCACATTAGCTCTAGGATTTAATTATCTTGATGATGTTGTCAAAGTTCCTCTCCTAGATGATGAGAAAAAAGACAGCTATGACATATTTGCCGGCGTGACCCAACTTCTAGGTAAAAACACAGTTATTTCTGCAGACCTCACTCTCGGATACGCAGAAGGTTATCTTAACGATCCTTATAAGGTAGTTCAAAGAAACGAAGACTTTGTGATTGCCCCCGGAATCAGTGTCCCCATCGTTAATATTTATAGGGAGAACAGACCCGATATCCGGTTCAGACAAGTCCTCCATCAGGAGACTAAGCATTACTTTGAATCACTCAAAGGAACACTCAAAGCCGCCTTTCGCTTATCCAACGATGACTACGGAATCTTCTCACAAACCGCGGAATTAGAATGGCGCCAAGAAGTTAATGATAAACTCCTAATATCGCCTTTTTATAGATTCTACAATCAGAACAGTGCTGACTTTTTCGTAAAAAGTCTCAACCAACTCAATATTGATACTCCGGCAGATGAACCTAACGGCAGCGGTCCCAACTACTCAGCGGACTACCGTTTGTCATCCCTCCAAGCGACAAGTATAGGCCTTAAGATCAATTATGAAGTCAATGAGAACCTCTCTCTTTCCGGAGCCTACGAACATTATGCAATGGAAGGTGTTGGAACTAATTCAGCGCCTCCACAAGCGTATCCAACCGCCAACACTTTTAGCATCACGGCTCAAATCAAATTTTAGGATCGACTCATGAGTGCTCCGGACCTGAGCAAATTTCTAACACCTAGTCCTCTAGGAGTACGGGAACTCCATTTTCGCGCACTAGGAACAGAGTGCCATGTCAAGATACGTTTAGATTCAGAAAGGCAAGCGCTTCAATTTGCTGCCGATACTTTGGAGTGGATCAAAAATTTTGAAGAAAAGTATTCCCGCTACCTAGACACTTCTCTTATTTCAAAAATTAATGATGCTGCTGGCCAATCCTGGATCGAAACCGATGACGATGCGGAACGACTACTTAACGTGGCGGATGAGGTGTTTAGAAAAAGTGATGGTATCTTGGATGCCACAATGTTGCCTCTCGCCAAGGTCTGGGACTGGAAGAAAATTCATCAACAACTACCAACTGAAGATAATATCCAAGAAGCTCTCCGACTGACAGGCTGGGATCAGGTCGAGCGACGTGAAGGTACAATCTTCTTGCCCGAGAAAGGCATGGGCCTTGATTTTGGAGGATTTGGAAAAGAACTCGCTGTCGATGCCCTCATTGAGATCTCCCGACGCCATAACATTGAAGATGTTCTCATCGATCTTGGAAGAGACATCTATGCGAACGGCGGTAATGGAAAGCACGAGTTCTGGCACATTGGAATTGAGGATGGGAAGAACCCAGAAAATTGTCTCGCTAGCCTCGCTATCAGTGACCGCGCAGTGTCCTCTTCAGGCACCTACGCAAGACACTTCATGCACGATGGGAAAAGGTACGGCCATATCATTGATCCCCGAACAGGATGGCCTACCAGTAACGGTGTTAATTCAGTCACAGTAATCGCCAATAGCTGCCTTGAAGCGGGAATCCATAGCACCGTCTGTTATATTCTTGGAGTGGATGAAGGTCTAAATTTCTCTTCAAAATTCCATGAAGTTGATGTCTGCATTCAGTCCGATCAAGGCACTGAAGGGAACCCACAATTTGAAAGGTGGTTAGTCAAAGAGGATAACGACAAAGAGAGCTGATCATTGCTCAAATTCTGACCGCAAAATGTCTAGGTAAAGAGAACCATAGTCATGGTAGAGGTTATCTTCTGTGAAGTAATTCCCTGACTCCGAATCGTCCTTTGAAACTGGCAATTTGGCTTTCCCTGCAGTTGGTTCAATTTGAGTATCCTCATACCATTCATTAAAAGAGGTCACCATAATCATGTTCTTTGCTTTCGGATCCGCAAGCAGCACCGCAACATCTTTTATCATGGAACGAAAAAGATCACCTTCTCTTGATCTTTTAACATCATCAAAAAATCGTGACCTGCCAGGGTTACCTTTACGCACAGCACGGTCATTGTAACCAGGAGCAATGGCAGGCACAAATCCAGTACCAACTTTATTGGCCTTAACCTTTGCTTTAGAATAGTTATTTTTTAAGCGCTCGATCCCAGCCTTAGTGCCTCCTGTAATTTTAGTCGATTGGCCATAAACATCGTATGCCGTTATAGCATTCCACTGACTCGCCGCACTCGCAGGATAGTTAGGACCAAAGACGTCATCCCCTACAATGTATAGGTTGGGATATTTAAGTCGCAGAGATTTTAAAGCTTTCTTACCTTCATCACGCCTGAAGTATACACGAGTCAGGTATATAAATACGACAGGCTTACCATCAACTTTAAGGTAGTTCGGATGATTAAAGTACTGCTCATTAAAGTAATCAAAATCAGGCACCAAATTTTTATAGCTTGGGTTCCTCATCGAACCTAACCGACCCGTTGATTCATAAAGGACCGCATATTTCAGTTTAGAGGCATCAGGATGCTTCAGAATATGGTCCTTGAATGTTTCATTCTGACGGTTTTGACCCCACCAACTCACTGACCAGAAATCAATTCCAGCATGTTTAGACTGTTCAATATGACCCTTTATAACCTTCGGGTCGCGGCTATCATAAACACCCAATTTAGGAAGCTGCACCGGCTTTAATTTCCCCCTCAAAGCTTTTTCCATCCACCCCAAATCATTTTCATTATTTGGCGCCTCATACCAAGCATAGTAGTAAGCGCCCAACATAAAAGTCTTATCTTTGGTCAAGTTCTCAGCCTGAGCATTAGAAAGTGTCGAAAGAATAAATAGAGCTACAGCAACTTTTACGATCAGCATATTATTCATGGTGCCAAAGGCTTGGCCCTTAATCATATTTCAATTTAAACAAAAAGGAAACCACGGAAATATCTCAGAATAGCTTGCCTTTCATTACTTCAAACTAATAGTAAAGGCATGAAAAAGCCCTCACAATTTGCTTTGGATAAATAACAAATCACAGGCTTAATTTCAATCCATCGTAAGCAATACGAACATTCTCAGGAAGATTCGACTCATCTCTTTCATGCATTACGTCATGAGAAATATGAGTTAACCAGGTCTGCTTCGCACTCAATTCCTGAGATATCTCAACTGCTTCGGAAATAGAGATATGCGTAGGGTGAGGGGTGTGTCTTAGTCCATCAATGACAAGACACTCAACATTATTTAATACATTCATTCCTTCTTCATCAATTTTTTTACAGTCCGGAATATATCCAAGTAATGGTAAATCATTCTGATAAAAGGCAAAGCCTATACACTCAACCTTTCCATGCTCGACAGGAATAGGAATCACTTTCACTTCAAATAAATTAAAAGCCCCTTCAATTGGTATCGCGTCGGGCTTGAAGTAACCTGGATAACGATTCTCACCATTAAAAATATAAAAAAAACATTGGCTAAGTGCATCAATACAACTGGGCTTGGCATAGATGGGAAGCGTATCTTCTGCTCTAGGTGTAAATCTTCTTAGATCATCAAGACCCATTATATGGTCAGCATGAGGATGAGTAATTAATACAGCGTCCAAACTCGCTATATCCTCCCTAAGACACTGTTGCCTCAGATCGGGACCGCAATCAACGAGCACCCTCTTCTCATTCGTTTTGATGAGAATGGAAGACCTTAAACGTTTGTCTTTAGAGTCTGGGGATTCACATACTTCACAGGTACAGCCCACCATGGGCACACCGACCGAAGTGCCTGATCCTAAAAATATGACCTCAAGTTCCTGCATAAAATGCTTCTAATTAAAGGTTCAGCTCATTCAACAAGTATATAAAGGGCTAAAATACTGTTTTCTTTAATAGAAATTAATATTGTTCACTTGAACACTTGTTTATTTGTACATATTGTAAGGATAAATTTTAGACAATGCTTAGCTTACTTAAAATCAATAATTTGGCACTGATCGAAGAGGTCGTGTGGGAAATGGGATCTGGGCTAATTGGTATCACCGGGGAAACAGGATCGGGAAAATCCATGGTCATAGGAGCACTAAAACTGATCGTGGGTCAGAGAGCTGACACCGAACTAATAAGGACCGGAGAGGATACCTGTACTGTTGAAGCTATATTTGACCTAAAAGATTGTAGTGACATTAACATAATACTTGATGAATCGGGTCTTGAACCATGTTCCGAAAATCAATTAGTCATAAGAAGAGTTCTTGATAAGAAGGCCACGAATAAGCAGTTCATCAATTGCTCGCCCGTGACTCTGAACACACTCAAGAAGATAGGCAAATTACTCGTTGATCTGCATGGGCCCCATGACCATCACTCATTATTTTCAAGTGAAAGGCAACTTTCATTACTCGATGCTTATGCAGGTCTAACAGAGATCACAAGGCAGCATTCTTTGGCATACAAAAAATTCAAATCTCTTCAGAGTGAATATGATGAACTCATTAATTCGGAAAGAAGTAACGAACAGGCTATTGATCTTTTAAAGCACCAGATCAATGAGATCGATGAAGCCGACATTAAAAAAGATGAGGAAGAGCAATTGTATAAAAGTTATCACGTAAGTAGAAATTCCAAGAGCTTACTGGAAGCATCGAGTAAAATCATCAGTGAGCTTCATGGTGAAGAACATTCAGTCATTGATCAACTCATGCAACTCATGCGCTCATTCAAAGAATTAGAAAAGTTTGATTCATCAGCTACCGAATACACTGAGAAGTTTGAGAATGCACTAGTTGAAATTCAGGAATTACAAAATCAATTAGAAACCTATGCTGGCAGTATAGAGATGGAACCTTCAAAGATTGAGGAAATCGAATGTCGGGTCGATCTCATTGAAACGCTGAAGAGAAAATACGGCAACAGCCTTGGCGAGGTTCTCGGTTTCAGGGAATCAGCTCATGAAAAATTAAATAAAAACGAAAATAGGCATGAAGAATTAAAGCGGCTAGAAAAAGAAATCGAGGAATCTCAGTCAGAAATGCAGAAAATATCAGAAAAGATCACTAAAAAACGTATCTCTGCTTCACCAAAGCTCGCCAAATTAGTGACAAATGAACTGAAAGACTTAGGATTTAAAAAATCAATATTCGAGATTTCCTTGGAGCAAAAAGAGAAGCCCACATCAATGGGCGCCGAAAGTATAGAGTTCCTTTTTGCTCCTAATCCTGGAGAACCATCAAAAGCCTTACGATCAATTGCATCGAGCGGTGAAATGTCACGAGTGATGCTTGCATTGAAAAGCACTTTAGCGGGGGAGGATGCAATACCTGTACTCGTATTTGATGAAATAGACGCCAATGTCGGAGGAGCAATTGCCCAATCAGTTGGAATTAAAATGGCTTCACTAGGAAAGAGTCATCAGGTCATATCTATCTCCCATCTGCCTCAGGTAGCTTCCCTATCGAAGTCCCACTATGTGGTGAAGAAAGAATTCACAAACGAAGGGCGCACGCGGTCAGAAATCATGAAAGTGGGTGGCAAAGAACGGGTCGCTGAGGTTGCGCGAATGCTTGGTGGAGAAAAAGAATCGGCCCAGCAGCATGCGCACAGCTTAATGCAGACTGCTGCTTAAATCGTACTCATCAATAAAGAGATAACCATAGATCATCTTCCGACACCAGGAGTCTTCATTTGACGTCGGTAAATAGATCCTCCACTTGCAACATAAAGATAACGAAGTCCCTGACCTGAAAATGCCAAGCTCACGACAGAATTGTTCGGATCAGGACCCAGAATCACACCTCCGAGCCTTGCTGTAGGGTCAAACATCTGGATGCCCAAATCTGAGCACACATAATAACGGCCTAATGAATCCACGTCACAACCGTCCCCTTTACTTTGAGCATTCTTGCCGCGTATCCGAAGAGATCCATAAGGAGCCTTAAAACTTAAGGAATTATCTTTATCTATTCTGAAAAACCAAACCTCTCTTTCGAGGTGATCGGAAACAAATAGTGTTCCTCCGTTCGGAGTCAATGCGATTCCGTTCGGTTTGAGTATGCCACTGTCAACAATCTTCAAGACCTTCTGCTCCTTACTCAGATCGATGTGGTACACTCTCTGCGAAAAAGTCTCGGTAAAATACAAGTGATTGTCTTTAGTCACTACCAAATCGTTGGGTCGGACATTATCCACAATCACTTCCAGGTCCTTCCCTCCTCGGAGTGCACAAATGCGCCGGGCCCTTCCCTGACAAATATAGAGGACAGAATCCTCACCAAATTGGAGCCCGCTAACACCTTGTAAAGGAGGACCAAAATCAGAGACTTTTCCATCCAATCCGATCCTCTTGATTGGAGCCTTGCTCCCTGCATCTGCAAAATAAAAATTGCCCTTCTTGTCAGTGCAGCAAGCATCACAAAATTTCATTCCACTTGCCATTTTTTCCCATTCTTGCCCAGGGACGAGTACCATTGTCAACGGTGTATCCTGCGACCGGCATGAAAGGACCGTGCCCAAGGTCACTAATATCCATATAATGATACTACGATTCATTAGTCTTTTGGATAATCTCTCCAGAGCCATCTTAGCATGTCTGGAAAGATTGAGCCTCCATGCTTTCCATTATGTGAGCCATCACCCATAACGAACTTATAATCATAACCGGAGAACTTTAGAGCAGCTGCCATTTGTCGGTTCGCTAGTGGCCAGTTGCCATGAAGATTATCAAGATCATTTTCTCCTTCCTGAAGAAAAACACGTATCGGTTTCTTCTCTGTCTTTCGAATAATGGCAGGATAATTATGGCCTCCCCTTATGTTGGTAAAACTGCCTATGTAAGATATCACTTTCCTAAACTGGTCAGGCCGTTCCCATGCCACAGTCCAAGCGCAAATTCCTCCGGAACTGATTCCGCAAGCAGACCGACCCATAGGGTCTTCGGTAATATTATATTTTTT
>Ga0114933_10006250_pt1 | contig 10599 bp, 12 predicted proteins | sample 4SBtaG_FD_89691 | JGI IMG/M metagenome (GOLD analysis project Ga0114933, IMG submission 89691) | Deep subsurface microbial communities from Kolumbo volcano to uncover new lineages of life (NeLLi) - 4SBTROV12_W25 metaG | ecosystem: Environmental > Aquatic > Marine > Volcanic | place: Kolumbo... | reverse complement strand
CATTTGTTAATAATGATATTTTTGATACAGTTAAAGTTGGTAAAGAGTTAACTAAAAGACAAGACATACCAGACGCAATACGTAAATTAATGGGAGAATATAAAGACCCTTTTACAAACTATGCTAACACTGCTTCAAAACTTTATCAAACAGCAGAAACATATAAGTACGAAAAGGGTATTGCTGATCTTATAGAAGCTGGAGAAATAGCTGGTGCAGTTAAAGGTATACCTGATATAGCATCTGGAATTACACGAAACATATCAGATGCTAGTCGCTTACCTAATGTAACTGGTTTAGAAAAACCACTTGAAAAAGGAATTGTTAAACCACTTGAAGATTTCTATGCAACAAATGATGTTGCTGAAGCTATAGCTAATGGTAATGAACTATCTATAGATTGGCCTAAACCTTTTCAAAAGTACTTGTTATTTCAAGGACACACAAGGGCAGCTAAAACTATTTATAGCCCAACAGCTATAGCAAGAAACTTTATTGGTGCAGCATGGATGGCTCTTGGTGCAGGGTATATTAATCCTAGAGAAATAAAACAAGTATACAGAATATTTAAATCACTATACAATCAATCTGATGATGCTATAGTTATGGATAAAGAAAAAGGATTAGCTTTAGGATTTCTACAGTCGGGTACTGATCTTGGTTCACATAAAGCAGCATTAAGAGATGCAGGTGAACCAGAGTTTTGGAATTTAAATTCTAAGATTTATCAAAGTGAAAAGAACTTAGTTCGGAGTGCTAAAAAATTTAATACAACAGCAGTGCAACTGTATCAGTCTATGGATGATATGTGGAAACAGTATGCCTTTATGAATGAGAAGGGTAATTTAAAACAAGTTTTAATAGACACCTTACCAGAAGGTCAAAGGTTTGATGATGTTGTTAGAAGCTTTCAATCTTCAACAGGAGAAACAATTGAGATAACTAGATTAGATGAAGCTGCTGCTGCCTTTGTTAATGATCATATGCAAAATTATGCTAATGTACCTAAGTTTGTTAAGTCTGTACGTATATCACCCTTTGCTGACTTCTTAGCATTTAAAAGTGAGATTATTAGAACACAGAAAAATATTTTAAGAAATGCTATTAATGATATTAAGCAGGGTAGAGAGCAAATGAAAGAAGCTGTTCTTGATCCTAACACTGGACGTATTAAAGGACAGGCTCAACGTAACCTTGGCTATAAAAGATTAGGGTCAATGATTGCTGCTCAAGCTGCTGGTCCTGGTTTAGCATTAGGCTCTGCTCAAATGTTTGGACTGAATGAAACTTTACCAGGACAAGAACATACAATTAAAGAAGGTATCGAGTCTACTGATCCTGACTATAACAAAGGAGCTAACTATATTTATTATGGTCAGCCAGAAAAAGGTAAAGGTAAAAGAGTTAATGTAAGTTATATTAATCCTTGGGCAACAACACAAGCCCCTATAGTAGCAGCCATTACAGGATTAAATAGAACAGGTGACTATGTAGAGGGAGAAGTTAACCAAGCATTTAACGATGCGGTTATTAGACCAGTTGCTGAAGCCTTTGGTCCCTCTATGTTAGCTGATAGTATCTTTACTTTATTTAGAAATAAGGATGAGTATGGTAGACCTATCTTTGATAAGGATCGCTTTACAGAATATCAAAATTTAATGAATGGTGTGGGTGCAGTCTTTGGTCCCTTTGAACCTGGAGCAGTAAAAAGTGCTAGAGATTTAGTAACATCATTTAACTTAGGACCAGATAAAGAGTTTGGTACTAGAGAAAAAGGTAGGAAGCTAGATACAACAGATCAACTATGGGGTTTAACAGGTGTTAAACCAGAAGAGTATGATATTAAAATTGGACTACAGTATAAGATGTACGACTTAAAAAATAGAATGGGCAATACAAATGCTATGTTTAGAGATGCCTATCAAAGAAGAAATCCAATTACTGTTAATGATCTAGTAGATACTTATGAACAATCTTTAGCTAGGAATTTTGCAATAGCAACAGAAATGTTTGATTATATTTCTAAAGCTAAAAGCGCAGGTCTTAATAATACAGATATATACAAAGCTATAACAGATGAAGGTTTATTTAAAAGTCGTATGGATAAAAATATTTTATACAATATGATAAATAAGGGTGTCTTTGTACCACCACCTCCACTTAAAAAAGATGTATACAAGTGGGGTATATCTACTCAAAGAATGACAGGACAAAAACCACCTATAAATGATGCACAAGAAGAACTAATGAATGTCTATCGTTCTTATGTTGGTGCTACAACAGGAGTAAGGTAGTGTTAGAACTAGGACCAAGAGAACTTGTTACACTAGGCACAGTACTGGCTGGTCTGGCTGCTACATGGGGCGTACTCAAGACTACAATACGTGGTATGGTTACAGACCTAGATGAGTATAAGCAACAGCTTAATGATCTTAACACCAGACTAGATAAGGTAGAGGCTAAGATGGCTGTTGCTATTAGTTCTATAGATGTCATGGCTAATGATATATTGTCTCCTCAGATACTGAAGAAACAGTCAGAGAGAGATGGTGCAGTAGAAGAGCGTCTACGTTCACTTGAAAAAGACGTAGATAAATTTCAAAGTATGCATAATGGTTCACATCCACCTGTGGGCAAAGGAGTTGTTTAATGTGGGATTTTTTTACAGAAGACGAGTTGAGGTGTAAGGGTACTGATGAGTGCAACATGGATGAAGAGTTTATGGAAATGCTTGTGGCTTTACGATATGCCTACGACAAGCCTATGGTTATATCTTCTGGCTATAGGGACGCTTCATATAATCAGGTTATAGGTGGGGCTAAGAACTCACCGCACCTATCTGGTAAGGCAGTAGATGTATTGGTGTCTGGTAGGGATGCCTATGAGTTGATGTCTCTTGCTATGGAGAAGGGCTTTTCTGGTATTGGTATATCTCAGAGAGGACCACATGATAGTAGGTTTATACATATAGATACAATGGAAGACAGTGACACGCATCCACGTCCTTGGGTATGGAGTTATAAGTAATGGCTAATCCACTTGTTAGAGGTCTGTTAAGTGTAGCTCGTCCAGCGGTTAGACAGTCGGTTAAAAAATCAGAACCTTCTGCTATTCGTAAGATTTACGACGAACTCCCTAAAGAAAGAATTGCTGATATTCCAGAACAAGTAGATGATATTGGAATATATGGATATCATGGCTCTGCCAAAGGTAGACTTGCAGATACGCCTGAAGAATATTTTGATATAGAGTTTGGAAATCCTAAAGATCAATTTTTAGGTGAGGGTTTTTACTTTACAATTAATCCTAAAGTAGCTGAAGAGTATGCTAATCTTCGTGCAACAAAAGATTTTACACCAATTTCTGGTGGAAAAGGAGACTCTCTTTTCTATAATCCTCAAACTAAAGAGAGAGCAACCACAGGGTCTTTAATGGAGGGTAAAACTATAGAGGGTGATCCTATATTAAAGGGACAGAACATAGCTAGGTTTGATCTTAGAGATATTGATAAACCTTTTGTAGTTAATAATAATAAACAAAGATTGTATGCAAAAGAAAATATTAATAAGATTAAAGAAGAAGGATATGATTCTATTTTATTTAAAGACTTTGAGGATAGGTCACAACAAATATTAGTTTTTCCAGAACATATTAATAAGGTATCTTCTCCTGGTGCAAAAAAAGTAGTTGAAGATACTACAGAAAAAATACCTGTTATGCCTGTTAGTCAAACAAGTCTTGAGCAAAGAGGTTTTGAGTTTAATCCAGGTGGTGAATATATTAATCCTAAAACTAATGAAATACTAACTGGAAAAAATGTTGGTAATGCTAATATTAAAGTTGTTCCTGAAATGGGTATAAAAGGTGGCAGACCAATGGCATCAATGACTGTTAGTGATTTAGATGTTCCTGAAATTGGTATGATGGGAAAAGGAAATACTGAAATTGTTGTTAATTTAATTAAACCAAGTAGTACAGGAAAAAATGGTAAAGGATGGCAGTGGACTAAACTTAAAGATAAAAATTTTAAAGATGTTAATACATTAGTTTCTGTTGTTCATAAACAGAAACATTATTATACTATGGAGACTGATTTTTCAAAAGGTGCTAATTTAAAAACATATCCACAAAGAGTAGATGAGCCAAGACTAAGACCTTACACTAAAGGTACTTTAGATTTTCAAGATCAAATAGGTACAATTAAAATGCAAGGAAAAACACATCCAGTTTATCGTAAAATTGTTGCTAAGTATGATGGTGGACAGATTAAAAAAGGTGGAATGGTTGCACGTAACCCATATGACTACGAACCTAGAGGAATATAAAGATGGACCCGTTAACACTAGCTGCTATCACAGGAGGCTTCGCTGCTGTTAAGTCAGCAGTGCAGGGTGTACGTACTGCTCTTAATACAGCAGAGGATGTAGGTGCTATTGCTGGGCAGATAGATAGGTTATTTAAAACTCATGGAGAAGCAAAGAAAAGAATTGACTCTGCTGCTAAAGATAAGAAGTTAAAGAATAACAAGTGGGCAAAGTTTGTAAAGTTTAGACTCAAGGATGATGGTGACGATGAGACATCACTGGCTAATGTAGCAGCAGCCAAGCTAGCACAGAAGCAACAAGAAGAAGATATCAAAAGATTATCTATTGAAATTAATAAACGCTTTGGTGCTGGCACATGGGATGAGGTGTTAGAGGAACAACAGAAGCGTATAGAAGAACGTAAAGAAAGAATTAAGAAAGAGAAGAAGGAACAACAGCTAAAAGAAGAGCGTAAAGCACTCCAACAAAGAGACTTATGGCAGACAATATTAATTGAATCTGGTAAGATAATAGCAGTTGGATTGTTTATAGCTGGTATGGTAGCCTTTATATGGTATAATAAAGCATAATGCTCTGTACGGCGTTTTAAGCCTTATATAGAGTATTCAGGCTCTTCAGGCAGGGGTAGGTCCAGGGACTCTAGAGATGGCCCCTCCTCGTCGCTCTCTGGGGGTAAATCCTCAAAGAAATGGTGTGCAAAATCACATTTCTCTAATAAAGCTACAACTTTCTCATATCCTAGTACATTCAAGCACCCTATGATAGCAACCTCTAGGGTGTCTTTATCCATTGATAGTTTGCCATCACTATTAGCACCACGTATCCTAGATAAAAGTTCAAGTGCTTTGATTGCACTGTTGGTGTGACCATTTGCTTTTGCAAATTCGTACTGGCTTTCCATCTCCTTGATAACATCAACGTCTGTTTCTAGTTCCTGTTCTAATTCATGAACACGATCTATAACTTCTTGCTTCTGCAAGAGACGATAGCCCTGGTTGTAAGCAGACTCTGCTGCATAGCCAGCCGCCTTTGCTGCTTCCGTAGCGTTACGGTGTAGCACATAGGCTTGTGAAAACTTCTCTTGCTTTTCATTTAACATAATGTGTTATCAATCCATTTGACATGAGTGCAAGTGTTACAGCATTAATAACAATCAATGCTCTGTCATTCCATAGTATACCAACAACAAACCAACCAAGCATACCAATTGCATGAAAGATAAGATTGGCTGGGAAAATATTGTTACTTGTTAATACAACACCTATTATTAAAAGAAAGGATGCTATCCATTTTATATACCAGTCTAGTGTATGTATGGGTGTCTTCTTATCTACCTTCATAGAGAGCCTACTGTCTCTCTTTCTATGTCATTGTGGTCAAACTCTGCCCAGTATAGTTCAAATGCCTCACCACCTTCTACACCCTCAAACTGATGGTACTCTCCAGGTTTAACAGTTGTCCAGTCTCCAGGTTTTAGTATGGTTTCATCTACTAGATCGTAGTCATTCTTCCATACTTTAATTTTAAGAACACCCTCTGTTACATAGAAGCCATTCCATTTGTATTTATGTTTGTGTTTGCTGCATGTGCTACCCTCAAAGAAGTTAATCTTATGAAACTCTAACACACCATTACCAAAGATAAACTCTGTGTCACCCCATATCTTACCTGCTTTCATTAGGTACTCCTCTGCAAACTATCTATTCTATCTTTTGTTACACAAGTAAAATCTTTAACTGTTGCATCTCCATCAGGATACTGCTTTACTGCAAACTCTTTTAGTACGTGTAGATTTTTACCAATATGTCCATAACATTCTTCTAGTGTTTTAAAATATAAAAATTCATTACCATTCTTCTCTACAACAACTGCATCATTTAGATATTTACTTGGATCACTAAAGAGCATTAATATTAAAATCATATACTGCATGTTACTTCTTCTTCATGTTGTTACGTTGTACGCCTTTCCACTTCTCTGCTGTACGCATACCGCCAAGTCCAAGTAAGGCAAGGGTCAAAGACATAAGACCTTCAGTCTCAATATAAGGTAGTACTATATCTGCACCACTAAGTGCAATACCCCACACTGCTACAGGTTGCAAAACAAACTGCCATGCCAAACCAAAGGCACATATCCACATGATGGCTGGCCTAGCACCAGCAACAAAGATAGATGGCGACTTAGCTTGTTCAATGTTTGCCTGTGCTTGTGCTAGATCAAGTGATACCATCTGTTGTTTAAGCTCTGCGTTAAGCTTAGTCTTGAGGTCTTTGTCTTCAACAAACTTGTCAAGGACTTTACCTGCTACTCCAATAACTGAATCTGCAATACCTAACATCTTAGTCCTCCGTTAGTTGAAAGATTGTAGGGAAGTATGTAATCTTATATGCCCGTCTTTTAAACTCTTCATCTACTTTATGATCTGCATATAGCACAATATTTAAATCAACATTCTTATGTTCTTTGAGCCTACCTGCTAAAAAGTTTGCCCACTCTTCAGGTTTAAAGAGAGATACATGTACGTTAGTACCATCCCTAAATTTTTTAAGTGCTGGTAGGCAAGAGATGTTTAAGAATAATACTTTCTTTGCATAATCTATAAGCTCATCTACAACCCACCCCAAGTCTTCTTCTGGTACATGTTCTAATACATCTGTGCATACAACAGAATCAAACTTACCAGCAGGTAGCTTGTTATGTTCCTCATAACCTGGATCATATAGAGTGCATTCATCTATGTTCCAAAGTTCAGGCAGTGGTTTAGAGATAGGATTATCTATCTGAACTTTATCATAGTCTTTAGTATATAGCAAGCCTTTACCACTACCATAATCAAGAAGTGTTTTGCATTTATTTTCTCTAAGAACATGTTTAATAACATCTACAAAACTAGCAACACTACGACCATTAAACATTTGGTCAGATGCATTATGCATTAACTCATATTCTTTTAGTAGGTCTTCATATCTTTGAGAGGGAAACTCTCTACTGTAGTCATCATCACATTCTATTTTTGATTTAACCGTAATGGCTTCTGCTTGTCTCATGAGTAGTATCCTTCAAATGTAGGCCGCTCTTCTCTAGAAGCCTGTATACCCCACAGATCAGCAACCATAGTATCCTTACCGTGGTAGGTAAGAACACCCTCAAGACCTGGATCAGCAAATACTTTCTCACAGTCTTGTGCCATAGCTAGAAGCTCACCTGTTGTCCAGTATGTTTTATCTTCTACGTTAACCTCAATGTACTTAGGCTTGGGAGTTTCACCACCCTCTATATCTCCTGTGGTTTCTGTCTTCTCCTCATCTGATGGCTCTTCTCTGCAACAATCAAAACCAAATAGATGTATGTCTCTAAATCCCATCGTATGGAACATACCAATGCCACGCATAGCAGCGCACGTACCACCCGTAATTAATGTAGCACCTTGAGGTATACCAAGCTCTTCGTTTAACTTAACCACGTTATTAGTTATCTGATTACCTCTTTCATCCTCTTCTCGTAACGAATCAGTAAATGCGTGCCAACCCCATATGTTTGCTCCACTATCTTTTAAATATTTAGTAACAGATGGATCAGTCATTGATGCTACAAAGAACATTGTATCAGAAGACACATCTTTAAACAAGTCTTTTCTTTTTATATTATGTGTGCTTATACCCTCAATAGGACGGGGATCAAGAACGATACAGCCCCAAGGAATAATACCATTCTTTAATAGGTTAGGGTAAGCATGTTTAACAGCAAGCAATCTAGATGTAGGGTTGTCTGCTATAAAAGATTTAAGCTCATCGTAGTCTGTGTATGGACCTGCTGAAACAATAATACCTTTGTCTTTATGTGGGGGATGTTTAACAATCCACCTGTTGTCGTCAATTAATTTTAAATTTGTTTGTATATTGCTGGTGATATAGTCTTTAGGTACACAGTCTCTGGGATGTACGATAATAGGCACACGTTTAACTTCTTCTGGTATGTCTTTAACATCTACATCAGTAAGGACAACAACAAGATGCGTTATGCCGCCATCAACAACACGATCACTGGATGGTAGTATATGCTTTCTTGTTGCAGCCTCTTGGTCAAAGTTAGTCCAGCCCTCTTCGTCTTCAAAACCTTCTTGGACTTTTTTAACCTTGATACCATCAAATACTTTATTAACACCATGATATTTTTCTGGTGGTAGTTCTTCTGCTTCGTCTTTAGTAAAGTAATGATCTAGTAAAACAACAGGCACACTCTGTAACATATCAAACTCGTGAGCTACAGTTTGCTCACTATTACCACTGCCTATAAGTGCTATATCAATATCATCTGGTATGTCCTTGGTTAATACATCCCTTACATTACCTTTATGTAACTCATATGTAAAGGTTTTACTTTTGTTCTCTTGCATATACTCTGTAAATTCATCTAGCCTTTTAACAACAGCAGCTTGAGTATTGTGAGGTTTAACATTAAACTCTTCTTTATCTATGGCAGATGTTGCATCTTCAAAGAGATCATAACCAATGTAATGTACAGTATCAGTGCGATCAAAGGCAGCAAGGGACATCTCAATAGCACGACCAGCGTTCCATGTACCAGTCTCTAATATTTTCTTAGGTTCATAGAAACGAATAAGATCAGCAAGCTGCTTGTATCTACCAGGAAGAATGTCAGGAGATGTAGCCTCGTCTGACAAGGGAATAACACGATTGCCCTCAGAGTCTCGTAAGTTCTTTGCTTGTGGTGTACGTAGGTCCACTAACATCTTGTCTACGAACTCAGTCGTATTCTTATTTAGTAACCTGTAGTTTAAACCGTGTGCGTTGTAGATAGATACAAGATTGTTAAGAATAAAAAATGCTCTCCAATCTCTGTAGCTCAAGAAGTTATCTGTAATGTAAGCACCACGTAGGTCAGCAATAAGATCGACACAAGACTGATTGGTAATTTGAAATGCAGCAAAGTGTGGTTGATCTTCAATGAGAGTGAGCGGAACCTCACTGTTATCATGATTAAATACTCCACTCAAATATGAAGTTGACACTTTGCTCATGGTATAACAGTGAGGATCAACCCAAAGCACCCAAGCCAGGGAATTATTAAATACAGATTCGCTTATAGCAAAAACTTTTGGAGCTTCTGTTAGGGCATCAATAGTTTCATTGTAATCAAACTGACCGTTCTCTGTGCCGTTATGCTCTTTGTTTCTATTAACAAAGTCTGTATAGTCAGATAGATTGCTTAGATTATAATAGTGAATATTCTTTGCTTTAGGTAATGAATAATTTTTAATATCCATATCATAATAGTAGCAATCAAATTCAATAGCAGCGTCCCACTTAGAAGCAAAGTCTTCTAGAAGTTTGGCTCCGTTGCTTTTTAGTAGCTTCTCATTGAAGCATGTAACAACTCTATAACTCATAAGGTTCTATGATTCCTTTTCCTACAAGATACGTATACTCTTGGTTCCATTCGGAAGCATAGTAACCATCAGCATGACGACCACAAGCCCAGTCCTTAAACCAAGGACCGCCTGTAGTAAAGTGTACGTTCTTAGGTTTGATATCAGATGAGGAATGATTGTCAAGCCAGTTCCACTCCTCGTCAATATTACCAATGTCTGAATCCCTATCACCAATCCACTTAAACTGGTGAAGCCATGATCCACTTTCGGTATTAACTTTCTGTACTGTAAGTTCTTTGTTCTTAGGATGAGAACAATTCCAAAGCATAAGACTAGACCAGTTTTTTCTAGGATATGCTACTTGAACTTGGTTATCCATCTTTACCCTGTTCTTTGGTTCATACTTATGTTGAACACAGTACACAGGATAGTAGTCTAAGGTATACTCTTCAAATATTTCGTTGACATCAGTACGCATTAATATATCACAGTCCATGTACAATGCCCAGCCCTCATACATATTAAGAGCAGGAACAAGGAACCTAGAAAAACTAAACTCAGTAGAGAATGGACGACCATCTACTGTGTCTATCTTCTGTTCTTTATCTTCTGTATGCTCTCGCCAATACATATTCATAAGGCGAAGTGTCTCTAGTTTAAGTGGTATAACACGCACATTATCTAGAGCAATACGCTCTATGGTAAACTTTAAAACATCATAGGCTACACGTTCTTTAGGATCGTAGCCAATGTAAACTGTGTTAGGTGCTTTCTTCATAGGTACTCCAAAAAAGTGGTTAGCTACTAGAATGACCAATGCAAACTACGTAGCTAACCTAGTTGGTCTCTGAATTAATTTATATCGTAGATAGTTTCTTT
>Ga0114933_10006249_pt1 | contig 10600 bp, 4 predicted proteins | sample 4SBtaG_FD_89691 | JGI IMG/M metagenome (GOLD analysis project Ga0114933, IMG submission 89691) | Deep subsurface microbial communities from Kolumbo volcano to uncover new lineages of life (NeLLi) - 4SBTROV12_W25 metaG | ecosystem: Environmental > Aquatic > Marine > Volcanic | place: Kolumbo... | reverse complement strand
CGACGCCGGCTGCTCGAGAAGATGGCCGAGTCGCGTGAGGGCGCGCTCGAAGCGCGGCTCCTGGACGCGGCGGCGGAGATCGCCGAACAGCTCGGCGAGGCCGACGACGCCAGAGCCCTCTACGAACGTTCGCTCGCAGCTGACGGTAGTGACGTCGTGGCCCTCCGGGCTCTCCGGCGGGACGCTTTGCTGCACTCGAACTGGACTCGACTCGCCGAGCTCTACGAAAAGGAAGCCGGGCTCGAGCTCTCTCCGTGGGAGCGCGCCACCGCCTGGACCGGGCTCGCCGAGCTGCGGCTCTCGCGGTTCGACGACGCCGCAGGCGCGGAGGCGGCGGCGGCGGCGGCCCTCGAAGTGCAGCCGGCGTCGGTCGCCGCGTGTCTGCTCCTGGCCGAGTCGCGGTGGCGGCAGGGCAAAGCGGACGCGCTCGCGTCCTTTGCGAGCGCGCGCGACATCTGGGACGACCCGGATGCACAGGCCGCACTCGCGATCGAAAAGGCGCGCACGCTCGAGTCTGGCGGGGACCGCGACGGAGCGAGGGAGCTCTTCAGCTGGGCCAACGAGGTCGACCCCGAGGCGCTCGACGGCTGGTTCGGCCGCGCGCGCACCTCGAGCCACAAGGAAGCCGACCCCAAGGGTGCGGTGGAGGCGCTCGAGACGATCGCCGCGTACTGCGACCCGGGTAGCAGCCTGCGAGAAGCAATCCTGACGCGGGCGAGCCGCGTCGCCACGCGTCTGCTCGAGGACCCCGGCTTGGGTGTCCGGCTGCTCGCTGGCGTCTCTGGCGTGGCACCATTGCAGGCTCGCGCCGAAGCAGCGATCGAGACCCATGAGCGAGTGCTCGCGGTGCAGGCCATCGAGGCTTGGGCCAGCGCAGCGGGCAGCACCGATCGCGCACTCGCCCTGGTTCGCCTTGCAGAAATTCGGGCCAGTCAGGGCGACCTCGACGGCGCCGAGGAGTCACTGCGCGACGCAGCCCTCGCGGATGGCAGCCTCGGTACGATCCCGGTGGTCCGAGAGGTGATCGCGCGTCGGAGCGGCGACGTGTCGCGCCTCGTGGAAGCGGCTCAGTCCGGTGGAGCGCTCGCCGCGGCCGCGCGCCTTGCCCGAGACGGTGGCTCGCTGGGCCACGAACGAGAGTTGCTCGACACCGCTGTCGCCGAGGGCAACGCGCTCATCGCGGCGGACGTGCTCCTCCTCGACGTCGTCTCCAGTCAGGGAGACCAAGAAGAGATCGACGTAGCGCTCCGCCGGCAGGCCGACCGCGTGCCCCCGGAGCAGCGCGTGGGCTCGTTGCTCGCGATGGCAGAGCGCGCGATCGACCGCGACGAGCTGGACGCGGCCGAAGCGCTGCTCTCCGAGGCGCGAAAGATCACCCCTGAGGCGCCGCTCGTGCTGCGTCCGCTCGGGCGCCTCACGCTTCGTCATGGCGCCGCAGAGGCGGCCGCGCTCTGGCTGGAAGAGGCCGCGGCGTGCTCTGGAGATCGCGCAGCGTTTGCCGCGACGCAGGCGGGCCGCTTACTCGTGGCCGCCGGCGGCGACGCGATCGGCGCCTTCCGCGGCGCGCTCGCCTCGGTCCCCGGATACCGGCCGGCGGCTTGGGCGCTTCGCCCTCTCTCGCTCGAGCTCGGCGACGCGCTCACCCTCGGTGAGCTCTACGAGCAGCTGGCCGAGACCAGCACCAGCTCGACGTCGACCGCCGGACAGCTGGTGCGGGGCGCGCTTCTTCGCGCGGAGGCCGATCCCGACGGGGCCGGCGCGCTGCTCGAGAGGGCCCGCGAGCTGATGCCGAAGGACGCCGTCCTTCAGAGCCTGGTTTTGCGCCTGGCCGGCGGCACCTCAGCCGCCAAACGAGCGCAGATGCTCGTCGACGCCGCGTCACACGTCGACGAGGACCTGGCTCGCGTGTTCAGGATTCAAGCCGCGACGGCGTACGAAGAGGCGGGCGAGCACGCGCCGGCCGCTGCGCAGTACCGAGCGGTCGCCGAAACCCATCCGGACGACCCGTTTGTCGAGGCGAGCATCGACCGCGCAGAGATCGCGGCCGGGGAGATCACCCGCGTCGCGGGTCGGCGCGTGGATGCCGTCAAACAGGCTGGGTCGGACGCCGCACGCGCGACCGCTCTGGAGGCTCTCGCCAACCTGGACCTCAGGCACCGAGACGACCCGAAGAGCGCAGCGCTCTCGCTGCAATCACTCCTCGAAATCGCCCCTGGACACCTGCCGAGCCTCCGCACGCTGCAACGCTACTTCGCCGAGCAGAACCGCAGAGACGACTCAGCTCACATCGCGACCGCGCTCGCGACCCACGTGGAGGAGGGCCCGGACGTCACGGCGCATCTCCGGCTGACCCACCGCGTCACCCTCTCGGACCCGGCTGCCGCGGGCGACGCGACCGACGACACGCTTCTGACGCTCGGCGACCGGGCCGACCTCGACGTCTGGTTGGCTCCGCGGCTGCTCGCAGCGGCTCGCGCCAAGGGGGACACCGACCGCGCGCGCCGGGCCGCGAGTGGGCTCGCCGACCTGCTCGGCGCTGCCGATGAGCGCGCCGCCATGAGGCTGCGGGCGGCAGAGCTGACGGAGGGAGACGAGCAGCTCGAGATGCTGCGCGAGGCTGCCCATTCCTCACCCAACCACCCTGTCGCGGGGGCACGCCTCGCGATCGCCTGCGAGGAGCGGGAGGACAAGAACGGCGCGGCAGAGGCCTGGGAGGTCGCCGGCGGCGCGGCCGCGGTCGCGAGCCAAGCCGCGCAGCACTACCACCGAGCGGGCGTCCTCTGGCAAGAGCTCGACGATGCAGAGCGGGCCCGCGCGGCCTACATGCTCGCGGCGCAGCGCGACGTCACCCACGGCGACGTCTATGACCGGCTCCGGCAGATGTTGGAGGCGGTTGACGACAAGACCGGCCTCGCCGACCTCTACGCGGCCCGGCTCGCGGCTGGCGGCGAGACCGCCGAGGTCTTCGACCTCTACGTGAAGCAGGCCGAGCTGCGCTCCCAGACGAGCGACCTTGCGGGCGCGAAGGCAGCGCTTCGGTCAGCGCTCGCGCTGCAGCCGGAGCGTGTCGAAGCCTTGCGCAGCCTGGCCAATGCTTGTCTGGAAGACGAGGACTGGCGCGGCGCCGCAGAGGTCCTGATCCGCATCGCGCGCATTCGGAAAGAGCGTGAGGAGCTGCGTTGGGTGTTCTTCACCCTGGCGGAGATCTACGACGTTCACATGCCCGACCCGCGCCGAGCCGAGGCTGCCTACCGGCGTGTGCTCAAGCTCTTCCCGCGCGACCTTCCGGCGATGGAACAGCTGACCTCGCTCTACGAGCGGCAGGGCCAGGGAGACAAGGCCATCGAGGTGCTCGAGCAGCTCGCAAAGGTCGAGGTCGATCCCGAGAAGAACCGCGACCACCGCCTCAACTTGGCGGGTCTGCACGAGGCGGCCGGCGACGCACGCAAGACCGAGTCGACCCTGGAGGACGCGCGGCGGGTGGCGCCAACCGACCTGCGGGTCGTGCGCGCGCTGGCCGACTTCTACGAGCGCCAGAAGGCGGACAACGCACTCGCCATGCACTTGCGCAGGGCCGTCAACGACTTCCGGCACGCCATCGAGTCGGACCTCGGAGACGCGGCCGCGTGGCCCGGCCTCGTCGAGGTCCTGGGCTGGAATCAGCAGAACGACGCAGCCGCGATCGCGAGTTCGGCTGCGACGGCACTGGGTGTCTTGGACATCGAAATGTCGAAGATGCTCGACGCGCATGGCGCCGCCCCGGGGGCCGGTCAGCGGGCTACGAACCCCACCCTGGACGAGCTGCTCGCACCCACTCTGTTGAACGCGCCTACCCGCGCCGTCTTCCAGATGGCGGGCGATGCGCTCGAGAAGGCACTTCCGCTCGATCTCGCTGCGTACCGTGCCGAGAAGATCGGGCGCCGCGACACCGTGATCCGCCCGTTGGCGACCGAGGTGGCGCGCTGGTTCGGAATCACCGATCTCGAGCTCTACACGACCGACGCAGCCCCGCGGGTCTGCGTACCGGTCTTCAGCAACCCTTGCACCATCCTCTTTGGCAGTGAGCTGCTCAAGATCACGGACGAGCGCGAGAAACTCTTCGTGCTGGTGCGAGCGCTCAAGATCGCCAAGTCGCAGCTCTCCGTCGTCGTGCGGGCGCAGCCCTCCGAGGTGCTCGCCGTGATGGCTGGCCTCGTGCAGAGCTACGACCCACATCACGCGGCGCCCGGGGTTGCGCCGGCGCATGTCGAGGAGGCCGCGCGCAGGGTCTCCAAACACATCCAGCGTCGCGTGCGAGATGAGCTCGGACCGCTGGTCTTCGAGATGGCGGGGCGCCCTGGCTACGACCCGTCGATGCTGGCGATGGCCGCCTCTCAATGGGGCAACCGGGTCGCCCTGGTGGCGACGGGCTCGGCGCCGGCCGCGATCGGGGCGCTGGCGAAGCTGAGCGGCGAGCACGACCTCCCGCCCGACCCCAGAGCCCGGCTCACCATGATTCAGCGCTTCGCCGAAGCCTCGCAACTCCTCCAGTTCGCGGTCAGCGACGTGCACTTCGACGCGCGAAAGCGTGTTCAGCAGCCCTAGGGCGGCAACCGGTTTGCGGAGCCGAAGAAACGCGGTGGTATGTCGAGCCCGCAAAAGAGGGCGTTGCCCGGCCGGCACTGACGGCGGCGGGGTCGCCCCCAGCGTTCGAGGCGGCCCAACCGTTCGGCGCGCGAGCCGCCGGGCGATGAGTCCCTTCCACGGAGCGGCGACGTGATGCGCATCGGCCTGCTCGGTCCCGCCGACGGAGACGCCGAGGCGCTTCGTGACGCGATCGAGTTCCTGCTCGGGGACGTCGGCGTCGACCAGGCCATCTACCTCGGCCAGGACGACGGCGCGATGGACGGACTGCTCGAGCAGTGGGTGACGGAGGTCTTCGGCGAGCCCTACAGCGAGCAGGCCTTCCTGCGCCGCGCCGCCGAGCTCGCGGCGTCCGGGGAGCCCGATGAAATCGCGGGCCTGTTGCACCGTGACGCGTGGGTCCGAGGCCTCGCAAGGGTGCGCAAACTCCCCGCGCCTCCCGCCCGGGCGATCGAGATGATGGGCGACCGCATCCTGATCGCGGTGCACGACAAGAAGGTGCTCGATGAAGAAGACATCGCCAACGCGCACCTGATCGTCTACGGGCGTTCCCAGGAATCTTCGTTGCGGCGTTTCGGCTCTCGGTACTTCCTGACCCCCGGACCGGTCAGCGCAGGTCGGGTCGCCGTGCTGGAGTCTGAGCCTGAGGGCGACGTGAGCTTGGCGCTCTTCGAGACCACCGGAGTGCCGGTGTGGCGTGAGACCATGGCGCGCCGAAGCGGCAAAGTGAGTGTCGTTCGGTGAGCGCGGACGCGCCGACGCGAGTGGCGCTCTTCGGCGGGAGCTTCGATCCCCCTCACGTCGGCCACGTGCTCGCCGCGAGCTGGGTGCTCGCCACCACGGACGTGCACGCGCTCTGGCTGCTCCCGACCTACGACCACCCCTTCGACAAAGACCTCACCGCGTTCGAGCACCGCAGGCGAATGTGCGAGCTCGCCTTCGCTCCGCTTCGAGGCGTCACAGTGAACGACGTGGAGTCGCGCATGAAGGGAGAGAGCTACACCGTCCTGACGCTCGAGCGTCTGAGCAGCGAGCACCCAGGCGTCGCGTGGAAGCTCATGATCGGCACGGATCTGGTCGAGCAGATCCCGCGTTGGCACCAGGGTCACCGAATCGAAGAGCTCGCCGAGCTGCTCGTGGTCGGCCGCGGTGGACATGAGCCCAGCGAATCGGAGATCGCGATGCCGGCGGTCAGCTCCACCGACGTCAGGCAGCGTCTTCGGGCTGGGCTGGGGGTGGCGTCTCGCGTCCCGCGGTCGGTGCTCGCCTACATCGAAGAGCACGGGCTCTACCGCGGGTGATGGACAGGTGAAGGTCGCCATCGTCGGAAGGGGCCGGGTGGGCCGCGGGTTGGGCTTGGCGCTGCGAGCCCGCGGAGCCGAAGTGCGCCTGCACGCGGGGCGCGACCCGGGCCGGATCCGATTCAAGACCATCGTGCTCGCCGTCCCTGACCCCGAGATCCGATCGGTCGCGGCGGGGCTGGACCGACGAGCGGCCTCTTGCCTGCTGCACTGCTCGGGCTCTCTCGGCGTGGAGGTCCTGCCTCGGGGTCGGAGCGGAGTCATGCACCCGCTGGTGTCCTTCGCCGACCCGAAGCGACCGCCAGGGCTCGAGGGCACGAGCTTCGTCCTGCAGGGCGAACGACACGCGGTGAAGCGCGCCAAGGCGGTCGCCAAGCTCGTCGGCGCTCGCGCCGTGGTCGCCGACGTACACGGGCCGACTTACCACGCCGTCGCGGCGCTGAGCGCCAACGGGGCCGCCGCCCTAGCCACTGTGGCCGTGCGCGTCATGACCGGCCTCGGTCTCAGCCGGCGAGCGTCGGAGCGGGCGATCGGCGCCCTGCTGAGGACGGTCGGAGAGAACGTCGAGCGGGTCGGCGTACCCAACGCGCTCAGCGGGCCCGTGATTCGGGGGGACGCGGCCACCGTGCAGCGCCACCGCGCCGCGCTGGAGGCGGTGGACCCAGAGGCCCGGCGCGCGTACGACGCCATCGCTCCGGCGATCCTCGACTGTGCCCGAAGGGCGGGGCTACCCGACGAGCGAGCGAGCGAGGTAGCCCGCATGATCGCGCAGAGCGCCCTACCCGCGGCTGAGCAAGAGGACTGAGGCGAGCGCCACCAAGGCGAACGCCAGGAGGACGACAAACGTCTTCGCCCGGCCGGCCAGGAGGGAGGGCGTTGCCTCGCGTGCAGGCTCTTCTGCCGCGGCGTCCGCGGTCTCAGGCGCCTCCTCTTCGGGCGGCACCACCGACTGGCTCGGCTCGGCGATCGGCCGAATCTCCAGCGGAGGGCCCAGCTCGAGCGCCCTCGCCGCTCGCTCTCGTGCGCGCCGGACCCGCGTGACCTCTTCCTCAAAATGCTCGGAGAGAAAGGCGCCAAAGCGGATCTGCGACGTGAAGAGCTTGGCCTCGGCCGCGTAGGCGTCGAGCGCTCGAAGCATCGCCGCAGCGCTGGAGAAGCGCGAGGCGGGCTCAAAGGCGAGCGCCTTGTCGAGTAGCTCCTGCAACGCCCGCTGGTTGGGCAGGCCGCGCTGGGGGAGAGGCGGAACGGCCCCCTCTCGAGCGAGCTCGAGCATGCGCTCCTCGCTTCCCTTGTAGAGCCGGCGACCGGCGCAGAGTTCCCAGAGCAGGATGCCCGCGCTGAAGAGATCGGCCCGCAGATCGAGGTCCTGCCCGAGCGCGTGTTCCGGGGACATGTACGCGGCCTTGCCCGCGATCTTCGAGCGCTCGCCCGTGGCGTCTCCCGCGGACGGACGATCGCCGCCCTCCACGAGGGGAGCGCTCAGCGCCTTGGCGATCCCGAAGTCGCAGAGCTTCACTTCACCCTCGAAGCTCACCAAGACGTTCGACGGCGACACGTCTCGGTGCACCACCCCGAGGCTCTCCTCAGTGTCCGCCTTGGCTCGATGGGCGTAGTCGAGAGCCGCCAGCGTCTCCCGAACCACGAACACCGCGAAGCCCATGGGGAGGGCGATCCGCCGCTTGCTGAGGCGTCGGAGCAGCTGATTGAGGTCGAACCCCTCGACGTACTCCATCGCGATGAAGAGGCGGTCCTGCTCCCGGCCGAGATCGAGCACCTGAACCACGTTGGCGTGACGGAGCTGACTGACCAGCTTCGCCTCCTGGATCAGCATCGAGGCGAAGCGCTCGTCGCGGCAGAGGCTCGGGAGGATCTCCTTTACGACCACGCGGCGCGCAGGACCGAGTCCGCTGGACACGTGCGCGAGGTAGATGTCGGCCATGCCCCCCCGACCGATCTGGTCGAAGAGGTAGTACGCACCGAAGCGCCGAGGCAGCGTCCCCCCACGATCAGGAGTCGGTGCTCGGGTGTCTTCCGCAACCCCCATTTGGGGTGGGTTCTGCCAGCCTCAGCTCCTGGCCGCAAGCGTCGCTCACTCGGCGGCTTCGGCCTCGGGCTTCGGCTCGACGATGACCTTCTCACCCTCGCCGCGCAGCACGACGATGGAGCCCCGCGAGATCGCTCCGCTCAAGACCACGGAGGCGAGGGGCGCCTCGACCAGCCGGGACACGCACCGGCGCATCGGGCGAGCGCCCAGCTCCGGGTCGAAGCCTCCGCCGGCGATCAGTGCGTCGATGGCAGAAGGCTCGACCTCGATGCCGACCTGGTGTTCTTTGCGCATGACCGCGGCGACCTCGTCGAGCAGGCGACAAGCGATCGCTCGCACGTCATCGATGCTCAGCGGGGCGAACCAGAGCGGCTCATCGATCCGGTTCCAGAGCTCCGGCGGCAAGGCCTGGCGGGCGGCCGCGATGGCTCCATGGCGACCCGAGTCCGAGCTTTCCCTCGCCGTTCGGGCTCCGAAGCCGACCTTTCGACCAGCCTGCGCTCGCACGGCTCCAAGGTTCGACGTCATCACGATGACCGTGTTGGTGAAGTCGACCGTTCGCCCACGGCCGTCGGTGAGGCGGCCCTCGTCGAGCAACGGGAGCAGCGCCAGCAAGACCTCGGGGTGAGCCTTCTCGATCTCGTCCAGCAAGATCAGCTGGTATGGGCGGCGGCGCACAGCCTCGGTGAGCTGGCCGCCGTCCTCGTGTCCCACGTAGCCCGGCGGGGCCCCGAGCAAGCGCGCGACGGCGTGCGCCTCGCTCAGCTCGCTCATATCGAAGCGCGTCACGCCGGACGCGGGGAAGAGGAGGTCTGCGACAGCCTTGGCGGTCTCTGTCTTTCCAACCCCCGTCGGCCCGAGCAGCAGGAACGTGCCGAGAGGGCGGCGCCCACGAAAACCGACGGCTCCCTTGCGAAGCATGTCGGCGATGCGGGCGATCGGCTGACGCTGGCCGACCACGCGCTGACTCAGGTGGGTGTCCAGCTCCAGCAGCCGGTCCGCGTCCCGCATCAAGAGACGCTCGACGGGAACATGCGCCTGCTCCGCGATGACGCGAGCCACCGCGGCGTGGTCCACGACCGATCCACCGCGCCGACGCACGCGGGCGGCGGCCAGATCGAGCGCGGCAATGGCCTTGTCCGGCAGGAAGCCTTCGGGCACGTATCGAACGGTCAGCTCTACCGCCGACTTCAGCGCCTTCGGGTCGTAGGCGACCGCGTGGTGCAGCTCGTACTTGGGCGCGATCCCCCGCAGAATCTCGACGGCGTCGGACGGGCTCGGTTCAGCGACGTCGATGCGGGAGAAGCGGCGCGCCAGCGCGGGATCTCGCTCGAAGTAGCGACGATACTCAGCCTCGGTCGTCGCCCCGATGCACGGCAGCTCGCCGCGCGCGAGCGAGGCCTTGAGCTCGTTGGCCAGCTCATCGGGGCCATCGCCGCCAACGATCGCGTGGATCTCATCGAGGAAGAGCAGGACCCGTCCGTCGGCCTTGGCGACCTCCTCGCGGAGCTGACGCAGCTTCTCGGCCAGCGCACCGCGGACCCCGGTCCCGCTGACGAGCCCGCCCGCAGAGATCTCGATCAAGACCCGGTCCGAGAGACGCTCGTCGCCCTTGGCGAGCCGGAGCGCGAGCCCCTCCACGACAGCGGTCTTGCCCACACCGGGCGGGCCGACGAGCACGGGGTTGTTCGCGCGACGCCGACCGAGGACGTCGAGCAGTCGGTCCAGCTCGTGCTCCCGACCGATCACCGGGTCGATCGCGCCGGCCGCTGCGGCCGCGCTCAGGTTGCGACCCAACCGGGAGAGAAGGGGGAAGCGCGTGGCGTCGAGCTCCATCGGCCCGCGGACGGGCGCGTTCGCCTCGGTCGGCTCGGGCGGAGACGAAGGCTCAGGCCGTCGCGTCATGACCGACCGCTTCTTCGGGTCGGTCGGCGTGCGCCGCGCGGAGGGGGCCCGCACGCGGCGGTTCTTCGGGGGCTCGGCCCGGTTGGTCGGGGGCTCGGCCAGGCGACGGCGTGAGGCGCTCCGAGCGCGGGTCCGCGGCACCGGCGGGACGGTCGGTCGCGTACGCCCCGTGTCCAGCCCCAGCGCCGAGAAGACGTCATCCTTGAGGCGGGTGGCGTTGGTGCCAGCGCGCTCGATGGCGCGGTAGCCCACCGTCCTGGGCTCGCGGACAATCGCGGCGAGCAGGTGGATGGGTGCGGGGTTGTTGTCACCCACCTTGTTGGCCAACCTGACCGCTCGCTCGACCGCCACTTCGAGCGCGCTGATCGGCTCCTCATCCGCCATCTTCAGCGCGCTGATGAGGTCCATCTCGCGCACACCTTGGCCCGCGAGCAAGCGAGACGCGTGGGGATCGACCTGCAGCATGACCAACACCGCATGCCCGGTCGTCGGTCGCTGTTGCCGCTTCTGGGCGGTTCGCTTCGCGATGGCCATCAGGCCGCTGATCGTCGTCGATTTGGTCTGCGCCATCCGCACCTCCGGCTTTTTCCGGATACCGGGGCAGATCCAGGAGGCCAAGTTTTCTACACGTTCGCCCGAGCCCGACGAGCGCCGCTGGTGCGTGTGCGAGCGCCCTGGGCCCTCAAGAACCCGGTGGAAAGGCGCCTTTAGCGGTGTGCGGTGACCT
>Ga0114933_10006245_pt1 | contig 10601 bp, 13 predicted proteins | sample 4SBtaG_FD_89691 | JGI IMG/M metagenome (GOLD analysis project Ga0114933, IMG submission 89691) | Deep subsurface microbial communities from Kolumbo volcano to uncover new lineages of life (NeLLi) - 4SBTROV12_W25 metaG | ecosystem: Environmental > Aquatic > Marine > Volcanic | place: Kolumbo... | reverse complement strand
CCCACCTAGGGTCAGTTTTTTCTTTAAAATTCTTTTTAGGTTTTAGTGCTTCTAGTTTTTCAACTATTTCTGATTTTAATGAACCGTTTTCTATTCCTGGATGAACCTTTTTTTGAGGAACTGCTAAAATTATACTTTCGTAAATTAAATGAGAAACGTCAATACTGTGTGAACCCGCTGGCATGAATATAACTTTATCATCTGTAGAGATTATATCATCTTTAAACTTCACGACAACTGCATGTTCAGTCTCCAAGTCAAGATTAAAACTTTCCATAGAAACATCACACTGAACCTCAATTTCACCATTAAATGAAAACTTAAGGTTTAAAAGCGTAGACTGTTTCTCTAACTCAAGCTTAGCAAAAAGCTTAGCATCAAGAAAATCATAATAGTCAAAATTTTTAAAGAACTTATTTCCTAGTTCATAGTTAAAGAGATGTATCCCTTCTTTCAAACCTGAAAACTTTATCAAATATGGCGAAAGCGATTTCATCACTTAACTATTGAGCGGCAAATTTATAAAAATTTATCTATTTAATGTTAAACTATCTTATTTCTTACCTCGTATATGTCCAATGCTATTTTTAAAGCGTGTTTAAAAGAAGATGGGTCTGCAATACTCTTTCCAGCAATGTCGAAACCTGTACCATGATCCGGAGAAGTTCGAATAATAGGAAGACCTGCACTATAGTTTACCCCTTCACCAAAAGAAATGGTCTTAAATGGGATTAATCCTTGGTCATGATATACTGCTAGAATAGCATCATATTTAACATAATTATTATTACAAAAAAAAGTGTCAGCAGAAAACGGACCGTAAATTATATTTTCCTTTTGATTTAACTCATTTATAGCTGGAGTTAATAATTTTTGATCTTCAGTTCCAATTACACCGTTATCTCCAACATGTGGATTAATTGAAAGAACTGCAATCTTTGGTTTAATTATACCAAAGTCTTTGTTTAAGACTTGGCATAAGAGTTTTAATTTCTTAGTTGTTTTTTCAACTGTAATATTACGGACAACATCTTTTAGTGCTATGTGCTCAGTTAGTAATCCCACTTTAAGTTTCTTAGAAACCATTAACATAATTGGATCTTCATTAAAATAGTGTCTTAAATAATCTGTGTGGCCTGAATGTTTAAACGATTCAGAGTAAGATAGATTTTTATCGATTGGCGAAGTTATTAAAACATCTATTTTTTTTTCATTAGCGTCTTTTACAGCTTCTTTAAATGATATAATTGCTTTTTGAGAAACTTTTTTATCAAGTGACCCAAATTCATACTCAGAACCGGTAAAGACTTCTTTAATATTTAGTGAGTCATGAGATATTTCATCAAAACTTTCTATTTTTTTTATAGGAAGTGTATTAATGTTTAAATCTTTTTTCTGATTTATAATTAATTCATGTGAAGAATAAATTATATAATTACAATTATCATTAGAAGGGCTATCAGATAAAGCTTTTAACATAACTTCAATTCCAATACCATTAGGATCTCCTATAGAAATTCCAACATTAATTTTTTTTGATTTTACCACTAGTTAATTTAATTACTAATTTTACTGAGCAAAAATAAAGATAATAATGTTCACCGGGATTATAGAATGTTTAGCAACGGTTAAAAAAGTTGAAAAAGAAAAGGGCAATTTAAATCTCTCTTTAGAGTCCTCTATAACCAAAGAATTAAAAATTGACCAGAGCCTTTGTCATAATGGGGTGTGTCTAACCGTAGTTGATGTTGAAGATGATGTTTATACTGTAACAGTTATTGAAGAAAGCCTAAATAGAAGCAATCTTGGTAAACTAATTCCTGGAGATATTGTTAATATTGAGAGGTCAATGTCAGTCAATTCAAGATTTGACGGGCACATTGTTCAAGGTCATGTTGATGAAGTTGCAATATGTTCTGAGGTTCAAGAGACTAATGGTAGTTGGAAATATATTTTTAAACATAATAAAGAAAATATTACAGTAGAAAAAGGCTCAATAACTATAAATGGTGTTAGCCTAACTGTTGTTGATTCATCATCTGATTCTTTCTCTGTAGCAATTATTCCCTACACTTACGAAAACACAAATTTTAAAACCATTAAATCGGGAAGCTTGGTTAATCTAGAATTTGACATATTGGGTAAGTATATTTCAAAAATAATTACCAAAAAAACTTAAAATGAGCAGAATTCCACAAGTAAATTTGAATGATTATTTATCAGGTGATGCTAACAGCAAAGATAAATTTATAAAAGATCTTGGAAAAGGTTTTAGTGAGATTGGATTTGTAGCAGTTAAGGGCCACTTACTTAATGATAAAGTAAAAGACTCATTATACAAAGAGGTTAAACAATTTTTTAATCTTCCAGATAGTGTTAAGTCTAAATATATTATTAAAGGTCTTGCCAGCCAAAGAGGTTTTACTCCTTTTGGTAAAGAACATGCAAAAGGAAAAAATGTAGGTGATTTAAAAGAGTTTTGGCATTTTGGACAGTATGTTAAAAATGAACCTGAACTAGTGAATAAATATCCTGAAAATGTTATTGTAGAAGAACTTGAAGATTTTAATAAGGTTGGTCAAAAAACCTATGAGCTACTGGAAGATACTGGAAGACATATTTTAAGAGCAATTGCTTGTTATTTAAAATTGGATGAGACATATTTTGATAAGCACATATTTAATGGCAACTCGATTCTAAGAGCAATTCATTATCCTCCTATTACTGAAGAACCGAAAAAAGCAGAAAGGGCTGCTGCTCATGGTGATATTAATTTGATTACACTTCTAATGGGTGCCCAAGGTAGGGGCCTGCAAGTTTTAAATAATAAAGGTGAGTGGGTGGATGCAATAGCTGAAGATGATGAAATTATTGTCAATATTGGCGATATGTTGTCTAGACACACAAATAATAAATTAAAATCTACAATACATAGGGTTGTGAACCCTCCAAAAAGTCTTTGGAATAGCTCTAGATATTCCATTCCTTTTTTCTTGCATCCAAGACTTGAAATGCCACTAGATTGTCTTGATTCATGTGTTGATGAGAATAATCCAAAAGGATTTGAAGATATAACAGCAGGGGAATTTCTATATCAAAGATTAATTGACCTTGGTTTAGTAAAAGACTAATCTAAAAGATTTTCATAGAGAGCTTTCGATAATTTTGATAAAAAAGGAATTGCTGCTTCTCCATACTCATAAATGTTGTCATTTATTATTTTGTTTTTATTTGTATAAATAGTTGCAGTTAAAAAAAACTCAACATCTTCTTTATAGTTTTTAATATATGCGCTATCGGTTGATGTTCCATATGCCTGTCCAATCTTGTTGTATACCCTTATATCAGTATTGTTTAAAATTGTATCAGTACCATGAATAAAGAATTTATTATAAGATTTAAAGAATTTAGCATCTCCAATGTATTTAGCTCCAAGATCTTCATAGGTAAATCTACTCATCCAATACCTTAAGAAATCATAGTCTTCGACATTTAAATTAAATTTGGAAATGGAAATTTCAGGATAAATTAGATTCTTTATTATGTTATGCATATCTGTCAATGATGATCTGTTCTTAGATGAAAAATCTAGTGATTCATTTTTTATTTCTCCATCAATAAATCTTTTTTCACCTTTTTTTAAATTAGAAATATTACTACTAGCTAAAACAGTAATTTGATTTGCATTAGATGATATTATCTCATTATCTAGAGTGCTAATTATCCATGTTGAATCTACAAAAGGATCAGGATTAAACTTATGATTTAAATAAGTGTTTTCAAACCCTGAATTACTCATAGATGAGTTAAAATAATTATAACCTATAAAATCAATTAGGACGTTTGAGGCCGAATTATCACTAACTAGGAAAACATCAGCAATTAAATTCTGAAAAGAGGTAATTGAGTCCTTTAAAATAATTTCTTGGTTATTATTTATTAGAGAAAGTTTGATTTTTGATTTAGGAGTAATAGTTGACCCTTCAGCCCTCAACTCATTAATTTTTGAAAGAGCCATAACTGCAATAGGAAGTTTTATTGTGCTTGCTGGATAAAAATATTTTTCGTCATTTAATTGAAACTGAAAATCTGAAAATTCACTTTGTCCAATACTGTTTTTTGAAACTTCTGTGTAAAGAATTTGTATTTCATAGTTATCTTTGTCTTTTATAATACTTCTTAAAAAGTCATCTTCTTTAAAAGCTGATCTAATAGGATCAGGGTTAAAAGAACAGCCAACTAAAAGAATAAGAGATATAATAAGCGCCACAGTATTTCTCATAGTATCAAAAATAAAAAAACCCCTCAAATGAGGGGTTTTTTGATGAGTTGTTTTTTGGAGTTATTGTGTTGGTCTCAATGAAATGCCTGACCATAGTCTTATACTACTTACATGCTTTCTCATTTTAACAACTTCTTGGAGCTGTCGATTAGCATTCTGAGTAGGAACTCGAGAGAGCATTAAATCAGACATGTTTTCATAAAAATCAACTGTCATATAATTATGATGGATGTCGTCTCCATAATTATCTATCCTCTTTAATAATCCCCAGCCTAATCTTGGGCCTAAATCTCCTGAGTTAAGACTGTTTTCTAATGCCTCATATTTAGCATCATTAGAATAATCTGTCTTCATTGGATTGATTACAGCAACTTGAGGTACCGCAGGTGTTTCACCATTATTACCAGCAAAGTTTAATCCTTTATTTACATAAACATTTTGCCAAACTAGAGTCCTTGCTTTAGCGTTCTTTTCTAGGAAGATTTCTCTGTCCATTTCACTATATTCAGGTCTCATTTTTGGTACTCCTACATTTGCATTAAGACTGTCTGGGTGTCTTGCAACTGTTACAATTAGAAGATTCCAATCAGATTCTGGTGTGGCACCTACTCTCCACCAGGTATCCCATCCAGTAATTGTTCCCTCATCTATTCTCATTTGATGAAGCTCTTTCCATTTTTCATTCAATATAACGTTATATTGTTCACCTGGTGTAGTCTTGACAAATTGAAAAGAAACAAAGTCGCCATTACCTTGAGCAGATATTGATCCTACTGCAAGGATTGCTATAAGTAAAAATAATTTTTTCATTTTTTTGATTTTAGTTTAGAATTAATTTGAAACTAAATTTAGGCAAAAAACCAATTCCTTTTATTAATTTACAACTTATGAAACGAAGATCTTTAATTAAATCTGTTGCTGCTGCTACAATAGGTGCCCCTCTGGTTAGCTTTAATAAGCCAGAAAGTAGCAACAACTTATCATTAAAAAAAATTAAACATAATCCTATTGGTGTGTCAACTTACTCTTTTTGGCAATTTAATGGACGAGAAACTCCAATTGAATATTGTATTGATAAAGCCTCTGAATTTGGATTCGATGGAATAGAATTACTACTTATTCAGATGGAGTCAGAGAAAAATAATTATTTACAAAGACTTAAAAAAAGAGCATTTGATTCAGGTTTAGATATCATGGGACTCTCAACCCATCAAAGTTTTGTTAGTCCTGATGCATCAAAAAGAAAAGAAAATATTGAATTAACAAAACATCAGATTGAAGTGGCATATTCTCTTGGAATTCCTACTATTAGAATTAATACCGGAAGGTGGGGAACAACAAAACCGATTGGAGATAAATCAGAATTTGATGTTCTGATGGACAACAAGGGTGTAGAGTCTATAATTGATGGATATACAGAGGAAGAAGGCTTCAAATGGGTTATTGATTCTATTGAACAGTGTATTCCAACAGCAGAAAAATGTGGTGTCGTTCTTGGTCTTGAAAACCACTGGGGTTTAGGTTTAACTTCTAAAGGGGTAATGAAAATTGTCAATGCTATAGACTCTCCATGGTTAAGTGTTACATTAGATACAGGTAATTTCTTTGATAATAGAGAAGAGCAACTAGCAGATTTAGCCCCGCATACCTGTTTGATTCAGGCAAAAACATACTATGGAGGTGCAAAATGGCCAGCTTTTGATCAAATTAATATTGATTATAAGTCGATAGGTGAGTTAATGAGGAAAAACAATTACAAAGGATATATCTCTCTTGAGTTTGAGGGAAATGAAGATGCTAACACTGCCATACCAAAAAGTCTTGAATTATTGAGAAACTCATTCTATTATAATCTTAGTTAAATAGTTTTTATACATTTGAAAAAACCACCTTAGTATGGAAGAAAATCCAATCCCAATTTATGTTGTTGAGTTTATGACAGATGAGTGGAAAACCTGGACTCTTTTTTCATTGGTGTTTATTTCTGTTCCTCTAATTGTTGCTAGGTTTTTAAACAGAAAACAGAAAATTCAGGTTACATATCTTATTGGGGTCATAATGATTCTTGATTTTATAACTGAAAATGGAGGATATATTATGAGTGGCACATGGGATGTTCAATATAATTTACCTATTCAATTATGTGGAATATCTTCCCTAATATGTTGTATTCTTCCTTTTATAAAGAAAAAAGATAAGCTTTTTCAATTTGTTTATTATACAGGAGTTATCGGTGGTATAATGGCAATTTTGACACCGCAGATGAACTATTTTGACGGATCTTTAAGATACTATTTAAACTATTATGTTTCTCATAGTTTAATCATAGTTCTGCCAATTTTTATGTTTCTTCATTTAGACCTTAAGCTTCCTAAATTTTCTTGGTTTAAAATTTGGATTCACCTTAATATCTTAATGGCAATCATAATGCCAATTAATTTTCTATTAGACTCTAATTATATGTATGTTAATGCCGCCCCAGAGGTAAGCAACCCTCTTGTAATTGGAGAGTGGCCATACTATCTATTGATTTGGGAACCCCTTGTAATGATTATTGCATATTTAATTTATGCTATAAGTAGAAGAAAAATAATACTTTGAGTATTTTAAAAATATTAGTTCTTCTCGTATTTATTTCATTTGATCAGTCAACTGAAAAGTGTTCTAACATTTACCTTATTAGACATGCTGAAAAAGTAAGAACTGATAAATCAGATCGCGATCCAGATCTTAATAATAATGGTTTTATAAGAGCTGAAAATTGGAAACAATATTTCTTTGATAAAGACATCTCTAAAATATATTCTACGAATTACAAAAGGACCGTGAAAACAGTTAAGCCTCTTGCCGAAAATAATAATTTAGAAATACTCATATATTCTTCTGATGATATTATTTATAAAGATTTTATAAATTCAAGTGAGGGAGAAAACACTGTTGTTGTTGGTCATAGTAATACAATACCTAAATTTGTGAATAATCTTATTAACGAAGACTACTATGATCAAATTGATGACTTAAATAATTCTAACCTTTATATTGTTTCTATTTGTAACTCCATTATAACCCACAAATTAATTACTGTCGATTAGATGGAGTCTCCTATAAAAGTTTTTAGTAATTGGGTTTTAAGTGGAAAAGATGAAGGTATGGAGAAAAACCACTCTGCATCTGTTGAAAATATGATTGAATATTCAACTAAAGGGATTGATAATTATAGTTTTATAGATGCTGGTTGTGGAAATGGTTGGGTTGTCCGAGGGATTTCCTCTGATCCAAGATGTAAACAAGCAATTGGTGTAGACGGGTCAATACAAATGATTGAAAAAGCAAAAAGACTGGATAAAAAAAATAATTACTTCTGCTCTGACTTATTAGATTGGAATCCTAAAGAAAAAGTTGATATCGTTCACTCAATGGAAGTTTTTTATTATTTTAAAAAACCTGAAATTCTTGTAAATCATATTTATAACAATTGGCTAAACGAAGGAGGTCGATTGATTATGGGTATTGACCATTATAAAGAAAACAAACCATCAAACAACTGGAAGGAAGAGACATCAATAAGTATCATGCAATTATTCTCAGAAAACACATGGTTAGACTTTTTCAAAACAGCAGGATTTGTTAATATAGAGTCTTGGTGCTTTGGTAAAGAAGGTGAATGGAATGGGACACTAATTATTACTGGAATTAAGTAGATTTTCAACCTGACCAGAAAATATACTTATCTGTTTATCTAGCTCTTCACTTAATTTTTTATCTGTAATTCCATCAGTGTCAGAAAAGTTTTCATTGAACTTAGGAAGAGCAAAATGAGGAATCTCTAGAGTACTTTGTCGAGAAAAACGAGATACGGCTGTTTGAAGAACTGTAATCCCTGCATTCTGTCCATCGCTAGTTGATAATAAAATTAAAGGCTTATTACTCCATACGGTTTTTTCGATTACAGAGATCCAGTCGTATATGTTTTTGAATGCCGAGGTATAGGAACCGTTATGCTCAGCAAGTGAAATAATTATCCCAATGCTTTCATTAACTAATTTTTTAAACTCATATGCTTTATCTGGAATACCTGTTTCTTCTTCTCTATCTTCACTGTAAATAGGCATTTCAAATTCATTTAAGTCAACAAGAATAGCCTCTTTTGGAGCCATTCTTTTGGCAACATAAGAGGCTAATTTTTTATTCTTTGAGTTTTTTGAGGAAGAAGCCCCAAAAGCAAGTAATTTACTCATTATTGATTACTGTGAGAACCATCACAAAATCCTTCTAGGTTTTGAGTGTTTCCACAGCCACATCTAGGTCTATTAGAATTCATATTATGAAGTTTTTAAGTTAATTTTTAGTTCAATATCATCGTATATAAGCTTATCCCCAAGGTTTTCAAAAAATGTTCCGGATCTAAATTTTACATTATACTTAGAACGATCGAAAACAAGGTTAGCATTCCATCCATCCTCTGTATTTACCATTTCAAATAATACCGGATGTGAAATGTCTTTAATAGTTAAAAATCCATTAACCATCCATTTTCCATTTGAAATTACTTCAGAGCTTGAAATATACAAATGTGCTGTTGGGAAAGATTCGACTGAAAAGAAATCATCTGATCTTAAGTGACCCTCTAATCTTTCTTTACTTCCTCCTGTTAAGTCTTGAACAGTAATAGATGTCATATCTACAAGAAATTCTCCTTGTGAAATTAGACCATCTGCAATCTCAAATTGTCCAGATGTAAAATTAATAGTTCCGTAGTGAGAGCTTGTTGAAACTTCACGTCCAGTCCACATAAGGCTACTTTCATCTTGTACAATATTATAGGTTGCGTCAGCAGCAGTCATTGCCACATCATTAGTCTCTGCTGTTTTGTTTGAATTCATGTTACATGAAACCAGTGAGACAAACATTAATAAAGCGATTAATTTTTTCATGTATTAAAATTTTGCATAAAACTAGAAAAATCAACCCTTGAAGACTGTTTATAAAATAGTTTTAATTATTCTTTAACATCTTTTTGTATAATGTAAAACAAACTATACATTTAATATGTAAAGCTTACTTTACAAATAATAAAAAAGTTTAGTTATGTAAAGTTTATTTTACATAAATATTTATTATATTTGTAAAGTTTATTTTACATATGCTTATAAATAGAGTTAAAGATTATCGAAAAGGTGCAAGCTTAACACAAGAAGACTTAGCCTCAATGACTGGGGTTAGCAGGCAGACTATAATATCAATAGAAAAAAACAAATTTGTGCCTGGGCTAGATATAGCCATGAGGATTGCCGAGTCTTTAAAAACCCCAATTAATAAGCTTTTTTATTTTGTTTAGATGGAAAAAATTGATGCAGTAATAACATGGGTGGATGGTTCAGAACCAAACTATCAAAGAAAACTCAAAGAACATCTATCCAATAACGACACAATAAAGAGGCAATATCTTCAAGCAAATGAAATTAATCTATGTGTCGCGTCTATTGTGAAATATGCGCCCTTTATAAGAAAAATCTTTATTGTGACCGACAAACAGTCTCCAAACTTAGACAGCGTTAAGCATATTGTTTCCAAAGAAAAGATTGAAATTGTTGATCATGAAGAAATATTTCGTGACAACATAGAGTTTCTTCCAACATTCAATATTAGATCAATAGATGCTTTACTTTTCAAGATTAAAGACCTGTCTGAAAAGTTCATATATTTTAATGATGATATGTTTCTTGTAAAAAAAACAAATCCGGAAGATTGGTTTGTTGGCGATAAGGCTGTTTTAACTGGAAACTGGGTAAAAACTTATAATAAAAAAACCATTAAAATTATTTCACAAAAAATTATAAGCTTTTTCAATATGAGGCCTAGCTTCAATGCCTCACAATCAAAAGCAGCTAACATTGCTGGTTTTAATAGCAAATATTTTAAATCTTATCATTGTGGGAGGCCTCAAATAAAATCAATAATTAAAGATTTTTATAATAAAAACCCTGAAAAGCTCGTAGACCAGATAAAATATAAGTTTAGGGATGACAGACAATACATGCCTTATAGTCTTTGTTGGCACTTATTAATCAAGAAAACACTTTTTATAGAGTCGTCCATCAGTAAGCTAGTTGAAATAAAAAAGGCTAGTGAGCTTTCACCTAACCAGCTAGTTAATTTATTAAACAAAATAGACACTCAAGCAGATATTAAATTTTTGAATATTCAAGATCTAAACCTAGCTTCAGATGTAACTCAACAAGTTTTTCAAAAATGGTTTTTTAAAAAATTAAGAAAATAGACTAGATAGCTTTAATAGCCTTAACTACAGTGTCTATTT
>Ga0114933_10006244_pt1 | contig 10602 bp, 9 predicted proteins | sample 4SBtaG_FD_89691 | JGI IMG/M metagenome (GOLD analysis project Ga0114933, IMG submission 89691) | Deep subsurface microbial communities from Kolumbo volcano to uncover new lineages of life (NeLLi) - 4SBTROV12_W25 metaG | ecosystem: Environmental > Aquatic > Marine > Volcanic | place: Kolumbo... | reverse complement strand
TTTTTTATACATACTTAAACGAATCCATATTTAATATTATTATAGTCATGTCATTTAGAAGTGCAGTTAATTTTCAACAATATACAAATCCTAGTTTAGAATATATTAGAACTGAATTTAATGAGTATCTTTCAAATTTTTTTACTCCAGAGATGAAATCAACTGATATAGTCGTTGATATGATAGCTTATTGTTCTAATCAAATGGTGTATACCAATATTATACAACAATATGATATAGAAATGGTGAAAACTATTTGGAAAAATTATAAGATAAATATAAATAATAGTGCCTATAAGGGACAGTTTATGCATCAATCATTTATGTCCATGGAGTGTCCTATATTTTTTGTGAATTTTGTATCTAAATTGAGAGATGAATATTGTATAGGATATACCGAGAATAATGCTCTTAGTCAAAATACTACAACAAATAGTTTTGTAGACGCTTTTTTTAAGTTTGTCAGAAAATTAGAGAAAGAAAGTATAGAAAAGATGTTAGATAAATGTTGGAGAGAGGATATATATAAAACTGGACGTTTAATCTTCCAAACAAGAGATATTCGTGGAGGAAAGGGGGAACGTGAATTGTTTTGTCGTGCTATGGCATGGATGTGTAATTATCATGTAGAATACTTTAATGTTTTATTTCCTTTATTTATAGAATACGGACGTGGAGATGATTTATATAGAACGTTGTCTTATGTTGATAAGACTAAATTGGATAATGTATTAAACATGGTAAATAAACATGTTTTTATTCAATTAAAGGCTGATATAATGAGTATGGAACAAGGAAAACCTGTTAGTTTGATGGCGAAATGGTTTCCATCTGAAAATTCTCATTTTGATAAGAGATTTAAATTTTATTCTAAATTTTGTGCTACTAATAAACTACAATACCGTACTCTCAGAAAATACTTTTTGGTCCCATTAAGAAGCTATCTTAATATAGTAGAACAAATTATGAGTTCACGCTCATTTGATAAATTAACTAAGGAATATCTTTCACGTGTTCCAACCCAGGCGATGCGTAAACTGAAAAAGGCATTTGAACGTCATAGTCCCGAATGGTCTAATTATATTGCTTCTTTAAAGAGGGGTGATAAAGACGTGAAGGTAAATGTTAAAGCTGGGTTCCCCCATGAAATTATACATGAATATCTGGATAACTTATCATATAGTGGATATAATGGTACTGAGAATTCTTTAGTTGAACAACAATGGAAACAGAAGTTAAATGATATTAGGGAATCATTTGGAGGAGATAACTTTTTAAGAAATAGTATTGCTTTATGTGATACATCTGGAAGTATGTATGGAACTCCGATAGAGGTATCAATTGCTATGGGATTAATTATATCAAGATTTACAAATGACGCTTTTAAGGACACATTAATTACATTTGAGAGTGAACCACATTTTATTCAGGTTCCTAATACGGAAGTAGAAGGATTATCAAATACATTGTCTTTTATGCTTGATAGTAATAAATTCCCTTGGGGAGGATCAACGAATTTCAGTAAAGTATTTACCGTATTACTTAATCGCTTACAGAATTACAGATACCCTATAAATCATCATAGATATCCAGGATGGAATGGAGTTCAACATGACGATATGCCAGAAAGATTATTTATTTTCAGTGATATGCAATTTGATAGTGCTGATGATGGTAATTATCACACTAATTTTGAATCAATTAAGAAGAAGTTTACTAATGCGGGATATAAGATGCCTCAATTAATATTCTGGAATTTACGTGCTAATACTAACGATTTCCCTGTTAAATCAATGGAAAATAACGTCGTTTTACTATCTGGATATAGTCCTACATTAATCAAGAGTATACTCAATGGAAAAGATGAATTAAATCCTACTATTATTGTTAATAATATATTGAATGATAAGAGATATGATATAGTTGAAACTACAATGCGAAGAGTTTGAGAGTGAGAGTAGATGTGAATGGAAATAAAAATTGATAATAGAATATATAAATTATATTATTTATATATTACAATTTATAATGGCTGCCCATCATCGGAAACATAATTTGACGCCGCTGAATGACTTCAATGCTCCTATGGTACTGCGAGCCAATAATAATGGTACTTACCAAATTTTTAATGTTGATTCAAAAATAACTGTTGATAAAGAGATATTTAAATCAGGTGAGCAAATGACGATTCAAATTATAAAAGAAATGAAGTGTCATGAATATAAGAATTCTGAAAATATTATTAATGTTAATTTTCCTAAAAAAGGTAATTTCTTTCCTTTATATATAACACCATTTGGAGATGATTTTATAACCGAAATTAAAATATTTGGATACGATAATATTATTTCACACAAAGAAATAATGGAGTTGTCCCAATATATGGAGAGATTTCCACAATTCTACTATCTTGGATTTGGTATCAAAGATAAATATAATATTAGAAATATTGGAGAAATTATTGAAGGTAAGGATTGGAATAAACTTCTAATTCCATATGAAGTTTACAGATTTCTTGGACTTAAGTCAGATAAAAATGAAGTTCAAGCTTCATTTCTATCTCGTCTGATGTACTCTGGAAAAAATATTAACAATTGGAAAAGATGGGTGAACAACCCCTCCTACTTTAACTACAAAAGAAGGAACATGGTTACGAAAAATATGTTCTTCAAGAATTGGATTGAATCCAGGAAAATTAAAGATGAAGTTGTCGTCTTGGAAGATGGCTGGGGTGGGGGCGGTTCACAAGTTGTCCCTCAAAGACCCGATTACGTTAGTGACTAAATTTTTATAATTTTATATTTTTATAATTTTATATATATAATTATATATTAAATGATATATCATATAATAATTTTTATAATAAGTATTTTGATTACAATAATTTCTTTTGTTTTTTTTGGATATATGCTTTGTAGAGAACATCAAGCTGAAAATGAGAATAATAATAGAATAAATGACATAATCAATGTAAATATTAAGAAATTATATGGAGAACCATATATTTAAAAAATTATATTTCGTCAATATCTAATTCATCATTAGAGGAAAAGTCATAAATTCGTTCTTGTTCTTGTATTGAATTAACTTGCTCTTCTTCTGGATTCTTTTCAAAACTAAAATCCCCATCTTCATATTTATTATCATTCACTAATTGACTTATTTCTGGAATATGTTTAATTGAATGAATTTCATCATTTTCATACTTATGGACAATATCAATTTTACGTAAACGCGTATTCTCGTCAGTACAAAAAACCTTGTCCTCTTCAAAACTCCGATATGATACAATTATTATATCAGATACAAATATTTTCTGCTTCTTTTTAATACTCCCACATATCACACCAAGTCTTTTTCCCTGTTTAGGCTCTTTTGGATCATAAGTCGCTAATTGAATAATTGCCATCAAACTTCCAGTCATCTTTTCTACTTTGGCATATCCCTCTCCCTCAACAGGATATCTAATCGCACGAGCTTCCCTTACACGCTTTAATTTCTTGTGTTTACTACCACCAGTTTTATTTTTCATATAAATTAATATATATAATATTATTTATATTAATATTATTTATAATATTAAATTACTTATCAATTTTTTACATATAATTAGTTTTTTTTCTCTGTGTATTCGCTAAAAAATGGTCTTGTAAAATCAGATATGTCAATACATCTCATATCTTTTTTGATCCCAACATTAATTTCTTTAAAATCATAATATTTTTTAAAAAATTCTTCCAAATTAGAAATATGATAATCTCCTGCTTGAATAATAATTTTATTAGTATTATTATCTCGAATCTTGAATATTTTTGACAAAATGTATATATCCATATATATTGAAAAAGAAAAAGCAATACTAATACTAATAATAACTAAATTTAGCTGTATATTGTTTTGTATTACATATTTCAAAGCTCTATTAAATTTATAATCTTTATTTTCTAAATTTTGTATATTTTTTTCATAAATATCTAAAATATTTGAAATACTATTATTAAATATATTTTCATGATTACTATGTCTATACATTACATCATCAATATATTTATACATATTCTTTCTATCTTTGATACTACATTTTTTAATTTGTGTTTGTATAATATCACTTTTAAGATCAGATTTTAAAATACTATAAAATTTTTTATACGAATTTAATTCAAGATTACTAAAAATATATTTTAATAAAATTAAACTATCTTTTAAACATTCATCGCTACAAGTAATTTTGTGTTGCAAGCTTTTGAATAATTCAGATAAAAAAAGATATATACTAGAATTATTTGCCAGATTAGTAAAATAAATTTTATATTCATTGGAAAATTTTGTTTTTGATATTTTTTTAGATATCTTTAATAAAATAGTTTTATGTCCAGCTTTTTCGCGTCTAGGATCGCTTATATAAAATTTAACATTAGGATATTTTTTTGAACATTGTATATTAGATTTTTTATCCCATAAAAAACATCCATATTTTTGAAAATATAATGCCGTTTTAAACATATATGTTTTTACAAATTGAGAACCAAAATATTTAGTAATATAATTTTTAATGTTATTATTATATTTTCTTTTTCCTTGAATAAAACGTATTTCATTAAAATAATAAATTGGATTTTTAGTATCTTTATGTTTTTTAAATTCTTCATCTAAAATATTATGTAAATATGTTCCATTTTTTTTACATTTCCCTACTAATGATTCATGTAGATCTCCAATAAAATATATATCTTTGTTATGGATTTCACTTTTTAACCTAGACATATAAACTGGTCCAGATACTAATAGTTTTTTATTAGTCATTAATAATATATAATATTATATTTTATCAAATTTTATCAAATTATATTTTATCTATTTTTTACATTATACAAGTTTCTTTATTCCTATCGTAATAACGGTGATTCCAATCAATACAAAATATATCTTTAGTAATTTTATCATGAATTCTTGGAGCTCTTTTTTTGGATCAACTTTGTACAAAACCCAACGACGATCTGTATGTTCCATAACAGAACGACATAATGGACAATTTAGTGCTTTTTGAGATATACGGAATTCCATCATTTTGTGGATACATGTTTTACAAAATTTATGTCCACATGATTGTTTCATTGGATTCTCCATATTATCCAAACATATCGCACATTCTTCCATTTTTATACAATATATCTTGTAAATGAAAATTTATTATCAATTTTATTATTTATTTTTGTTTATTTTTGTTTATTTTTGTTTTTTTTTGTTTTCTTTTGTTTTCTCTAAAATGATGAATAATTTTTTGCTAATTCGTATGCCATCATACTTAACCCAGATACCGGACCAATTCTAACATACGACATCGGTAAACCTCTCCATAAATTCTTAAACATATTGTTATAAGATATGTCTTGTAATGCCATACGAATACTTATAGGATTCATATTTGATTGGATTTTTGTTCTAATCGTATCTAATGGAGATAATATCGTCCACGTTATACAACCACTTAATAATCCACTCATGAAATTATTTATTAAATCTATATGAGTAATCTTGTTTATAGAACTATCCTTGATAAAACCATATGTTCCATAAAACATCGTGCAAAAAGATAAATCCTTTATCACATTTATAGAAAATCCTTGATAAAATCCAAATAAACCTTTGTTATTATAAATTTGACTGATACAATCTAATGTATTTTTGTAATGATGAAAACCTGTATTTTGCATCTTGATCTTAACCGTATGCATCGGACATGATAATACAGATGATATACAACCCGCACTAAATCCCCCTACATAAGAACCATACCATGAAGGAAATTGACGCTTACACATCTCATAAGCCTGAAATTCTAATGGACGCAATATCGGAAGTATACTCGCTGGGAGTAATACACCACGATAAAATCCCCGAATCTTGTCTTGTTTTAGGGTCTGACGCAAACATTCTACATAAGTTTTGTGTTTTCCAGATTGTAATCGGATTTTAACAGTGTCAAATGGATATCCTATTCCTAATGCCACGGCAGTATGCATCGTTGATGGGACTATATATGTTCTTTTATTTTCAACCATTATTACTTAAAAATAATATATTAAATCTAAGTGATTTTATTATATTATTTTATATTATATAATTATTTATATCGCAATATATAAAAATAATCCAATGATAATAATTGGACATAGAGGAGGCTCAGGATATTTTACCGAAAATAGTTTGGCTGCTATCCAATATTCCAGTAAAATGAATTTACATGCGATTGAAATCGATATTCAATTTACTAAAGATAATCATCCAATTGTTATCCATAATAGTACTTTATATGAATTATATAAGATTGATAAATTCGTTAATGAACTGGATTGGAATTATATTCAAAATATAACAAATATTATTGATCTTAAAAAAGTAATTGAGAATTTAGGAAATATAAAACAATTAGTTATCGAAATAAAAGGTAAATTTAATTCTGTTGGTAATCAAAATGTTATGAAAATATTGAATAATAAATTAAATAATGAATTAAATAATAAATTAAAAAATGATATAATAATTTGCTCATTCAATGAAGAAATTTGCCAATATTTTATAGAAAATTCTAAATATAAAGTATTTTTTTTAACATCTAATATATTTCATAACTGGGATAAATATCTGATATATGACGGAATTTCTATTCATTTAGAATGTGTTAGTAAAGAAATTATTGATTACTTTCATAAACATAATAAAAAAATTTATGTATTTACTGTTAATGAAAATATCATATTCAAAAAATTAGAAGAAATGAATATTGATGCTGTTATTACAGATTACCCATATATCTTATATTAGGCTTTTTTCACCAAATAAATATCAGATTTATAAATATAATGAAATCAAATAAAACTGGTTTGGAAAATTTTTTTAATAACTTATTAAAATTTGGAATTATTTTAGGAATTGGATATATTTTATATAGCATATATAAACAATATTTTAATAAAAGTACTAATAAGTTTAATAAATTTTTTGATAAAAATATTAATAAAAATCTTAATCTTAAAAAAAGCTGGATAGATAAATATACAATCTATAAAAATAAATTATTACAATCACCACACTTGATTAGAAAAGAAATTAACTCACAAGAAAATAACGTTGATGATATATCTCCAGATAAAGCATTGAAACTTGCTGAAATTTATCAATATGGAAAATATGGGAAGAATATATCCTATAAAAAATCATTAAACTATTATCAATTAGCAGAACAAAAAGGAGTTAAAGGACCTGCGTTTTTAGGTTTAGGTATATTGTATCATGAAGGTTGTGGAGATTTGGAACCAAATGTTGATTTAGCTATTGATAATTATATAAAGGCATTGAAAGAAGGGGAATATCAGGCATTAATTAAATTGGGGGATCTTTATGCATATGGGATTCATCCAAGTTATCTCCCTAATAAAATAGCATCAAAAGAAATATTTGAATTGCTTCTTACTGTTAATTGTAGTAATTCTATAAAAAATCTCGCCCAAGAGAAATTATTGAATTTGATGAAAGAAAGCGACGATGTTGATATTAGTATGAATTTTGGTTCTAATATAGAATCTACGGATAGAATGGGGAAATATTTACCCAGTGATATTATATTTACTATTAAAAATAATTTTCCTGTATCTCATCCACTTGGCAAATATGCAGGTGAAAAATATTATCAAGGAAAAAAACACAAACAAGGGGGAAATCAAGGAGGTAATCAAGGTGGAATTCAAGGAGTGATTCAAATGGGAAATCAAGGAGGGATTCAGGGGGAAAATTATTTAGATATATTTCAACAAATAGAAACTCCACAAGTTAATAATAATAATAATGACATCCAAAGAATTTTATGGAATGATATTCATTTAGCTATAGATGGTGCCGATACTGTTGATATTATTAGAGATGAAGTATGGAATCAACCAGTTGTTATTAGAAATGATAAAGAAAACGTCCACGATCATAATTTAAACGATTATGCTAATACATCACTTCAAAATTTAAGAAAATCTTATTCTGGTAAAGAGATTGTTGATAAAAGTCAAGATATTAATAAAGTTATTAATATAATATCTAATAGTGATTGTAGCGACTTACAAAAACAACATGCTAAAATGACAATGAATAGTTTACATGATTTTAAACATAGCAGATATAGTCTAAGCGAAAAAGATATTCTATCTTTGGTATGGAACAGAATTAATGACCCAGTTAATAATGAACGTAAAGACGATTTATTAAAAAATTTAGTATTGGGACTTTCAAGTGCGGTTGAAAATGAACATGTTGTTTGCTCTACAGGGAAAATTATGAGAATGTTAGGCTCATTGGATAAATGCGACGCGGAAAATTATGTTGAATTGAAACCCAGTTGGGCTTTAAATAACGAAATAAGTGATATTATTATTAAAATAAGAAATGATGAAATGGAAAAATTAGATGATACAACAAAAGATCATTATTTAAATGGGATTGAAAACCAAGATACAGAAGCTTTTACTAATACCGTAAGTGATCAAGTTAGAAATAAATGTATTAAAGATTATGTAGATACCGGCATATTATCTCAAACGGAAATTGATCTGAAACTAGAACCATATCTAAAAGAACTTTAATTTTTATTTTATTTTATTTTATTTTATTTTGTGTTTTTTATAATTTTAATAGTTTGATATTATAGTAATAATGGTAAAAGTTCTTAATAAATATGATGAAAATAATATGGAAGAAATCATAAATGATGAGGTTTACGATGTCTATGAAGAAAATAATAAATTATATGATGAGGTAAATGATAATGAAAATGATAATGGAAATGATAATGAAAATGGAAATGGAAATGAAAATGAAAATGAAAATGAAAATGATATGGAAGATATAAAAGAAATTAAGGACGAACCTAATATTTTAAAAAACATATGTGTAATAATCAACGATATTCAGGAACTTATAGAAAATTATCGTTCCAATTATAAGGATTTAAGTCTATTATATACGGAATTAAATAATAAGAATAATATAATTCTATCTGGACAAGATAACAGATATGTTAGAGATATTCAAATTCAGAAAAAATTAATTGAAATTGACTTGAAATATATTATTGATAGTAGAAATACTTTGTATAATCAGTTATATGACGAATTATTATATACATATAAAAGTCTTGTTAATTTTGAAATAGCTATATCTCCTGAAAAATATAATAATCAAGATTTTACAACATCTCTTAGATATAATACTTTAAAATATGATATTGATATTGAAGCTGAAGGAGGAATTGAATTAATTAAGGTTTATAACTTGATTCAAGATGTTAAAAGGGAGATTGATAAAGAGATTAATGGCATTCAAGAATTCGCACAAGAAATATCAAATAAAGAAACAGAAGGATATAACTTGAAAAATTTAAACTCCACTATCAAATCTCAAATTACTAAACTAAATATTGAATTAAGTACAAATTTAGGACAATTGTATAATACTTTATACGATCATTATGTTAGATTATATGGCACTAAAATAAAATGTCAATATATGGGGAGAGTAGATAACCTTGTAATAGATAGTATCATACACAAACAGAAAAATGTAAAATGAAAATGAAAATGTAAAATGAAAATAAAAATGTAAAAAAAGTATAAAATATATTATAATATAAATGTTATAAAGAAAAATTTATAATATTTATTTAACTTAATATCAAAAAAAATGAGTCATGTAGATGATAATTCCACTTTAACGAGTGATGCCGTTGCTAAAAAGAAAACCATGATCTGGAAAAATGAAGAAGAAGACATATTAAAAGAATGGGCTGATAAATCTCTATGTTTTAGATGGCTTCATGCAAAATCCCATAGACGATATAATAAATTTTATGCTGCTTTAACTATTCCAGTTATTATACTTTCTACTATTACAGGGACTGCTAACTTTGCCCAAGAAAGATTTCCAAAATCCCATCAAAATCTTATTGTAATGATTATAGGTTCATTAAATATTATAGCTGGGATAATTACTACAATAGGACAATTTTTAAAAGTAGCAGAATTAAATGAAGGACATAGAGTAGCGGCATTAGCATGGGGAAAATACTCCAGAAGTTTAAAAATTCAACTAGCCCGACAAAGAGATGATAGAACCGGGGTATATAATTTAATGAAACGAAGTCAGGAAGAATATGATAGATTACTTGAAACGTCTCCTCCTATTCCACAAAAAGTTATAAAAGATTTTATGAAAATGGTGGTAACCAGAAGAATGAAAGAACAAAAAGATTCAGGGAGAATGAAAAAGAGAAGAGAACGAATGGATAAACTTGATTTCTCTTTACCAGAAATTTGTGGGGAAATTCATGGGACTAAAGTATATTCCGTTGAAGAGGAAAAAAATGAACTCCCCGATGATATGCATAATGAATCCATTTTAGAAATTGAAAAAATAGAAAACTACAAACGTCGTTTTAAACAAATTCACTCAAGATATCCTACCAATGATGAAATTAATGAGGTATGTAGCTCTCCTACTGTTAGAAAATATATAGATGAAGAAAATAGTGGAGAAAAAGAAAAAGAAAAAGAAAAAGAA